>Ga0209390_10008943_pt1 | contig 12189 bp, 12 predicted proteins | sample BON01_FD_187212 | JGI IMG/M metagenome (GOLD analysis project Ga0209390, IMG submission 187212) | Freshwater microbial communities from Lake Bonney liftoff mats and glacier meltwater in Antarctica - BON-01 (SPAdes) (version 2) | ecosystem: Environmental > Aquatic > Freshwater > Ice > Glacier... | reverse complement strand
TACATGTATGAATTCGCAACTACGAATATGTCCATGTTACAATGTGATGCTTGTCACGTTCTTCAAAAGGATACGCAGATGTGGGCGTATACGCTTGAGCATCATGTACATTACCTGTGTCGTGAGTGTCATGATACCGATAAAAAGTACGAGTACGTCCACGAGATACAGACGATTAACCAGAATTATCTCAATTTGATACAGAAAGAATGTTATAATTTCGAACAGCATGTACTGGCGCTGGAGCACCAAGACAGGTCTCTGGATGTCACCATTCTTGAAGTGCAAAAGCAGAAGCAAAAAAACAGCATCGAGATTTCCGCATATCGGGGAAAAATGCGGAAGTGCTCCTCGCAAATTGCGGCACTCACGGTGAAATTAGAAAAGGGGCTCCTTGCACAGGAGCAAGTGCAGAAGCAGGACAAGCGACGAGCGCTACGACATCGGGAAGGTACGGTTTACAGAAAATTGCCGCCCGCGGACGATCGCAGCTTGGCATGGATGATGCTGTCACAATCTCGACTTGGTAGCGGGACAAACTGTGCAGCGGCATCGTTGGCTGGCCATGATCTTGTTTTGGACAAGATCCGACAGATGTGTCTGGTCACAAGTGCGTTGGACATACAGAAACAAGAATGCGAGCTGTTGATTTCGATCGTGCGTTCTTTAGCGCACATGGATCCGTCCCTTGTTATTGCCAAGATCGACAGTGCAAAAAATTGCGAACATCAGACGGCAGAGCAAGACGTTCTCAGACATCTCAAGGTGTTTGGGATGGAAGAGACAGGACAGGAAACCCTGCGGAATGTATTGTTTTCAACAGAATTTGAAGAACGAGGGCCTAGAGAGCGACGGAAAACGCCTTATGCCAGACTGTCCAGATCGTCTGCCGAAGAATCCGAATCCACGCGGATCGAACAGTACGTTGCAGACATGATTTATTATGTACAAAATTTTTCCATGAATTTGGTGTCGGTCGCGCTGCCTTCAAATGCGTCATGCTTGCTGTGCGTTGTTGCCAACGAACATTATGATGAAGACGACGAATTGGGAGAAAAACTCGTTCCGCAAATTACATTGGGAGACGCACTGCACGCACCTCTTGTGTCGTTCAAGAACAATTATGCATGCAGCACCTATGCATTTTATACAATCTCCCTCTACAATCTAGGTTGTGAAGATCTTTCGTTTTCATGTGATCCGATTCGGCAAAGCGCACAGCTGCACGAGGGGGACTTCTTGCTCCGTGGAGACGTGGATACAGAAGTTCCAAAACATGACAACAACACTATACCCGGACAAGGCTTTGGCTTCTTACCTCAATTTCCGTGTTCCCGAAAAGGAAGTCTCTTTGAATATCACATCCGAGACGTAAATAATAAGGTGGTCTTGACGTTTGTGCTGTAATCTGATCTGGAAATCCGACCAGTCGTGATGATTAACACTGTGCGTCTATTTTACATAAATCCGCCCGCTTTTCAACACACCCTTGCCACAGTGCAGTGTGGGTTTAAATGGCAGATATCATGCTCCAGGAAAATCTATACAACCTTGGAATATATTTCCCGAAGCATACGAAGCCGTCAACGTGCGTGCACTGTATGCCTCCGGACATACTTGACAGATTGTCGCACCCTCTTGTGGGGTGTAGTTTCCTGTAGGACACAACTGGCAGGACGTCGCACCCGACAATGCATTGTATGTATTCACAAGACACAACGAACAGGATGTCGCTGCCAAAAGCGAAGAGTAAGTTCCTGGGGGACAATCCGTGCACGCAGCCATTCCATTCGCTAACTTGAATTTTCCTTCAATACACTCGTTGCACGTTTCACAATTCTGACCAGAAAATCCTGCATTGCATTTACAATCCAGCACGCCACTACTTTGTACTTCACAAACACTGTTCGTTGGGCATGCTTGACATTGTGGCGATGCCGATTGTGGATGCGTCATGAGATACCCGTCCGCACAAGTGCATGTGCTACTTTGTCTTACGGACGTGCTGTGGGTGGGGCAGGTTCTACAGTTAGTCGAGGTAAGCCGTGTTGGATCGAAAAAATTGTAACTACCAGCCACACATGCAGCACAATTCTGACCCGGTATTGAATATGAGAACCCATATCCATCCTTACACGAACAATTCCATGCATCGATACTCTGTGGAACTGAGGTTTCGGCACTGCGACAACTCGTACACGATTCGCTACCTATTGTTGATTTGAATGTTCCTTGGGCGCATGGAACACATGCTGTGCCTTGTAGAAAGTATCCTTTCATGCACTTGCAGTCTGTAACACGGGTACTTTGCGCAACGGACGTTGATCCCAATGGGCAGTTTGAGCACAAAACATTTTCGGCAGTAGAACTTTTGTATTTTCCGGGTGCACATGCGTCGCAACGGTAAGTGTCCATTCTATCATTTAAGCTGATACCATCTGTGAATGTTTTTTCCACAAAAGTTCCACCAGTTAATGGACATTTTTCGGTCCATTGTACACTAGAACTTGGTCTAACTTCCCACTCGCCAGCTCCATATCTGTAAATCCATGCGTTATTTTTCACATCGTTGACTTTGTCAGCTCCCACAAACCAGTAATTGTATGTGTCACCTAGATCTTTCTGTCTCCACAACCATCGTTTGTCGATGGCATTCCAATAATAATAAGCCCAGACTTTAGAACCAGGTCTAGTTGGATTGTATTCCATAATACCCTGTACAATATAGGTGGATTTATGTGTACTTACATGACACGTTCGGGTAGAATCAACAGGATTTATGACATCATGAGCATATATCACAAATCGACCTACGTTGTCTGATCCATCAGGACAGCAACCTATAGGATAGAGTCCCTTGATAATCGGATATACAGTTATAGGTGCTTCTCCTGAAAGTCCACAAACTTCCAAAATGCTGGTCAAAATCCACACTGTACAAAAAATGACGGTACACGACGCACATGCTGCCATGAGCACTGACGAGTTTTTCAACTCATATATATATATGTCGACAGCTAATCGGAATATCACATCTGAGACGTAAGTAATAAGATGGTCTTGACGTTTGTGCTGTAATCTGATCTGGAAATCCGACCACTCATGATGATTAACACTGCGTCTATGTGTTCATTTACGGGACGGCACGAAATGTCCTGATATTCGTGCTTCAATACAAAGTAGAATCGTAAAAAGGAGCTGCACATGGATCTTGCTGAGAATTTCCGTGTGCAAAATAACATTTGTGTAGAATGCGGATGGCTTCAATTCAAACTGGAAGCGTCCACACAGATCATTGTCAATAACAAAGACGATCTGGCGCAAGATGTCGCGAATCGACACGAATCCTTCCATTCGAGATGGAACTGGTAACATATCGGGATGCAAATGCTCGATTTGCCACGGGTGTGTGCATATTTGCAAATATGACGTAAGATGCGCAATCGCAGTGTGTACAAGGTGCAACACGATGTCGATGATGGGCTGAACGATTGGAGGCACGTTGCGAATAAGTGATTGGTTTTGGTTATGGTTGTGTTCGTGCTCCTGTAACTGAATCTTCAAATCCTCTTCAAAATATAAATACATCTGGTAAAGATGAATCTCGTCATATTCTGCGAACGGAACTTGCGGCTGTTGGCCGAGCTCCAATGTGTATTCGTTACGTGAAAACATTGCTTCATTGTGGCCACGGTGATCGAACTGCAGCTGATGATTATGTTGAGGGTGCGAATTGTCTTGAGAGTGGTGATCGTGGGGGTGTGAATGTTGATCGTACTCAGGACGGTGATGGTGCTTGTGATGAGAGCGATGCTCGTGGTGGAAACGATGTTCGTGGTGGGAGTGATGCTCGTGGTGAGAACGATGTTCGTGGTGTTTGGGATGATGAGAAAGGACGGTGATGGTGCTCGTGATGAGAGCGATGCTCGTGGTGGAAACGATGTTCGTGGTGGGAGTGATGCTCGTGGTGAGAACGATGTTCGTGGTGTTTGGGATGATGAGAATGGTCGCGAAAAGAAGGATCTCCGTGGTGGTGCGCGTGGTGCTGCGGTCGATCTGACCTCACTTTCGTCTCCATAAATGACGGTTCTTGACCACCCTGAATCACTTGATGATGGATTGGTCGGCGCACAAAGGCCCCCTGAACACAGGTCCGAAGGAAGATGCCCCAAGGCACATCGCGATATTCAGCTTGGTGATGCTGGAAGAAAAATTTACTGCGAGCTGTGACAAGTGTAGTGCTTTCTCTGTAAGTCGGGTGTACGTAATATTTGAGAAACCCCTTCATAAACTTGGCGTGTAGTTGCATTTCGTGCAGAACGTTTACGCGATACACATGTTGTCTGTCCTTCTTTTCGAAACTGATATCAACGTATTTTTTGCGATCCAGTGCAAATTTTAGCATGAAGTTGTACACGGAAATATTGAAAAAGTGATGCGCTGGCACGAGTAATACCGAACGGGAATTCGCTGGCATAACTTTTATTTTTCGCTCCAGAGATTCCAGTTGTTCGGCAAGAGTGGCTGTGGCGCTTGCTCCTTCAGCATCGTCCTGTGCTTCGGTGTGAAGTGTCGTGCATCCACCTGATTCAGCTGAGTAAAAGGCATGTCAGTATGAACATCCACTTTGACATTGTGCATTCATAAGCATGATACTATAAACACAACAAGGCGGCTAGTAAATGCATAAGTAAATAAATACTCTCACCAGAATACGTGTGATAACTACCGGCACCGTATGAAATATATGCGTGTTTCGACTCAGTGGCGGCGATGCATTCAAACACCATGTAGGAACCCACCCACAAGATATGTTTGTATCGTTTGGCCATCATTGTTTTGTTCAGAACATGCATTTGTGTTCTGGTTCCGTAATTGTGTGCAAATTCATTCTGTCGGTGTTCGCAGTCGTCGCTGGTGTGCTCTTGTAAGACAAGAATGGGCGTGACGCACTCGACGATGGAGAAAAAAAAGTCGTTTCCACGTTCGTGTCCAATAGCACAAAATGTATGATTCTGGTCTTTTCCGTCATCGTCTTCGTAAATCCCGCGGGCCATGTACGGTGTATTTTGCAGCATGGAGGTACTACAAAAAACATCCCCCATGCACTTTGGATACGCCCCTTCGTCGTGCATAAACTTACCCTTCTGGATCTGGGTTTCTGTGATCTTTTTTTGTACAAATCTGTGTACCACCCAACAAATCAGTCGACGTTGAAAGGAGACAAGGGAGTTCCAAGCGCATTTACAACATTTTTCTCCAGGAATGACAATCAAAGCAAACGTCAAATCATCATCACAAAAGCAAGGATCTTTATTGAGGCGTAGCAAGCGGCTGCAAGAAATATCAGAGACACGAAACGACCAGCACAACGAAACTGGGTGGCACTTACCTCATGACAGCCTCCTTGTGCACGACGATGGTCCGTATAATCTGTAGAAATGATTGTACAGAGTCTTCACAATCGAATCCCTCAAAAAGTGTGTCGTCTGTCGAAAGCGGGACAAGACTGCGTCCACTGTTCCACCTGACGCATGCAAAAGTGAGAATAAAGTCACGACACACAAATTCGCACGAGTCGACTGCAAACATTTCTGAGCGTCGCTGTGTTACCTCTTACGAATGTCTTCGCCAATCAGATCGACACGGTAACTCCTGTTTCCGAGTTGTCCAAGATGCATGCTGTAACATAATATGCTGAAGAAATTGTTAATCAATTCCTGACTAGAAACCCGAGAATCGTGACCAAAGATGACGACGGCGGTCAAAATGACGTTTTGCACGATGAGCATACACATTTCATGTTCCGTCATGAGCTCGTGCGATCGACCGATGGAGACCAGTGTGCCGTACAGGAGTGACACGTATGTTTCTGTATTCTGGCGCAAAATCATATATTCGGCGCGCTTGAGTTTAGGTCGAGTTTCTCTGCCACTTTCGATGTTTATGAAAGGCTTGAGCAGAAGTTTACCCGACATCATGATCACTCGATCACGGAAAACCTTGCGCAATTGCGTGACGCGTGTGTCACAATTGAGAGTGTCTGGAATTACCGACGACTGTATGAAGCATTTGGATTGATTTGACATGGGTTCCTCCCAAAGACTACCATGAAATGGCAGCATCGTCGACACAACACCATTTTTACAAATGACAGGAACGACGGCGGCAAAACTGTTACTGAATTCCGGTGCGTCTTCAATACTAAAGGTCAATTCAATAAAGGCAACGTCGTGCACATTGTTTGTGCAATCACTGTAAAGAGACAAAATACTGCGTAAGCATTGTCGGAATCGGGTGGCACATTGAGAATTTTCTTGCGTCGTGACTTCATTCTGGCCGCTCGCAGTCCCCTGTGCACGGGTACCGTCGTCGATCAGGTCGCGTAGCTCAGAAACCAGTTTATTTTCACTCTCACCTCCGTGTGGTGCAAACTGCACATCTTCCATACAAATAGACAAAACGTTTCCACGACTGGTAACCGGCAACGTCTGTCCGGTACTCAAATTGAATGCATAAAAACAAAATTTACTACTTTTGTTATTTGGCAAGACAGATCGATGATAAGAACCAAGATTCACGGTTGCAGTGCTTTCAGTCATCGCTACCGGGCACATCTGTCTTGGTCAATTCTTATATACTTGAAGAATCTGAGATCGGATCCATCTTCTGTCCAAGGTATCTCTTTTGAAATATTTACCCACCACGGAGCAAACTTTTGAGTCCGTATGATCAACACGATATACTTCCCAAGTCACGTGAACATAAATAGACTTTCGTCTGCATATAAACGAGCAAGTTGTGTCCTCTTTTTCTGATTTTGTTGTGCATCGGTTGAGCGTCCCATGATTGAAGTTATGAACGAAACGGAAACGTCTGCACAAGACACGGATCATGAGGTGGAAATCCAACCGGCGAGGTCGGCAGGCGCAGCGAGCCCCAAACGTGTCAAAATTGAAGGGGATAAAAATATAAGCTATGCTGCAACTGCAGCACCGTGCAATGTGAATACGGGTTCGCTCATGGATGAAATGCTGTGTCGTGAGGTTCCATTCGCAGACAAAACTTGTAAAGAGGAGGATGTCATTAGTGTGCAGACACTGCCAACAATAGTGGTGGATTATGATTTCATATGCTTGCTCGCAAATCGTGTATATGCAACACTTGGGCCTGGATTTTCCGAAATTGTTTATCAAAAGGCTCTGTCGCACGATTTATCGGAATATCACATCGAACACGATATGGAACAGATAATTCCTGTCATGTACAAGGATACTGCCATCGGCGCGGTGCGAGCTGACATAGTGGTTCAAAAGAAAATGGTCATTGAACTGAAAAGGGTAGTTCGAATCACGAGTGCCCACCTGCAGCAAGCTGAAATGTATGCGAGATTGCTACAGGTGTCCGAAATTATTGTTATAAACTTCCCCTGCCAAGCAAATACAGCAGTAGAAGTGTGTGTGTTTGGCGACGACCAGACGTGGAATCCGATGATACGCTTCACCAAATGACATTTCAATGAACCAAATGACATTTTAATGAAGCAAATGACATTTTAATAAACCAAATTGAAAAAATAGACCATCCTCGTTGTCAAATGCACATTCCCTTGAACACGTGTGCAAAATCAGTGGTGGAAAAATGATTATTCTTCGCCCAGAAGTCCATGTTCGCCTCCAGGTTGTGTGGAATGTTGCAGGACAGGGTGAGCTCTTTGTTGCTAAGTTCCAGACGCCGATTGAAGATTTCGACAGTATGCTGGTAGAAGCGAATGCGCATGGGCATTTCCACATAAGCAATGACATACATTTGTGCAAAAAACGATAGCGTCATCAGCGTGCGGTGCACCTGGCCGAAAATGCCATTAAAACACTCTTCAATAAAGCGATTAATCATCACCAGCAACGCAGCATTGCTCATATCAATGTTGTTGCTGATTTTGTGGAGCAGCGAAATTGTCATAGTAATCATGCCCTGAATGCGTGTATGTTTAATGACGTAGGTATTGACTGTTTCATTTACGATATTGCCAAACAAGGACGTAATAAAGTCGAATTTGTTGTCGAGATATTGTGGCTGTAGACTGATGATGAGTAACGTCACTTGTTGTTCCGTACTTGATTTGGAGGCCCAGGCGACCGGATGAATAGGCAAATCGGGAGGCATATTTTCAGTTTCTGGTGATACTGCTGCCGTTAATTGATGTTCACGTCTCAAACTCCTGAGCTTCGTACGCAACGAAAGTCGACACTGCCGTGGCCACTCGTTGCTCGACATGAGTGAAACGGTCTCTTGGCGTTCTTGCACGTAATTCTCGACCTTGTCGCAAAGCAAGGCGTATTGTGGCAAATTCATGCTTTGCAGCACCAGACACAAATCAAACATAATATTTTGAGTAGTAATGTTGGTTCCAATGTGCCCAAGAATGTGGAAAACCATTTCGGCATGATTTGTGATCTGAGCGGCCTGCAACAGCATGCTCACTACAAGAGCTCGATGCATCTCGCAATTGTAGATAGCCAAGAAAAGACGGATGGTCAAATTGGCGATGATGCTCTGCGGCACGTTGTTTTGCTGAGAGACACAAAGAAAACATGTCAACCGGTAAAAATTCAAAATATAGCCGACAAATCGTCCGTTCACAATCGGTAACCGCCACGCACGCTACGTCTGTGTAAGTTTGTGCGTGATTCATACCTCGAGTGTGTTGTAGATAATTAAAACAGGACTGCTGTTGCGTTCTTTCTCCTGATACCGCTCGCGCATCTCAGCAACCATTTCCACAAACGTGTCCACATGTAACATGTTGATGAGTTCCACCCATTCGTTTATGTGCATAGTCGTTAAGTTGTGTATCAAGCCCGTCTGCTCACCGCAAAGACATACGTCAGTTCAAACTTGTGTTTGTGTGAAGAGGCGAAGAGATGAAATGGCGCTCTGCACCTGTATCGTTTCGTGATTAAATGTTCCTACATTCACGCCTGCGTCGCGCAACGTGTCTAGGCATGTGTTCACGTTGGAGCTTTGTCCAAAAGAATAGACAAATCGGAGAATGATCAAACGGTGCAATCGTGTCGACGATGGTTTGATTGCGATGTTGCTCGTTTCCATGAAACGGTTCAGGAGTTCGGGCATATTGGTGCGTTCCGACATCTCACACACTCTGACATCTTGGTTGCACGCTGAGATTATTATATACTAGAAAGCTTGCCTTTGTCTTGATCTCAGTATTACGAAGACTATGGACGTGTGCGAAACGATCAAATTGTCCTATTCAAAACACGTATTACGTCCTGTTTAATGATGACAACTTTTCTGGAAGACCGTGGCCAAGACAAGGTGACCATGTGCACATAAGTGTCAACATAAATCGTGATAATAGTACAAGAAACGGACGCTGCGCACGTCGATACACTGAGTTGGAGTTGGTTGGAGTGGGGTTATTTGACGAGAGAGTGTGAGAGCGAGAGAGAGAGTGAGGAAGAGAGTGAGAGAGTTTGAGAGGGAGGAAGAGAGAAATAGAAAGAGAGAGGAGGGAGTTTAGGGTTTTAGGGTTTGGTACAATACTTTATTATCTGATACGCGATTACATTCTTTCGGTCCATCGCGGCCACAGTAGATGATGCCAGCCTTGTGACGCACAAACACCCAAACGCCGTCGAAAATAATGCGTGTCTTGAAAGCACAATTTTGGTTTCAAAGCGTCGCTTGACGGTAAAATATTACATTACGTGGAACATCTCCACAATGTACCGGTGAAGACATCCACGATATGATATCGAAACTCACGTTTTTAGTGTGATTTTTTACAAGTTTCCAATCCTGATTTGATATGATGCGCTCGCCCGCGGAATCGGCATGAATTCGGGAACAGAGCGACTGAGTTTTCTGGGAGGCCGAGTCGCACGACAACATTAAAGATTTCATCCTATCAATTCTTGTTTGTAGAATGTGTGCATCCGCACCAGGTGTGTTAATTGCGCAGAATTCGACCAGCCGTTCTTTCATGCTTTCTTTGACAGATTCCAAAACACTCACCAAAGATTCCATTAAAAAATCGGCCGTACGCGCCTTCACGTTTTCGCGACAGCACACAGAAATGTCGATCTGCCGTTCAGGTGACATATAAAATAACTTTGCTTTGTGCATCATTTCTTGTTGTTGAGAAATGTACTCGTGCATCTTGAAAATAATTTTATTTCCTTGCAACCAGTGCATGTCAGGGTTTTCGCCTCGGACTCTTAATGTATTCAGTATGCCCAGTACTCGACCTCCACGAATTACACACTCTATCGCGAAAGATAATGTTTGAGCAGGCGCGCCCACGTTGTGAATGTGTCCGCACCAAAGTGTGAATTTCGTGTGTTGTTGTAGAAGTAAGCCAGATCGATGAACAACATCTATGTGGAGTCCTGTCAATTCATTAAGATGAACTTGGGACATCCTTTTTTGCCTACGCAAATCACGACGATGACACCGTAGTTCACTTTTATAGTACGAGTGTAGGTTGGCGTAGGGGAATGCGTCAGAAAGACAGTGTTTCACTTATCGTTTGATATCCGAAATTTCTGCAACTTAATTGTTTTCGAGAGCACGTTCAGAGTATGGTTTTTATTAATGCATCAGAAACTCCTTTGGGGAGACAAGACATCTTGTGTCGAAAAGTGTGAATCTGAATGTTTGGTGTTTTTGTCAATCGATGTGCATATACAGACATCATGTAGATGTATCGATCCCCGTAGATGTGTGCGTACGCGATGCCTGAATTTGTGTGTGTATATTTAAAGAAGACCGGCGATTCCGATAATCAGGGCGCGAAGTTGTACTTCGGCAACACTAAAGGTCACCTTCTGCAGGAAATTCTCTTGTTGATAGGAGCACTTTTCAAAGTCGAGCCGACAGCAACCAATCGTGTGCTCCGTGTGGTAGCACGTTTGTGTATCCATCGTTAGCGGGGCGCGCTTGTATACCATCTTGTTGCTCTGGAAGATAATATGGCGTGTCGTCTCAATGTCGATGACAATTTCCACAAAAAACGACGCACACTTGCGCATCTGTGCAGTCAGACTACGCGCAGACGATCCCCGCACGCCTGCACTCAGCTCTATGTTATCAGGCCATACGCCTTGACGGGCGTGAAGAGCCGAGCGATCAATCGTCATATGAATCGGAATTTGAGCAAAGGGCTGGCTGTTCATTCCTGGATTGGCATCTTTATAGAGCACGAAACGCACCACCCAGGGCAACGTTTGATACACTACGGTAATGGTCTGCCGTGCCAATTGCAACGTGGAAAAATGAGTGTCGTGATTCCTCTCCACCCTGTCGCGCTTGCGAACTACGTCGCATAACACACATAAAACCATCCACATTTTGGGACACATCGCATCCGGTACTTTGGCCGAAATGTCAATCTGCACATTACCACCAAAACGACAGATTGGGCACTTGAAACCAGTTGTCAGGAAAGCGTAGAGGAGGGGTAATCCAGCAAACTGGTGACCGCATGTTGTCACCTTCAGACATCCCACGTCCTTTGTTTGGTCTACAATCGTGCGCAGGAGTTTCCACGCTGCTGAATTCATTACTTTGGTCGCCTTGGCGTAAACATCGCCCTCGAGCATGTAGATCTTGCTTCGCAGAAAAGCTTTATCGTCATGATCCCAGCAACTTGCCATTGTCAGCACACATTCGACAGCTTCCTTTGAGGATTCGCCATCGACATCTGTCGTGTTTTGCGTTGTCGACAGTGACGAATTGGATGCGCTCGGTGATGCACTTGTAGTCATTGGCTTCTCGCACACGCTCAAACGTGTGTCTGCAAGCGTGTCTGCGCATGGCAGAGTGAAAATCATGGAGAATTTTAGTGGACCAAGAAATTTCGACTCTTTTGAAGTTTCATCAAAAATTCGTCTCTATTTATAGGCACAGGAGCATCCGTCGTGTGATTACGCATCTACAAGTTGATACACACAACATCCCATATTCCTTGCGTGAAAGTTCATGTTTACGAACATGCTTATGCCTTTGGCGTAATGTGCAATTATGCATTACCCAAAAAAGATTAAAAATATATATGAATACGACAATGCGAGGTGCTCGTATTGCGATTGCTTTAGCCAAGGATACACACAAGATTGGCATACACGACAATATCCTATATAAGCCGACGATCCAGTTCTTGTCAAA
>Ga0209390_10008942_pt1 | contig 12190 bp, 13 predicted proteins | sample BON01_FD_187212 | JGI IMG/M metagenome (GOLD analysis project Ga0209390, IMG submission 187212) | Freshwater microbial communities from Lake Bonney liftoff mats and glacier meltwater in Antarctica - BON-01 (SPAdes) (version 2) | ecosystem: Environmental > Aquatic > Freshwater > Ice > Glacier... | reverse complement strand
GTTGCGGCTCAACCAAGCGGCTTGTTTTCGGCCACGGTGAAATCAGCCGGTCGGTTCGGGTCGCGAAAGGGTGGCAAGCGTCAGCGCTGCCTTCGTAGCCCGAGGGGGTTGAAGCCCGTCAAGGTTCGTTAGCTGAGATGCAGTGGTGGGTCGGTGCTGTACCGGGCGTGTGCCACCAGCCCTAGCCGGGAAAGGGGACGCTCAGGGGTCACAGGACCGTAGGACGGTGACGGGAACCGAGACAGGGTTAGCGCCGCGCTTTGTTCCAGCGCACATTCGGGCATGGCTTCTTTTTCCACGCCCCGGTCGTCTTGCCTTTGGCTCGTAAACAGACACCGCCGACGTTGATCCATACCTGCTTGCTCGGCCGTGGCCGGAATCCTGAGAATTGGGCTTTCTTGGCCGCAGACGTGCTGGTGCCGTTGGCTCGCAGCTGCTTCACGGTCGGTGTTGTGAGCCGGTTGTAGCGTGTCTGGCGCTGTTTGGCGAAGGCTCTGGTTCCGCTGGCGGCGGCGTTCGCTTTCGCCCGCTTTGAGTGCTTCTTGTTTGCAGCGGGGCTCGAGGTTGAGCCTCCCCCGGTGTTTGTGGGGGTGGGGAATGATCCGACACCGATTCCCGACGGCGGATTGTTCGCGAGGTTCTTTGCGGCAGCGACGAGTTCACTAGCTGAGAAGTAGCCGCCCGCGAATTGCAGACTGGTCTGTTCAGCGATCGCGACGTAGTTGCCGGTGCGTGCCCATGCTCCCTGCATCCAGCCCCAACTGTCTGCAGATGCCGACGTCCAGACAGGGATCCCGACTTTGACGCCGTAGTTCGCGGAGTCGTTTCCGGCGAAGACACGGCCGTCTCCGATTCGTCGGATCGTGCCGCAGCCGCCAGCGTCGCCGTTGGGGCTGCACCCGTGGAAGCGGGCGTAGGAGGTGTGCCACTGCCCGATGGCGGATTCTTCGGCGGCTTTCGCCTCAGCTGCGGTGGGATATTGAGAGATGGCCAAGGTGATGTCGAAAGATGAACAGATCCACCTGCGTCGCGGCACAGTCTCCTCCGCGAAGACGCCGTAGAGCGGAGAGTCGATGAAAGGTCCGGTAAAGGTGCAGTCGGCCAGGCCTAGCGCGGTCGGGTTCGGCCAGTTCGTCCCGTCCTCGCGCGCGGCGGTTGCTGGGGCGACGACGCCAGCAAACAATAACGATCCGGTCGCGAGAATCGCAACGCTCCTGGTCACCCAGCGGTTCATGCGATTGCTCCTTGGTCAGCCACCAAGTCGGTAGCGATGGTTTCGCGGATCGCGGGCGGGCTCATCGTGGTGAGCGCGGCGATCTGCTCGATGAGGGTATCTCGAAGGTGTGACGGGCACGCCACAACTAGGGGGGCGACTGCACGGATGGCCGCAATACGGCCTTCGGCCCAGCGCAGCGAATCGCGATGGTCCTCGACGAGGTTGCGGGCAACGGAGATTATCGCGGGTGCGGCCGAGTCTAGTGCTGGCGCCAGAGTGGAGCGGCGATGGAGTTGGGCGGGGTCTGTGCCGGGAGGGAGGGTGAGCGCATCGACGCGCAGCTGATCGAACACTGATAGTTGCCGGTAGAGGGTGCCCATCGTTTTGCGGCCGGTGTTGTCTGCGTCGGTGGCGATGACGACGCGCCCGCTGGTTCCGATGACGGAGACGACGGTATCGACGTGGCAGCTGGTCCAGGTGCTTCCGCAGGCTGCAACCCCAACGAACTGACCACCTCCGCTGAGGGTGACCGCGATAGCGTCAGCTGGTCCTTCGACGAGAACGGCGGTCGCGCGTGCGTGCAGGTGATCGATACCGAATAGTGCGCTCGATTTGTCAAACAGTGGGGTCGATCTCGTGTTGAGGTATTTGGGTACGCGGGCCGATGCGCCGGGCTTAGCGCGGCTCGTGAATCCCAGGACTGTTCCGTGGCTGTCTCGGATAGGGAACGTCAGGCGATCACGAAAAACGTCGACGACGCGGCCGTCTCTTGTCGGGGTACACAGACCCGCGTCGATGAGAACGGCGTCGGAGAACTGATCACGCAGGCTGCTTCTCAGACTGTCCCATTGGGCATCGGCAAAACCCAAACCCCAGTCGGCGGTGGCCGTCTCGAGGTGTCGCACCGTGAGATAGGTCCGTACCCAGCTGTCGCTGTGGCGAAGGAAACGGGCTTGAGCTGCGGCAACGGCCGCAGCTAGTTGCTCACGGGTTGAGCGCATCGCGGGACACGGAAGCGGTGAGCGGAGTACGAACGTCGCGCGCGTCGATGGAGATGGTTTCGCGGCGGTTGCCGTTGTCGTCGGTCCACTCGTCGTGGGTCAAGGTGCCATCGACGCGTACCGCGTCACCTTTGGACAGCCCAGCGGCAACGTCTTGGGCGAGGCGTCGCCAGGCGCGCACGGTGATGTAGACACGTCGGCCGTCGTCCCATGTTCCATCGGTTTTTCGGTGGCGGCTGTTGTGTGCGAGCCGGAACTCAGCAACCGGGGTGTCGTCTTTGGTGAACCGAATTTCGGGATCATCGACGAGATTGCCGGTGATGCTGACGGTATTGGTGTCCACGCTGTCTTCTCCTTCGTCATGGTGGATCGCTGTGGGGGTTGGCTGGGGGCTTTCGGTGAGAACGCGTGCACGTTCGCGAGCGAGTGTGAGGCACGGTGCGCCGTGCGAGCGGCGTGGCTCGGTGTAGCGGCAGCCAGGATGGATGTTGCTCATTTGATGAGCCGGATCGGTGAGGACGCAGTCTTGATTGACCACGAGGTCGCATCGAAAACGCGGCCGTCTCCGTCGAACTTCATATTGATGCGGAACCAGCATCCCGCTGGGTCGGTGTCATTACAGCGGTAATTCGGCGGCAGGGTGACGAGTAGCCGTTGGCTCTTGCCGTTGAACTTTTCGTAGCGGACATTCGTGAGACGACAGTCCGCTAGCTTCCTGTTGACGACCCCGCTTCCTTGACAGCTCGGAATGCGTGACCCGGCGAATCCCACCGCGTCTGGCGGGGCCAGTAACTGAACGGTGCCAGTTTTGCCGGCATCGGCGTCACCAACATCGAACATGTTGAATGTGACGACGCGGCCCGCGTTTTGGCTACCGATGCGGGCCATATGGAAGGCACCTGTTCCATTGATGTTCAAACTGAGCGCGAGGGTGTTAGCCGCCCCCACTGTGACCCCAGTCCCGCTGCCATTGAGCGTCGTTCGGATGGCGTAGGAGTTCTTGCCCGCCCAATCTGCTCCCTGGTCGGCGTAGGCGTTCATCCCTGCTATTAGGTCGGAATTTTTGGGTACGTTGGTGCGGACTTGTAGGTAGTAGACGCCTGCCTGGGCGTTGATGGTGCAGAGCTCACCCCACTGTCGCCAGAAACGCGCAAGTTGCTGCTTGTAGCCGGTTTGGCCTGCGCGGGCGAGTTTTGTGAGGTCGCCGGAGAACCCAGCCCATTGCTTTGCGCACACGATGGGCCCGGTCATCGGGTCGGGCGCGTTGCCTGGCGCACGTAGCGCGAAGGTCGTGGCTGCCTTGTTGTTAACGCGGGTGGCTTGGCCGTAGTCGTTGTCTCCGGTGCAAAGGGGAACGTCTCTGGCGTCCCTGGCTCCGCGGCCACCTTCGTAGCGGGTCTTTGCGTCGGTGGTCCACGGATTGGCGCCGTTTCCGCTGCTCCATGTGCTTGCCATGTCTTGGCAGCTTGAGCCGACGTGGACCAGTACTGGGTCGAATAGCTGAACTTTTAGGGCTCCTGGTTGGGCGACACGGATTTTGTAAAAGTGTCCGAGCTTGCTCTGCTCTCCGTTGGACCGACCGTTGCACCCGTCTGTACTTCCTGAGTCACAGTGGCGCGGGTCTTTCTGGTTTCCCCACGCCTTGTCGGTGTCGGGGCCTGCGGCCTCCGCCCACACGCGAGGGATCGACCCGCCGGGGCAGGTGCCGTTGGCGTAGGGGCCGCCGCCTTCGACTCCGGCGTTGGGTTCGTTGCCGATCAGGTTGCATGGGGAGCCGACCTCGAAGGGTTCGTTCATTTCCGCCACAGCGGTCCGATGAAACGTGGTCGTGGGGCTGCCGATGAGTGCACCGAAGGAGTTGGTGATGGTGGCGGTGATCGTGACTTCTAACTGCTCGGGGCGCTCGGTGAGCCGTGGGCTGACCGAGGTAGTGATTCCGTCCCCGGCGCGGAAGCCGTTTTCCTCGGCAGTTTGGCGAGCGGTGGCGTAGGCCGATGATGGGCTGGTGGGAAGGTGCGCGACCCCGGACAGTGCAGCAAGGTCGGCGGCTTTTTGCATATCGCCGATTTGGGAGTACCACCCGGAAATGTCCACCGCCATCGCTGCTGAACCCATGAAGATGGGGATGACCATTGCCGAGACCATGACGGCGACGAACCCGCGCTTGTCTGTGCGGAGTTGGGTGAGGCGGGCGCGCGGGCTTATCGGCATGTGTTGTCCCGATCCTGAGCCGTGGTGGGGATCGGTTCAAACTTCGTGGATGCGTGATCGGTCAGGGTCATGTTCGCCCCGAATAGCTGGGTGACGAAGGTGTGTTTGGCTTTGATGTAAACCCCGACGTTGTGCATTTGGCCGGGGCAGGCATTGACGCTGGTGGCTGGGTAGGACCCGCCAGCGAACTGTGCGGCGTCACCGTTCACCCGGAAGCGTGCGCAGTTTGAGCCGCATGAGGTGAAGCTGGATTGGCCGATTGGTTTGCCGTTGGTTCCGGCCCGGTAGATCCAGATTTCTTCGATATTGCCGACCGGCATCGCGACGCCGGTTTGCAGGACTGCGTTGGCGGCGTCTTGGGTGAATGTGGCCATGCGGGGTTCGGCGGATGCGACGCGTGCACCGGCCCTGGTCGCTCCGGATAGGGCGGCGTTGTTTCGCAGAATCATCGAGAACTCGATGACGCCGAAGATAATGATGATGAGCAGCGGAATGACCAGCGCAGCCTCGATTGCGGCGGCGCCGTCGTCACGTGTGAGACGGCGGCGTATGGCTGAGATCACGGATTCTGCCCTTCGATGTAGCGGTGTGGATCGCAAAAGTGGGCCTATATCTACGTCGCAATCCCTTATTCCTCAACCGAATTCGCGAAATCGGGCTTCACCCCTGGGGGGGAAGGATTTTCCGGGGTCATCCGAACGGTTGATATTGGAATCTCACATCAAAACCTCTTGCCAAAACCAAAACAAGTCGGTGATCGTCTGTCACGAACCATCCAGAGTTTCGGCGTTTTGTTGATTCGCCTGGGGGGAGGCGCCGGGTGCACATCTCGGTGAAATCAATCAAAGAATGAGGAAACGCATGTTGGCTCGCATCCGTACAACCCTGAATAACGACGCTGGCGCGTCCGCCGTGGAATACGCGCTGCTGGTTGCCGGTATCGCCGTTGTCGCGATGGTTGCGATCTTCGCCCTCGGTGGCGTTATCAGCTCAAAGTTCGATGAGGTCGGAAAGGCTATTGAGGGCTTCTCCACGTTCCTCTAAGCGCCGTCCGCACGATTCGTGGTGCGGGCCGGGCCATCCTGGGACCGGACCGGCCTGCACCCACTTTCACTCCCTATTCGCTGCCCGCACGTTCACACTTATTTGTCTTTGAGGTATCGCATGAGCCGAAAGATTGTTCTCGCCCTTGCTACGTTCGCGCTACTCGTTTCTGGCGGCGCGATTCTTGTTGGGTTCACCAACGCATCCGCTACCGCCAGTGAGGGCGTGACGGTCTTCGTGGCGGACGGCGATCTACCGCCAGGTGCCCCGGCGGCGAGTCTGGCCGGGGCGATCCGTGCGGAACGTGTCGCGGCAAATCTTGTGCCCGAAGGAGCGCTGACCTCGTTGGAGAACGCTGCCGGTTTACAGACCACGACTCCGATCTTCGACGGGCAGGTGCTGATCCGTCGTCAGTTCGCGGAGACCTCCGCAACGGGTGGCCTGCCGATCCCGCCTGGACGTACTGCTGTTGCAGTCAAGCTTGACGACCCGGAGCGGGTGGCCGGGTTCGTGGAGCCAGGATCGAAAGTCATGGTGTTCCAGAACGTGGATGAAACCGCCTCGGTGCTACTCAAAGACGCTCCTGTCGTCGCTGTCGGCCCATCAACAACTTCCAACGGGGAAGCGTCTGATTCCGCAGACGACAAAGCCTCCACTGTTGTCACGTTCGCTTTGACCCCGGAAGAAGCAACGAAGGTTGTCAGCGCCGTCAGCAACGGTTCCCTGTACCTCGGTCTACTACCCGCCTAACTACTGCTGCTTTAAAGGAGTCCCGACCATGACCAATAGTGTGCTTGTTGTTGAGCTAGATGACGCTGCCGCATCATCGATCGTGTCCGCACTTGGTGCCTCGGCGTCTCGCGTGCCCGATGCGGGAGCGATCCGTGCCCACGTCGCGGCGACCGGGGCGCAATGCGTCGTTGTCGGGGCGAGTATTCCCGCACCGTTAGCGAAGCAGGTCAGCACGGAGGTCAAGGTTGCTAACCCGCTGGCACGAACGGTGTGGATTCGTGAACGCTTGGAAACCCAACTCGTGCTCTCCGCTGTGCGTGACGGTGCCACCGATGTTGTGGCCGTGGATGCGCTGGAAGATTTGGTGTTGGCGGTGGCTCGTGGCGTGCGCGATGCCCGCGCTGATGGTGTGGCAACCGGTGTTGCCACCGACACCGAACTCGCGCCCGCACTGGCGGTCTTCTCCCCCAAAGGTGGCGTCGGTAAGACAACGATCGCGACGTCGCTGGGCGCGCAACTAGCGCACGAACGCGATCTGCGCGTCGCGTTGATCGACCTGGATTTGGAGTTCGGGGACGCCCAGATTCATCTCGCGGTGAAGCTGCACCATTCGATCGCTGATCTGGCGGCCGACAGCATCGACGAGCACGCCCTGACCGCCGCAATGCTGCGCCACGAGTCAGGCATGGTGGTACTGGCCGCGCCCCCGACCCCCGAGTTAGGCGAGACGGTGACCGTGGACCTCATCGGGCGGGTCATCGACCAGGCCCGTCGTATGTTCGATGTGGTCATTGTTGACTGCCCGCCCACGCTCAACGAGACCGTGCTGACGGCGTTCGACAACTGTTCGCACATCTCGGTGATCACCACCCCGGATGTTGCGGCGCTCAAGAATGTGGCGTCTTCATTGCGCGCCTTGCAGCGACTCGGCACCCGCGCCGACATCAACCTGATGCTGAACATGGCCAGGCCCGATGTGGGCTGCTCAGCAAAGGACGTTGAGCACGCCCTGGCCCAACACAGCCTGCCGTTCACGGTGACAGCCGAGCTTCCCTCCTGCCCCGGTCTCCAGGCGGCAACGAACGCCGGTCATTTGGCGATACTTGCTGAGCCGCAGGGGGAACTGGCTGTTGCGCTACGTTCCTGGGCGGTGACGAATCTTCCGCTGCCCACACCAGATTCGGCGGCACCTGCCCGCGCCCGCCGTCGCCTGGGCGTTCGTAGCCGTAAAGCAGCAATCGCGTGAGCACCCTGGCCGAGCGCATGAGGCTGGCCGACATGGGCCGATCAACGACGGTCGACGTTCGCGAGTCCACCAGGACCGCGAGTTCGCCCGCTCCTGTTGACCCGGTGCGTACGGGGTCAGCTGCGACACGCGCCAGCGTGGTCAAGGCACTCGGGGATGCGTTAGCGGCTGAGAAGCTAAGCCCCGCAGAGTTGCGGGCGAAAGCGACAACTCTGGTACAGGCCGAGCTCGAAATGCTGGACACTCCGCTGTCGGCTGCCGAGCGCGCCGCGCTGACCAGTGAGATCGTCAACGACCTCGTGGGCTACGGCCCCCTGGAGCCGCTACTGGCTGACCCGAGTGTTACCGAAATCATGACGTGCGGGCCACACGAACTATGGGTGGAGCGCAACGGAAAAACCGAACGAGTCAGCGCAGAGTTCACCGACGACGCGCATTTGCGTCGCGTCGTCGACCGCATCGTGACTCCGCTTGGCCGGCGCCTGGATGAGTCAAGTCCGGTTGTGGATGCCCGCCTGCCGGACGGTTCGCGCGTTCACGTCATCATCGCGCCGTTAGCAGTTCACGGCACCGCGCTAACGATTCGGAAGTTCTCTCGCGACAGCCTGGGCATTGAAGATTTAGTGTCACTGGGAACGCTGTCGCACTCGGCGGCGGAGTTCCTTGTCGCCGCCGTTGAAGCCAAGTTGAGCATCCTCATTGCCGGGGGCACCGGAGCCGGAAAGACCAGCACCCTCAACGCATTGGCGTCGTGCTTTGGTTCCAACGAGCGCATCGTCACTGTCGAAGACCTTTTCGAGCTCCAACTAACGAACCCGCACTGGATTCCGTTGGAGGCACGCCCGGCCAATATTGAAGGCAAAGGCGAGATCACTCTCAACGCCCTGGTCAAGCAAGCACTACGGATGCGCCCCGACCGTCTCGTTGTCGGCGAAATCCGCGACGGGCACGCCGCCTTGGAAATGCTGCAAGCAATGAACACCGGCCACGAGGGATCGCTGGGGACGGTTCACGCGAACTCTCCCCGAGAGACGTTCTCCCGCGTCGATGGCATGGTCGCCCTGGCGGGGATTCGGATGGAGTCCGCCGCCGTGTACCGGCAGATGGCCAGCGCTATCGACATCATCGTGTACCAGCGCAGGATGCGCGACGGTTCCCGCGCGATCACACACATCACCGAAGTCACCGGCATGGAGGGTGACGTCCCAAGCCTTCAGGACATCTATGTGCGCCCGTCCGATGCGACGGGGGCCAAAGGTGCCCCGCTAGCCCCGACCGGCACTCCCCCAACGTGCCTGCAACGCATCAGCGATGCGGGCGTGAGTGTCGACCGGGGCATGTTCTTCACCCACGGCCCAGCGAGCAGGAAGTAGGCGTAGATGTCGATCGGACTCCTTGGTCTCGCGGTCGTTGTGGCGATCGCGTCGGTGCTTGTTTTGCTCGTTGTCGCCACCCGGCCTTCGGCCACGCAACGCCACCGTCACGCACTCGTCGAGCGAATCACCACCATCAACCTGACCGAACCAGGCCAGGCGAAAACGGCCCACGCAAACGGGTCGGTGCTGACGCGGGCCCGGATTGCTGCGGAAACACGCACCCAGGAAGTCCTAGCGGGGCGCGGATGGCTGGACACCATTGGAGCCGATCTGAAAGCGGCTGGATGGTCGATCAGTCCCGAGCGATGGGTGCTGACCCAGGTCGGGGCAAGTATCGGGCTTGGGGTTGGAATGTTCCTGCTGTCGGCCGGGTCGATGGCCGCTGGCCTGTTCGGGGTCCTCGTTGGAGCGGGCGTCCCCACACTAGCGTTGCGCCACCGTCGCGGGAAACGACGAATACAGTTCGTTTTGGATCTTCCCGAGGTTCTGACCTCGATGGCGGCGGCGCTGCAAGCGGGCCTGTCGATGTCGATGGCGTTGGAATCAGCGACGGAGGAAACGACCGGGGCGATGCACGACGAGATGGAGCAAGTCCTCATCGACTACAAACTCGGTGGCGAGCTAGCCGACGCGTTGTCGGCCTCAGCCACCCGCATGAGCTCGGAAGACTTGGAGTGGGTTGCGGTCACGCTCCGATTGCAAGCCAAGCATGGTGGCGCGCTGGCCGCATTACTATCGAATGTGGCGGCCACGATCCGTGAACGGGTCGCGTTGAAGCGTCAGGTGCAAACCCTGTCAGCGGAGGGCCGTCTCTCCATTGTGGTGCTCATGGCATTGCCATTCGGGATGCTCGCGTTTCTAGCCGTCGCCCGCCCGGAATATTTCGCGTTCTTCATGACCGGTTTCGGCCTCATCATCCTTGCCCTGTGTGGGGTCATGATGTTTCTCGGCTGGCTGTGGGCCCGCTCCATTGTGAAAGTCGAGGTCTGATCCGATGATGGTTCTTCTCCTTGGTGTGCTGGGCGCGCTTGCCGCCGTGGCCGCGATCGTTGTCACGGTTTGGACCCCGGAACTCAGCGCCACCCAAAAACGCCTGGCCGATGCCACTGCCGCCCCGGCGCGTGAGCTCACGCTGACCTCTGGTGTCCCGGTTGCCGCACCCGCACCCAGCGCCCTCATGGATCGCGCTGTGGAGCTCGGGCGAAAGATGAGCAAACCGGCGTCACTGGAAGGGCTGAGCACTCGAATCGAGAAGGCCGGTCTGACCGGGTGGGATGCCGAACGCATCATGGGTGCCAAAGTCTTGGGGGCTGGCACTGGACTACTCATTGGTTTACTGCTCGGGGTGATGCTCGGCGCACTCCCCCTGATGCTGCTCCTCCCCGCTGGTGGCGTCCTGGGATGGTTCATTCCCGACATCGTGATCTACCAGGCCCGGTACAACCGGAAGATCGCCATGCAACGGGCATCGGCGGACACGATCGACCTGCTCGGATTGGCGATGTCGGCCGGGGTCAGCATGGACACCGCGCTGAAAACAGTTGCCGAGAACACCACCGGGCCACTGAGCCAAGAGATCGCCAAAGCCACTCACGCAATGGCCGTAGGAATGAGCCGCGATGACGCGCTAAAGGCAATGGCGCGGCGCGTTGATGATGCCGATGTCACCCGCTTCGTCAGCGCCATCATCCAGTCCGAGCGTCGAGGTTCTTCGATCAGTGACGTGCTCGCGATTCAATCGACCGAGCTCCGAAGAAAGCAACGTCAAAACGCCGAGGAGCAGGCCGCGAAGATCCCCGTCAAAATTCTGTTCCCGATGATGGTCTTCATCCTTCCGACACTCGGAATCATCATGATGGCCCCCGCTGTCGTCAACATCATGTTCACCCTCGGGCGGTGAACCCAGCCGTCTTTCTCCTAGCCGCTGTCGGTGCGGGGTTCGGCTGGGTCGCGGGCAACGTCGGCCCCGGATCACTGGCCATCTCCCCCACCCCGGCAACACGCATGTGGTCGCTGGTTGCCGGATTCTCCGCGTTCACCGCGCTCGCCGTCGCGGCGGCACTGGGGATGTCCTCAAACTTGCTTCCGCTGCTATCGGCGGCCACGGCCATGCTGTTACTCCTGGCGGTCTGTGATGCCGTGGCGGGCACGATCCCTGACCGGCTCACCGCCACAACGGCCGCCGTCGTTGTGCTGCTCATTGCCGGGACCGCTACGGCTGCTCCCGGCATCGGATCGCTACGTTGGATGGTCATCGGAGCCGGGCTGTATGCGGTCTTGTTTGGTGGGCTGTGGTTCTTTTCCGATGGCCGCCTCGTCGGTGGTGCCGATGTGCGGGTTGCCCCGATCATCGGAGCGGTCGCCGGGTTCGCCGCGCCCTCAGCTGTCACCGTGGGGTTGGTGGCGGCGTTCGTCTCGGCCGGGCTCTGGGCGATCACGCACAGGGCGAAGACAGTCGTGTTTGTTCCGCACCTGCTTGCCGGGTTGCTGGTGGCGCTGGTTGTGGCCACTCCCCTGCAATCGTTTTACGCTGACCCATCGATCGGTATCGGTTTGTGACATTTTCTTGCAAAGATTCCGTCAGGCATCTGGTGGTTCGTTGACCGAATCTGGCATTGTGTTGATTAGCAGCGCCCCGCACACAATGCGTGCGAACGCGACGAATGAAGGGCACCAACGTGAGCGCCACCACGGTTCAAGATGCAGGAGTCAGTGTGACCTTTGACAGCGACTCCGACACCGCGAAAGTCGTCCTCATTGACGACCACGAAACTGTCTCCGATGCTCTCGGTGACCGCATCAAAGCGAAGACATCTGGTCTGAAACTGGTCGGGACCGCCACGACCGGGGAAGACGGTCTCAAGCTCGTCGACGAGCTGGTGCCCAATGTTGTCCTGGTCGACCTAGGCCTGCCCGGCATCGACGGGTGGGAAGTGTGTACGCGTATCCGCGAACAGCACCCAGACATGGGCATCGTCATCTTCACCGCCTACGACGCCGACGAGAACGTGCTGCGCGCGGAAGCAGCTGGGGTCTCCGCATACATCACGAAGCGCGAGAAGGGCCGCCGAGTTATTCAGATGCTGCGAATGGCTGCCGAAGAACCCCACAGCTTCTGGGCTGCGAACCTGGGTGACGTCCACAAGCGGTCTCAAGCAAAGGGCGACGGTGGCGTTACCTCGACCGAGATTCAGATGCTCGAGCTACTGCGCCAAGGAAAACCGATGAGAGAGATCGGTGCTGACCTCGGTATGGCCGAGTCCACCACTCGCATCTACCTTCACCGTGCCTACGAGAAACTAGACGCCAAGAACGGCGTCCAGGCGGTCGCCAACGCGATGTCCCGTGGCCTACTCAACTAACG
>Ga0209390_10008940_pt1 | contig 12192 bp, 19 predicted proteins | sample BON01_FD_187212 | JGI IMG/M metagenome (GOLD analysis project Ga0209390, IMG submission 187212) | Freshwater microbial communities from Lake Bonney liftoff mats and glacier meltwater in Antarctica - BON-01 (SPAdes) (version 2) | ecosystem: Environmental > Aquatic > Freshwater > Ice > Glacier... | reverse complement strand
TTACGAAATCAAACGCATTTGTAATGCTCGGTGCCACAAGGGCGTTGATGAGTTGTGGGTAGAATGGCAGGGATATGATCAATCTCAAAACGGTTGGGTGGCCCGGTCTTCCTTGCTACAGGATGTCCACAGTTGGTACATGCGTTTGAGGCTAACCCATCAGTGTTCAAGCCTCGCAAGAGCGCTCCTAAGCGTGCTTCCACAGCAGTGCGTGACAGTGTGCACAACCTCCATCAGCACTGCCAGTCGCACCACTTCACCGTCGTCAAGTTCGGAGTGCTATGGTTGTTCGAAAACCCAATAGTGTGGGAGTGGTCGTGTCTCGTCAGTTGCCACCACCTCCGCCGGCACTGCTGATTGCAAACCATCAGTCTCATCACATTGGGAGGGCTGCAATTGGTCGCAGCCAAAGTGGAGCGGGAGTGGTTGTGTCACGACGGTCTACCTTGCGTTCGGGTTCTTCCAGGGGGGGGAGGAGAAGGGGAGGGGGAAAAAAGGTGACGTTTGGTAGAGGGGTCGGTGGGCAGAAAACAAGGGCACATCCTCTGATGGGCCTGTTGTTCCATATATTTTCCTGGTACACATAGAAAAACCTTGTATGGGTCTTTTTATGTAGCGTCACTTTTGGAGAGCAGATGTTGTGACTTGACATACGCACAGTGTGCGTATGGTGTACGTGGGAGAGTGACTATGAGCAAGTGTCACAGGTGAGGTATAGAGGTCAGGGTGACACGGGTCACAATCAACGTCAGGTCACGAAAGTACGAACTCGTACGTCGGAGAAGGCCGAAATCGACATACAAAGGGCTCTGAAAAGTAGGCAGTAGTAAAGTACTATTGGTATCAATAAAGAAGGGCCGCGAGATATCGTGGCTCAAGTGAATCCAAACAACAGGCTGTGCTCCGTGCTGCATGCTGTGTGTTTGTTGCCCGTTGCAACATTGTGCGTGATGTTGTCTTTGATGCTTTGTTGCCCCGCCTGTGCGCTTGGTTACAGGGGGTGGGTGGGGGGTTTGGGGGGTTTGGGGGAGTAAAAGAGGAGGTGGGTATTCTACTCATTGATCCTATCCCTCTTTTTTTTTCTGAAATGGACATCGCACATACTAAGGACCACACATACACCGAACACTACACCGAACACGCCACAACAGCGACCGACGACAGACCTGTCAAAAGTAGACATGGAGCCAATCACTTGAGGCCAGTCTCCCCCTTCCTTCCCTCTTCCTTTTCTCTCCTTTTCTCTCCCTTTCCCCTCTCACTTTCTCCCCTCCTCTTCCAAACACCCTCTCTTTACCCACCTCACTAACCCCTCTGACAAACCCTCCCAGTCACCGCCCAGATGAGCTAGGCACAACCAGGACACAACCCACACCACAAATCGCACATAATTCAACAACGAGACGATCAAGAAAGATTCAACCACGTTCTGCCCAAGAAAGTATAAGTACGTCTCATACTTGCCTTAGCAGGTTCCGACACTAGCTCTAGTCGTGAAACGCCCAGGAGACCAAAAGGTCTTCCCGTAAGGTCTTCATCCTAATAAACAAATTCATCTCTCTGATAGTGGCTTGCATCTGACGTTTACTCTTCGCTCGGCTAGCCACTGCGGTGCTGCTTTAAACGTCTCAAGCGTCCATTGCTTGTAATCTTTGGAAGATTGCGATTGCTCAGCCCACTTCTGAAGATCTTGCATCGATGGCACTCCCACCCTCAGCACTCCTTCGTTTTTGATACTCATGGCTTGCGGTAGCGGTTCGCATCAATAAGTCTAATTAGACACGAGAGTACTGAGCCTAAGTCTAATTAGACATTAGACCACTTTGACTGAAGATATGTCTACGCTAGACTACGTAGACCATGACGGCCGTCCACCACGTATGTTGCTTTGTTTTATTAACCCGAGGGTGAGGAAGATTAGAATCGAGGCCTCCAGTTGCCCTGGGATCTTCTCCAGAACTCTCCGCTTTTACTATGTCGCTAGCTCCCCCGGTTTACCCCTCCCCCATCTTCTTGACGGACACAGAAAACTTGTAGGATCCAGTGCAATTCCAGCAAGGTCATGCCCAGGGCCAGTTCGGTATCATTGGGGAAGTATCATAGAGTTGAAAGTGCCTCCCGACGAAACATCCTTGAGCATTTTCAAAGGCCGCAAGGCCTTGAATTGTGCACATTTCGCCCGCGTCCACGGAGCTCGGTGAGTGCAACTGAGAATCTCTGCAATTGGTTTTGAATGGTGAATCCGTATCTGTCCCACAGATTGCATGTCGTGACCTATCCATACTGTTTGTAGAGACCTTGGGTAGCTTGGTGACCATACTTCTATCTCTTCTGCTTCTTCATGTATACGTGCTTCAACGTTGAGCAGTATGAGACATTGAATTTGGTTCTCTGTGGCTCCTAGATTACGCCACAATTTGTGCCACGCTGCCCATTTATCAAGCACAATTCTTAACAAACGAAATGGTGGGGGCACAAAAATGCCACGATTGTCAATTTGATGTTCTTTACCAGATCAGAATCCATTCGAACAAACGGCTCCTTCAAAGTTGCGTTCAGTATTGCCCGCACAATGAATTTTGATTGTTCTATTTTTCCTGAATGCCGTCTGTGGATTGAAAACTCAGCTTCGTTCTACGATCTGTCTTCCGCTTGGATACCAGGAGACACTAATGCTGCAATTGCTGCTTGCTTTGTTTTTGCGATCAACCCATTCATCGTTACCCACATCCATCCATTGCATCACCCTTCCTCAACAGCATCCGTGTCGAAAGGTAGATATTATTGAACCATGTTTTGAATCTTGCCCAAGGCTGGTCCCAAGGCCTGATCACGAAAAGCATTATCACGATGACGTTCATGGGTCGGCTTAGGCGTCTGCTTATTCAAGAAATCTGCTAGCATGTCAGTAGTTTTCTTGTACGGTGTCGTGACATTACCTACTCGACATGTTGCCCACAAAATTATTTTCTCATATCGATATGCCTAGTGATAGGCTTGTTAGATGGATGTAGACCCATCGTGATAGCACCCTTGTTATCGCAGAAGATGGTCGTAGGCTTCGTGCTTCCGAATCCAGGTTGTTGCATCAGTATTCGAAGGTTGAGAGCCTCCTTGGTAGCCTCTGAAAGCGCGCAACTACATGCTTCTTGAGAGCTCAAGCAGGCTGTCTGGCTTAGCTTCACTTTCCAACTGATTGCTGCGCCTAGCAAAATGAAGATATAGGCGTCTGTAGATTTCCTGTCTTCAGTAGAGCCACCCCAGTCGGAGTTGGAGTGACCATACAACTCGAGATCCATGAGCTCGATGTCTGGGGTTCCGAAAACGAGCTTGAAGTCTCGAGTCTTAACCAAGTTCTTAGCGATCTGAAAATAGGCGTTCCATAGTTTCTCGCTTGGGTCATGTACATATCTCCCGAGCACCGATACAGAATGAACAAGATCGGGGCGAGCCCCAGATCGTTAGACCGTGAGCTTGCCATATTCTGTCTCTAAGCTTGATGTCAATCTCGGGAGGTGAATCCGCTTCGAATAGACTTCGTGTGGATAAATGGGCGTCCTTACGCCAACGTCTCAAGTTGGATGCAGACCCATGTGAATGATAAAGCCATACACGTGGCATCGTGCATCTAGAGTGAGAAGGCTCTTTTAGCTTATTGTAAAGTACGTGCATTCCCATATAATGCTCAATCTTGGAACGCGGTGTCGCCTCAAAAGAGTCATTCAATTTCTTTTCCAACGAGTCAACGAGCTCTCTCACGTTGTCAGAGCAGGCAATGAGCATATTGTCTGTCTTCATAAACATGATGACGATATTTTGGTCCTTCTCAATCTTCAGCCCTCGAAGCTCGTCAAGGTCGATGGGTGCAAGTTCTTCTGATTCTCGCATCACATAGACTTCTTGATGAGCCATTCCAGTCCGAAGAGATCCATGTGGTGACGCACTCTGCATCCTAGAACCCATTTACCGTTTTCAGACAATCCGTTTTAATATTGGCATTCGGCTATCGAAGAAAGATGACGGATACCAAGGCGTGTCAGAAACAAGTTCAAAGAGTCATTATCCTTTTTACCTGCGTTATCACCATAGATGATTTTTACTTGCTCACGGATACCACTGTCCTTGAAGTATGAATCTAGAGCCACTGCGTTGATTCCTTTATTTTCCTTTGATTGCAGCTTGTGCAAAAAGACCCGACAGGGAAAAAAGCGGTGTCACAGTAGTACAGTCAATCCGGAATTGCTGCAGGGCTTTTGTTAGATCTGATTTCTTGTCGAGGGAATATGTGAATTCTGCTCGGCTGCCTCAATCGATAATGTAGACAGTGTATCCCCGTAGAAGGTAAGAATGTCAAAATGCACTTCTTCTAGCGGGCTCACCTTGCATGAGATAGATCATGGGGCAGCACTTTTCCTCATGGAGCTGCGTTGACAGCAATGACAGATTTCGTTGAACGATGCTTGCAGAGGTATCTTCAAAACACTCGGGATGAATTTTGCTAGAGCTTGGAGTCGTTTGAAACTTCAACCTCCAAGCCGAGCGTGCCACAACTTAATCAGCTCGTTCGTGGCCTCAGACGTGACATTGCGAGGTGTGTTTGTCAATTCTAATGCCTGTTCCAATTTACCAAGAAAAGCGTGTGTTGCATATGGTGTGATTGAGATGCTCATGTCAGTTGCAGTAGTTGCAATCATGATCTTGTTGTGGCGTGCAGATTGGACATGAGTCACATGCAGGTTGCATGAACGAGCCGTAGCGATTTGAATTTACCATGTCCATGTTGCCTTCTTACACTCCCTGCGGTGAAAGATCAAAGTTGCTGCTAAATCGGGCACATGCAGTGCCGCGATTTTTGGCATCATTTTTCCATTACTGGTGACATCGAGGAAGCCCCTTTTTATATTTAAATACAGCACTAAACCGTCAGCCATTTTGATACTCGTTTTGCACTGTTGAGCTTTACGGATCAACGAGGCATGTGGAGTCATTGTCATAAGGCGCCACTATCTATTTCTACAAGAACATGAAAGTACACCGGCACAACTTTATTAGATATGCCAAAGCATGGGCGCAAAGGACTCAGGGCACGCGTGTCACGGGAAGGGCGTGAAGAAGTACGTGGTGCAGAGTGTGGATGGGCATAACAGTTGTCTAAGACAGCAGCATTTGGTTGGCGCTATTGATGACGGTGTATAGGGCTGAGTGTGCGTGTGTCACGTGCTCTCTTAATTCGTTCAGAGGAGGGTTTGGCCTGATTATTATTGTTGTGCCACCAAAGAAAGAAAAACAGAATGAGATTCGGCTTTGTCAAAAATCGTGGGCCTCTCATCCTTTTTTGCCTGGTGTGCACGCTCTTGCCCATCTTGCTTCGACTCATCTGGATATGCCTTGCCACTGTCGTCAGCTTCCATCTCTTGTTGCGACTCGGCCGTCTCGTTTACCTGATCTATCTCATCTGTCGCAGTCACCGTGCTGGCCTCGCTCCCCTTTTCTCGCACGACCTGATATTCCTTCACAACGGGTTGCACTAGTCTGCAGGCGTTCGTAATGTTGTTGTCTGTGAGGAGACGTGCAATCAGCGCAGGTGCTCGCGTGTCAGCGTCCAAAATTACTATTTGGTTATGTCCGATTCCAGGAGGGCTTCCCGACACCGACACGGTCGGTTGGCATGGATCGTCAGGGCGATCCAGACTCGGATCTTATATCAAGAACCTTCAAGCTGTATCTCCAACTGGAACAATATGGCCGCGAATGGACATTGATGGAGCTGGTGGACGCGAATCTGAAGACGTGCACGCTGCGCACGTACGAGCCGGACAGCAGGTGGGCACCCGGCAACCACGTCATGGCTGTAGCATGATTGATTTATACACAGGATATACAGGGGATGTGCTTTGACGACATCACAGACGACTTTATAAAACACGAGAGTCTATCGCATGAGAGTGACAATACGTTGGACAGGTTTTATTGCGGCGCCTAGTTTCACACTTTCAAAAGACGTGGGTACAGAGCAAGGACTGGGTGTGGATATTGACATGGGATCCAAGACAAATAGTCGTAATGGTGTGCACACGGGACACAGAAAGCGTGTACATTTATACATATGTTCAGAGTAATGAATTACGCACCCTATTTTGAAATCTGGACCTCCCACTATTCTTTCCACTTATACCCTTTCTCGTGCGTCCCAGCAATCCGCACATTCGCATGGTGAGGGCTGATGCAGAGTTGGTATCTTAAAATCCTGGTCACTAAGGCTTAACTCAGGCTTGATGCCAGGGGTATCATTGCTATGGTAGCAGATAGCAGGGCCTGGTAGAAAGGTGGCTTGCCATAATTATACACATTGATCACACGTATGGGTTCACATGTCTGGAGTTGAGGGTGCCAGGTGCCTGGAGGCGTTGAAGGAGTGGGTGAAGTGCATGGTGTGGAAGTCGAAGCAGAAGGGGATGATCTAGAGAGCGAATACCCATCTAATTGACTCAGAGCCCAAAAATAGAAGCCAACAGCGCCGGCCTGGCGGTAGCAGGGGAGTGTTTATTAGAAACGTTGTGTGGCATAGAGGAGTTGGTGGCGCTTTGGCTCATCATGACACGGTAGGCGACAGCATCGTGCACAGCCTGGTGTGCAGCAAGGTTGGCCCTTACTTGCTGATGTTGGATCATGGCCTAAAAGTTGGCCGCCCGGCCAGTGAGGGCAATCAGCAGCCCTATGGCCTTGCCCTTTGCATATGAAGCACTCGCACAACTCCCTGTCCCTCTTGTCTGCATGAGGTTGTTGATTCTTGTTGCGGCAATCCTTGACTTCGAAGAGGCAGACCAAGAAATCTTCATCGCCCGCAGACCAGATGGGCTAGCCTTCGACAAAGAAAAGAAATCGTGTGTGTTCCTAGAATACACCAGAGCCATGGACACCAACGAGGACTGGGCCACGAAGAAGGAACAGGAGAAAGACGACACATACAGCACACATTTGCAACTAAGCAGGCGAGAAAAAAGCGGCTGGAAAGCTACACACAAATCAACTTCACAACGGGAGTACGAGGCTCCTTTCACACAAATCAACTTCTAACCAGACTGGAAACACTCGGAGTGAAGAACAAAAACACGAGGGAAGCCATCCAGAACAGGACAGTCCAAAAAACTCTCTCCATGTCCGATATGATCCTCTACTTCTTTTCCTTTGCACTAAACTCCAAGATTGAGTGGACACTCCAATCCCTGACCACAGAAATCACCAACAAAAGCATGGAAAAATACAATCTATATCTCCAAGTTTCGGAGCTACCATCGGACCACATAGAACATCGATAAGGAAGAGCGTCCATACTATATTCAGTCCTTATGGACATACTCCATTTCACATTCCCCTCCAGATTAGACTCATGTGAAACACAAACATGATGTGTAAGATGTTTATTAACAACAGAAAGTCCTAAAACCCCCAGTCACTATAGGTACCAAATTTAGGTCCTTGGCTACATCCCTTATACGGGATTGGCGGTGTTCAGTTTGCGATTTCTCGTGTTCCTGTGTATTCTGCCATTTCGATTTTTAAAGTTCGTGTTCTCAACGCTTCAGAGTAGAAGTTGTTTTCAACTAGCTAATTCCTGTTTACTTAGGGGGCATCAAGGCTCATTGCCACGGATAGACATCCTATCTTTTTTGTTACCGATTGGTATATTTTCGAGGTGGTTTGTTGGGTATTTAGTACGCTTAATATGATCTCGTTCGTAGTTCTCTCCCTGTTTAGTAGTTGTTTAGTTAATACTAGTGTTAATGTCCTGTATTTTCTGTAGGTATGTTATGCGCCCTAGTTTTAGATACATAGATGTGTGTAAGATTTGGTCGGTTGGCTGTTCCTCTTGCTTTTGGCTCAACTGTATGATCTGGTCAGAACATAGGTGGTTGGAGATGTAGATTAAATCTTTCCATGTTCTTGTTGACAATTTCTGTGGGTAGGTTTTGGAGTGTCCAGTGTGTCTTGGAGTTTAATGCAATAAAGAAAAACTTGAGGATCATGTCCGACATAGAAAGGGGTTTCTGGACCGTTCTGTTTCGTATGGCTTCTCGCGTGTTTGTGTTCTTTACCCCGAGCGACTCTAGTCTCGTAAGGAACTGGTTGGTGTATAGAGAGCCTCGGACTCCTGTTGTGAAGTTGGTTTGGGAGGCTTTCCAGCCGCTTTTTCCCCGGTGACTGAGATGGTTGATGAAGCCTAGATGGGAACTGTATCTGTCGTTTTTTTCCTGCTCCTTCCTCTCTGCCCAGTCTTAATTTGTGTCCATGGCTCTTGTGTATTCCAGGAATACACATAATTTTTTTCCTTATCAAAGGCTAGACCGTCCGGTCTTCGGGCTATAAATGTGTCTATGTCTGAATCGTCGAAATCGATGGCGTAGGCGATGTGGTATTCTTCGATGTCATTACGAAGTTTAGCCCTATTTTTACCCGCTCCAGGTGGAAACACAAACATTCTCACACAAATACCACTCCAAGAGGTAGCACAAGAAACCAACTCTAGAACTAAGTGATATCCAACTAACGAAGAAACAAACAGGCTACATAGACTGACATAGACCACATAATTAAAAACCACCCCCTCAACCCATCAACCCACCTCGCAAATATACCAACAGGTAACAAAAAAGATGTGATGATTATTCATAGCAACGAGCCATGACGCCCCCCAAGTCGAAACGAAATAGTTAGTTGGACAAAACCAACTCTTACTCCAAAAGCGTTGAAAACACGGATTTCACAATTCGCAATGGCAGTATACACAGGAGCACGAGCAATCGCAAAACTGAACACCATTCAATCCCACGAGCAATCGTTTTACTGAACACCATTCAATCCCAAGGGATGTAGCAGAGGACCCAAATTTAGGTACCTATAGTGACAGGGGGCATCAGGGCTTTTTGTTGTTAATAAAAATCTTTCACATCATGCGGCAATCTTGCTCTTTGTGAAAGAAGGTCTTGTTCACGTTCTTGAGGAACCATTGGCATGATTTGCGCACATCGGTCAAGAAAGCTTTGAAAGGAGGCTTGAAGTGCCCTCCACCAGCAGTGCAATTGTGGGCTTAAAACAGTTCGGTCTTCTCGTTGTAGCTCCTCAACATCGACTCGAAGCTGAGCATTATGTCAGTCTCCGTGACACGGCGTGTGCACAGTCCCGGTCGCTTTGGTGGCCGCCGCGGCTGTGGTGATGCGCCAAGTTGCAATCTCGACCGGGAGTGCAGAGTTCGGACCTATGCATGCCTGGATACGGTGCACAGATTCCTCCATTGCCTTGACAGTCGTCGCGCAGGTGCAGTAGTGCAGCAGATCTTGTTGCTGGCGCAGAATGTTGCCGAATCATTTGACGGGGTCACCCTCGTCAAAGTTAGCGACAGCGTCAGCGTACTAAGTCTTGATGTCGCGGATAGTGCCGTCGCTGTGCGAAGCCAGGTTGGTGTCGAGACGTACAAACGCTCGAGAGCCACAGTCTTCGTGGTCGATGCTGATCCCCATGCACAAATGTTAGTAATGTTTGGAGGCGACCAGCTGGATATACTCGGAGAAAGCCGTCTCGATTTCTTTGTATCCGTGCGTATTGTATAGTTGTTTTGCCCATTTTGCCGGCTCGAAAGCGGCGTCTTGTGTACGCTCTTGGTCGTCTCCACTGAATTGCCTTGCTCGTACAATTTGGCCCTATGAGATGAAGTCCATGGTTCGGGCTTCTAAAATCGTGTCAATACGTTTAGCATTATCACGTTCGATGCGTGCTAGCTGCAGGTCCGCTTGGTTGTAGTGATGCGACAGTGCGAGCATGTAAATCCAATCACTTTTCCACTTCTTAAGTGTGGTTTGATTTTCTTTGCGAGTAGTGTTGGATGTATGAATCAAACCCTTCGACTTGTGTGTAGTTGGTTGGGATGGCGATGCTCATCTTCCTCGTTGCTCTGCCAGGACTCATAACCTAAGGCAATGTGAAGGGGGCGAAGTGCAGGCCTTCACAAGCATGGTAAGATCCCAAATATCAGTGAATGAATATTTATTGATTTACGACCTCACGTGCAATCGTGGCTTAGTTGGTCAGAGCGAGGGACTGTCAATTTCTAGGTCTTCGGTTCGTTTCCGTCTGAAACCCGAGAACTCAAGTTCCCATGGATTTAAACTACATAGACCCTCAAGCAAGGGTACTAAACTACTGTTGAAAGTAATAAAAGCAAGCATCATCATTGCAACAATTCACATTCAAAGAATTGCCAAACGCATGCAGGCTTTACCACACTGTACGGTCTAAAATGTACAAGTACCTCAGTACTGCAAATGTATATCGCTTTTGCATCTAGAACTGAAACATGCCTGTACGTTCTGCCTCGCGGCCGTGGTTTAGCAAAGATGGGATCAAGCGACTTTAGTTCAAAATCAAGTGCACCGAAGGCAACGGTTATTTGAAGGTATGACATGGCCTCGAGCACATCTCGAATAACCTGCGCGCGAACCAGTGCTTGTGCAAGACACAAACAAGCAATTCCTCATTCACAAAAATCCTGTCTGCAAAGACCATAATTTAGATTGACAAAAATAGTCCAATAAAATCGTCCAAAAAAATCATGGGTGTGCGCGCTGCACCCACTTCTAAGATCATTATTGATCTTCCCATTGGTTTTCCAATAAACAACATTATCTCTCTCGTCCAAAAAAAATCATGGGTGTGCGCGCCGCACCCACTTCTACTGGGAGCTAATTCATCCCCTCCAACCTAGTGCGCGCTTGGACCGTCGCTTGACATGTTTGCAGGGTTGCTGGCCCACCCTGACCCTGTATTGAGCCAAACACCTCGAATTTATTTGTGTGTGCTAGGAAATACTCCTGGACCCTTGAACTGAATCATGCTTTTATTACTCCATCATGAAACAGATCAGAGGCTTTAGCTGAAAGCTTAATTTTGTACCATATACACTCCGAAGGTACTCGGGGTTTGGACTTGTGCGTCAACGATTATCAAGGATCCAATGGGGAATCATGAGGGATTCACCCAGGACATGGACTCGTAACGCGACCGCCATTGGCGATGATCACCAGAACTTGAATGCAGAATGTTAACCATTTTAACCATGTCGACGCGATCACCGGAAGCATGTTAACCATGTCGACGCTCTAGCAGTTGCCGTTCATGCGGGAGGGGAGAAGCTGGCTCAGACAACGCCAGCGGGCACGGAAGAAGATGCATGTCAACCTCTTTGCTCGCTTTCAGACACTTTGCCCCCAGACATGTTGGTCGACTGGGCGGGACAAAAGCGTGCGAGCACACGTTGGCATGACGACCATCCGCATGCTCGTCGTGACTACAACTGCTGGCCCCGCTCGATATTCCCGACCGCTTGCTTCGCGGGGCGCTTGCTCGCGGGGAATTCGGCGTGTGGACGTTGCACATGATGGACCGTGCTGCCAGCTGGATGCGCGTGTGGTCTCGCACATGTGACAGACTAATGTTGGCGGAAGCGTCGACGGCATCACGCAGGAAGGCATCAAGATGCAGGCATCGTCCAGAAACCATGGCGCGCCGAGGGTCGACGCCTGCGTCAGCGGCCGCAAAAGATGCGGGCGAGATGAATACAATGGGCGTGTGGTGCTGTCGCACCGTATTTCTTGCAGAATGTTGAACACCCCAGCATCGTCTCGAGGCCATCGTGTGTGTATGCTCTTGGGTTGTCACGAGAGGGGACCGAAGTTTAAACGTTAGGTTTTATTTTGGGGGAATCCTTCAAATCCCTCTTCTCAACAGCAAGAATGAAAAGAATATAGGACATGGTGTAGTAATATACAGGTTTGTGTAATCAATTTGTGGTAAAACGCACGAACGTGCGGTACGTTTCTCGAAGAATGTCGGAGCGCAGCCTGGTTACTACACACATTTGATGTGTCCTCCGGGAATGGGGTTTAGGACCCCAACGAAGCGTTACGACATGATGTGACCTCAATTTTACCACCAATAACTTCACGGAAAACTTTCTTATTACCTGCCACTGACTCTCAGGTTCAGGCTGATCCCTCTCTCAAGGAGAAGGCGTTCATCGTCCAAGCCCAGAAGGCCGGACCCTCTATTGTTTGCAGTTTAGTTCGAGATTTTGGGATTTGGGCATTTTACCACACACTCAGCGCAAAATGTCAATTTCGTTAGCTTTACTGGTGCTTT
>Ga0209390_10008938_pt1 | contig 12194 bp, 8 predicted proteins | sample BON01_FD_187212 | JGI IMG/M metagenome (GOLD analysis project Ga0209390, IMG submission 187212) | Freshwater microbial communities from Lake Bonney liftoff mats and glacier meltwater in Antarctica - BON-01 (SPAdes) (version 2) | ecosystem: Environmental > Aquatic > Freshwater > Ice > Glacier... | reverse complement strand
TATATATATATATATATATATATATATATATATATATATATATATATATATATATATATATATACATATACATATATATATATATATATACACACACACACACACACACATATATATATATAGAGAGAGAGAGAGAGAGAAAGAGTTACTGAAGTTTTCTGTTGTGTCTTCCTGCCTCTACAGGCTGACTAGCGCGTGGCATTGGTGCTCGCAGCTTCCCTCCAAGCCCTTCTACGTCGTCTTCAAGCTGGCAGGATTCACCTCGTTCGACGGACAGTTCCAGACATGAGAAGGCGGGGGGGAGGGATGGGGGGGGGGCTTTGGCCTTTACAAGATATTCTTTCACGTCTAGGGTTTTGTACACGAGTTAATCCTCCTGTTGTTGCCCCGTACTTTGGCTTGTACAAGATTTTTTTTTACGTCTGGGGTTTTGTGCACAAATCAATCCTCCTGTTGCTGCCCCGTACTTTGGCCTTTACAAGATATTCTTTCACGTCTAGGGTTTTGTGCACGAATCAATCATAATGTTGTTGCCCCTCCCCCACCTGCATTTCCCACCCGATTGCAATAATATTGCAGTACTATTGCGCAAGATACGACCCTTTCCGACTCCGCGTGTATATGCCATACACCATGCAATATTGGTACTGGCAATCTCGTGTAAAGGCCAAACTCGTAGGGGCGGTGCGCGGGGGAGGCGCTAGGGCGCGATACACGACAGCGCGTGGCGTAGCAAAGCGCTGGCCCTAATTTGGTACCGTGCTTTAACTTGGTACTTTTTTCGCTTGAGCTCCCCGTGCACGCATTTCGAGCCCTGGAAAGCTGTCGGCACGCGGGGAAGGGGCTCCCTTGCTGCCCGGTAACGAGTAGCGGGTCGTCCGGCGCAGCAAACGGTCGTGCTGGCGAAGAGTACCAAGTTAAAGCACGGTACCAAACTAGGGTCAACGCTTTGCTATGTATGGATGTATGTAAATATTCGGCGGCACCAGCACACGCGCGTTCGCGCACAATAGGAACGCGGCGCCACGCCAGGGCTCCGGCGTGTCGCAGACACCAGAGATGATGATATGCTTACCCCCACAGGGTACCCTCCCCCCAACACAGCAGCCGACACGGCCCACAGCGCACACAACACACAGCCAGCAGTGCGGCCATACCGCGCTACCCCCCGGGTAGACGACAAACCTCCGCAGACGCGCCGGCCCCACTCAACCACACTGCACGGCTTCCGCGGGCAGGCACTACACACAGACCACCATAGTAAAAGGGGGTGCCAACAACATCCCCTTAACCACAGGTAGCTGTCGTCTACTGAGTGTGTGGCGTGTCCATCGCAGGCATGTCTGCCACGTGTATGTAGGGCTGCTGCGAATGCGTCGTGGTTAGGCTGGCTGGCCGATGAGACTGGGCTGTGCATTCGAGGAAGCTCGAGTAGGGTAGCAGTCCATTTTTTTGAACTTGGCTTGGTTTGGGTTAAGTAGCTGTTCAAAAATAGACGTGCGTAATACGTGCACGCTGTAAACGAGTGGTCGGGTTCACTCCGGCGCCTGAATGAACTTGAACTCCGGATACGCACGGATAATAATTTATTTTTTTGCATTTGTATTCAATAATTATACTGTATTCTTGACAAGATTCTTGAACACGCGTATACTTATTACTAAGAATTATACCACAAAACGTATACACTTGTAACTTGTAAATGTAATACTTGCATTTATACGGTATACTTAAATAAGGTATACGTAATACAATGTAATACAATACAATATATATATATGTATGTATACAAGTTGTATGCTGTATATACCACATATGCATATATGCAATACATATCGAACCACACACCGACTATAATTACAACACATTTTTTTCTTCAAAACCAAAACAACAGTCTTGGATATGTGGTGTAGAATATACGCTATATGTATATGTAGCGTCGGAGGATGCTACATGCTACTTTATATACTACACTATTATATGCTAGAGCTACACAGACCTAGGCCTAAAAAAAAGTATGGTATTTATAAACACAGCTTTCACACTTCACAGCCTCTGGCCCGGCCAAGGCATGGCGGCATAGGTATAGGCATAGGGCGAGGACCAGCCAGCAGCACGCAGCACCAGTACCACATCCTACGACAGCAGCCAGAAGAGCATACGAGCATACATACTGTGTATGTACTCGTCAAATACACAAGAGCAGTCACACTCTCACACACATCACCATCACCACCCTGCCACCCTCCCTGAGCTCGTCTGCCTCACGCCGGGCTTTGCCACGCCACCTCTGGCCTCTTTCTCTGGAACAGTTATTTTTGTTCTAGGGCTAAAGTGGTTTAAATGTAAGATAATGTGGGGGTATGCTATATATAGCATATGGCACTGTAGCATTTGAGGGAGGCTACATAGCATTGTTTGTAGCATGCTACATTATATTGAGCTACACAACATCAAAAACACCAGCAGTAGAGAAAGAATAATAAACAAAAAAATTCACACATACGCTCTAGGACACAGGACATATATGTTTAAGCTCGAAGACAAGACGTGACACAGCTGACCAAAGATCACCCTGTGCTATCTGTGGCGTGCGAACGAACCTACCAAGGCAGCGCAGTGTGTAGTTTATTTACCTCTCCTCAGCTCTCAGTCAGAAGGGTAAGGTACCGAAATGTATTCGGTTTAACCCATCGCCGCGCGCCGCTTAACCCACACTCACTCTCATTCACGACACACACAAGACGCACATCGCACACCATACACCACATATTGTATCTCTAGATCCAGACCTACCGTAAGTAACCGTAGCAGCACAGCGAATACCACAGCATGGATCTACAAGCAGAATCCCAAGAGCACCGTGACGCGCACCTCCCCACAATGACCTGTTCGTACATAACAAAAAAAGTGTAGGCCTCGCGCGCGGCGTCGCCCGGGTCCTCCACGCGGCGTTGCCCAAGTCCTCCACGCGAACCCCCCTCGCTCTCAGATCGCACGCCTGCACGTGGGGCAGTGCGGCCCGCTGTGCGTCGTGGGCTGCCGCGCGCGCAGCCGGAGACACTCGCGGCGCCACAGTGACGCGCAGCCGGGGTGCAGCGGGTGGTTGTGGCCGCAAAAGTCCTTGAGGGTCCCCGCGCTGCTCCCCTCCTGGCAGATGGAGCACTCAACCCCGGCCGCGTCCCACGCGAGCGCCGCCATCGACGCCGTCGCCGCCTGCAGCGCGCGCGCCTCGGCCGCGGCCGTCGCCACTTCTTCCAGCACGCGCACTCGCGGCCTGCGGTCCGCCCGCGCCTGGGCGCGCAGCACAGCCTCCACCCGCTCCAGCTCCGACCCGTGCTGCACGGCCGCCAGCGCGCGCTCCGCAGTCGCCTCGCGCCGCTCGAGCTCCTCCTTGATGCGGCGGTTGTCCCCGGGTTCAAAGACCGCCGCGTGGCGGTGGAGCCGCTCCCACGCGCCGGTCACGTCCTCAAGCGCCTCCTCGGCGCGGCCCAGCTGCAGCAGCGCCTCGGAGCGGCTGCTCAGCGCGAGCACGAGCGGCCACGCCGCGCCCGCGTCGCTCTCGAGGCCAGAGAGCTCGCCCACCGCCTCGCCGTACGCCCCCACGGCCTCGCGCGGGCTCGACGCCCGTATCGCGTCGTCGCCTCGCGCGCTCGCCGCGTCCGCCCGCCGCAGCGCGCCGCCCACGGCACGGCCGCGCTGCTCCAGGGCGCGGCGCCGCGCGCGCTGCATACTGTCGGCGTACTGCACCAGGCGGCGCTGCTGCTCTGCCTCAGTCTCGATCGGCCGCGGCCGAGGGTCAAAGGGCGGCGCCCCGCTCGGCGAGAAGGCGAGGAGGCGCGCGAGGTATGCTTGCATGTACTTGTTGCACACCTGGTAGTGCACGAAGCCATGCAGAAAGTCGCTATGTTCGGCGATCGCCTGCTCGAGGCTGCTCGAGCCGTCGCTTTGCGTGCCGATGCTGACGGCGCGCAGGTCGTAGTGCAGCGAGAGTGTGTAGAGGCCCTCGAGGGCCAAGGTGACCGGGTGGACGTGCAGTTCCGGCCTAAGTGGGTGGTCGGAGTCCCAATGCGCATCCTGCAGCTCGCGCGTGTGCTGCACCAAGATGAGGCAGAGGGAGGTCGGGATGGAGTGCTCGATGCCGCCCGCGCGCTCGGTGGCGACCATGCACGCGAGCTCGGCGCTGCCGCCCGCGATCAGCGTTATGAGGCCGCACACCACCTCGAGGCCGCCAAAGTCGAGAAGGTCTGTGGAGGGAATCAACGCAGTGGCACGTTTGCGTTAGTCAAGGCACGTGTTTAGGGTAGGAAGATGGATGTGGGCTTTCGATGGTAAAGCTCTGGCGGCACCTCCTCCCGCGTCCACATAGAGCGTGTTGTAGAGGAACTGTGCCGCCACGGCAACCACTAGCCGGAGTGCGCCTCCACCCCCAGCGCGACGGAATATTCGGAAGGGGATGCGTGGCGCAGGATCGACCAGAGGGCGTTCATCATTGAGTGCGCGACGACGCGGTTGCCGAGCGCGGCGTCGGACAGCTGGCAGACGAAGCGCGCAGCGCGGCCTTCAAGCAGCGCATTGGCGAGCAACGGGCTGCCCACGCTCGTGATCACCTCCAAAGCCGCCATAAGTTCCTCATCCTCTATCGGCCCGCCACCGCGTCGCAGCGTCACGAGCCCGCGCACGAGGAATGACTCGAGACGCGCGATCCCGCCACCCTCCACAAACGCCATCCCGGCGACGGCCGCGGCCAGCATGGCCACTAGCGTGTTCTCGCGGATGGTGCCCCTCCTGTCAGCTTCGCCCGTGGCTGCTTGTTGCAGTGCGAGGACGTCCCTGGCTGCTTGTCGCAGTGCGAGTGTGCGTGCGCGCAAGAGCCTCGGTGGAAGCCGGGTCGAGCAGGGCGAGGGCCAATCGGCCGATGCGCTCGCCTGCGACGCGCGCACTCTCGGAAGGAGCGAGCACGGAAGAGGAGGGGTCGGCTGTAGGCAGCTCGCCCCCCCCCCCAAATTGTGTCGACGGCGCTGGGCGTTGGGTCGATGTTGGCCTGCGTGAGGCCGACGCCACGCGCGCGCGCGATTTTCAGGCACTGGCACGTGGCGAATTGACCGAGCACATCAAAGAGGCCCGCGGCGCTCGTGCACTTTGCCAGCCGCGCCACGAGCTGCTCGACCACCGCCGAGCGCGAGCGAGCGCCGGCTGCGATCTGCGAAAAGAGTTGGTCCACGCCCACCTGACGCGTCGCGTCCAGAACGATAGCGGAGACCGCAAAGCCGCGGCAGTGGCCGTACTCGGATTTCACGTACGCGTCGATGCCCATCGAGGCCAAGATGATTGGCAGGATCGGCGACGTCATCCCCCGCACGGCGGGCTCGAAGAGCCGGACGTGCTCGAGGCAAGGCGCGCTGATCCGGTGTGCCGCCCGGATGAACGCTTTCACAGTCTCCACAATCGCCGGGGTGGCAGGTGGCCCGCCATGTCGGTAGCGCTCCCAGCGCGGTGAGTCCTCTGGCACGAGGCAGGCAAGACGGAGCGACACGAGCTCACCGTTTACAAGCACGCCGCACCGGCCCCGAGAGCGGTCATGGGATTCGACGGTGCCCAGCTTGCCGTTGAGCTCAAGGCGCGCCACAACGCCGACAATACAGACGCTGCGGCCGATCGCGATCGGCATCGGAACCTGTGGCGCCTTGGCGGTCCGACGACGCCGGCCGCCTAGGGGCAATTGCGGCCGTCCGACCTTTTTGGCGCCAAAATCCCCCCCCCCCCCACCTGCCCTGCTGGTATTATCGCCCACACACCGACCCTACGGTACCTGGTACCCGTAGAGCTTTAGAGCTCTACCCCGTACAGCACCATTCCTGCTCTCCCCGTCCCCCGCTCTCCCCAATAACAAAATTGAACATATGACGCGGGAGCTTTCTCATCCCCAAGATGGTGTGTTGCACTTGGACCCACGCCCCAAACCCAGACCCAGCGCGCCGGAAACCGGAAAAAAATTATGGGGGGGGGGAGGGGGGGGTAGCTATTTCTATGTCGTCTATGTATCCTGGTGGTACCTCTACAAAAAAACTTTACTTTAAAGTTAGTAGAGGGTCTATCCGGCAGCCGTGAGAGTAGAGTAAGAATGATATAATCAAAATCAACGCGAGTAAGAGTAATAAGAAAAAGCGCGCTCGGCGGCATTGGCATATTGGCATTGGCATTGGCATTGGCAATGAAATTCAATGAACATCTTTTCCCGAAAAAAACGAACCTGAAAACGCGATTCGAACTCCCGCCATTTGCCCCTTGTCCTTGTGTGGCAAAGATAAGGGGGGCGGGGCTTGGCCCTTACAAGATGTTGTCAACATTTTATTATTTAATAAATAAAGGGGGTTGTGGGGAAAATATGTTGCGCAATATTGTTTGTAGGTAGTTAGGTAGGTAATATAAAGGAGGTCTGGGAGGGGGGTATTGGTGGTATTGCACAATAATGTGCAATAATGCATAATCAGAATGCCCCCTTTTCCTTTTCCGTGTCGAGAACGGATTTTTTTTCGGACACATCACACATCGCACATCGACCCATCCAAAATCCGAGCGCCCTAAAAAACAAAAACAATAAACCCTCTAAACACAACCTCAAAAACACCTCAAAACTAACAGGTATAGAGTATAGAGGTGTGGGGGAGTTACACAGGAGTAGAGCAGGTGTAGGTGTAGAGAGCTGCTATGTGCAAACTACACTGTTATGCTGTTGTGTGTTATTGCGCCTTGCAAAAAACTACACTAGAAGTCACTAGAGATGTAGTACGTCAGACGATAGGAGGGATAGGGGTAGGGGCAGGCAGCGGGGCAGTACAGCATATACACGTACAGTACGCACACATATGTATGTATATGTATGGAGGACAAACATGAAAAACAAACGAACGGACGCAAAAATAAAACAGTTCACCAAAAAGCGCAAAACCCACACACGGTACTATAGTACATAGTACTTCATACGTTACATACACACTACCCACTACTACCTACACAGAGTTTCCCCATCAGGCGACGGCAGTATAAACACGCACTCACAAGCCGCACTCAACACTCGCACAATCACGCATAGAGCCACTACCAGAAGCAAACAGGGCACTCGTGTACACTGACACACCTCGCACGTGTCGCACCTCGCACGTGTCTTTGTCGGCCGGAGCGGACAGAGCCGCATGGCAAGGCACGTGAACAGAGAACGTATGCCATCTCGCTGGCATGGCCCGTCCGCCGCCGGCTGCGACAATGACAGGGATTCGAGGCCGCCGCGAGCTACTCGACACTGGAGTTGGGTTAAGGGGTTAACCCGGCCAGGGATTCGGGAGACGGGGAGGGACCCTGATGACTTGCCATGCCAGCGTAGGGACAGAGAGGGACCGAGTCCTTAGGAGTCCTGGAGACGAGGAGCGGGCCTAGAGCTAGGGCTCCCTGTCCGGACCGATGACTTGCCAGCACGGACAACGAGAGACATGGGACACAGGGGTCCTGGAGAAAGGGGACCTAGGGTTCTTGGCCGATGACTTAATATGCCAGAATAGGGATAGCGAAGGCCTAGGGCCTACTACAAGGGCCTCGAACAGAGCACGACAACGAGAGACTTTTGGACCCAGGGGTCCTGGAGACATGGGACCTAGGGCTCTTGACCGATGACTTGTTACGCCAGAATAGGAATGGCGAGACTTAGAGGCTACTGTAAGTGCCGTGAGACAGAGCACGACAACGAGAGACCTGCTACAAAGGGTTCCTGGAGGCAGGGGACCTAGAGCTCTTGGCCGATCATTTGTTACGCCAGAATAGGGATAGCGACAGACCTAGGATCTACTGTAAGGGGCTTGATTGGGGCCCAGGAGTCCTAGAGACAGGGGACCTAGGGATATTGGCGGATGACTTGTTATGCCAGAATAGGGATAGCGAGAGACGTAGGGCCTGCTGTAGGGGCCTTGCGACAGGGGCGACCTCCTTCCAGAAGACTTGCCATGCCAGTACAGAGACAGCGAGGACCTAGGGGTCTGGAAACAGTCAGGGGGGGCCTAGGCCTCCTCGCCGATGACCTCTTTGCAGGCAGCCTCGAGCGCGGCCTCGAACGCGCGGCCCGCCTGCGCCACCGCCTTGTCGTCCTCCTCCTCGGCCGCCTTGCCGCCCTTCTTCTTGGGCTTGCGCGCCTTGGGCTTGAGCACCTGTTAAAACAGAAGGAGGACACACACAACTAATTAGCATACATCTATCTAGATCTAGATTTACTTGGATATATAAAGGGGGGAGCGGTGCTAAATCAGGGAGATGCGCCGAAACCTTGCTTGGTCCCTTCTTCACCAGAGATTAAAACATTACACAGCGTGGGCGCCATAACCAAACGTTGAGTCGAGGCATTTATAAACATTTATATGTATATACAGATCGATTTAGATAGATAGAGATAGAGATATACATATATATATATTCACCTCGGTCGCCGCGCCGGCGGGCTCCTCCTCCTCCTCGGGCGCGTCGCCCGCGTGCTCGGCCGCGCCCGCGTCGACCACTTCGTCGTGGGGGGTCACGGGCTCGGCGGTGACCGTGGTGGACGCGGCGACCGGGCTGAGCAGGGCGGCGAGCCACTCAAGGCGCTGCTTGGCGGCGGGCGGCAGGTAGTCGGAGCCCTTGAGCGCGAGGTCGGCCAGCAGGGCGCGCGCCTTGAGCGTGAGCGCTGCGAGAGGAAGGAGGGCCGTCAGTTGCCTTTACACGATATTGCGATCCCAAATATTGTATAGTGTATGGCATACAAAGGGAGGGTCGATGGCGGGGCGTATATTGCGCATTAGTCGTGCAAAAGTATTGCGATAGGGTAGGCGTTGGAAGTGGGGGGGGGGGGTGTAAAAAGAAGATACTCCCACAATAAAGCTGTGATATAAAACAATATCTTGTAAATGCTAAGCCGTCAGTGGCAAGGCACGACGCCTCTTGGCCGCCTCGGCGTGCCCTAGTCTAGTTAGGTTAGGCAGCCGCCAGATCAGATAGCCTTCGGTTACGTTAGTTTACAAGATGCAGAGGAGGGTGTTGTTGCGTAGACAGGGGTGGGTGCGTTAGAGGGGAGCGGTTCCGTCAGAGAAGGGCGTGGCCGTGTTAGGGACGGGGAGGGGTGATTTTGCGCCTTGAGGGTGCGCGCTGCGAGGGGAAGGAGAAGGGTCAGGGGAGGGTGTGGTTGCGTTAGAGACGGGGTGGTTGCGTTTGAGATGGGGGTGGTTGCGTTGGAGAAGGATTAGAGTCGCGTCAGAGCAGGGCGTGGTTGAGTTGGAGGCGGGGATGATTTCGAGGGGCGGGAGGGCATGGTCGCGTACGAGAAGGGCGCGGGTGCGTTAGAGAGTTATAGAAGGGCGTGGTTGCGTTATTAGACGGGGGATGGCTTCGCTTCCTCACAGGTACACAGGGGCGAGCGAAGGGGAGAAGGGCGTGGTTGTGTTAAGAGTTGGGGGCCAGAGGAGGGCGTGGTCGGGTTAGAGAAGGGTCGCGTAAGAGTAGGGCGAGGTTGGGTTCATGTGAGTGGTTGTGTCAGAGAAGGCGTGGTCGCGTTGAACACAAGTCTGGAGGTATATATATATATATATATATATATATATATATATATATATATATATATATATATATATATATATATATGAAGATAGATAGATAGAAGAGAGAGGGAGGGAGAGAGAGAGAGATAAATATAGAGATAGATATAGATCTATATAGATAGATAGATAGCGTACTCAGTAGCTTCTCAAAGGTGGGCAGCGAGAGCAGCTCTCCCGGCTTGGAGAAGGCGGTCTTGATGGACTCGGCCGAGCGCTCGATCTCGGCCGAGAGCGCCTTGGCCTTGGCCTGGAGCGAGCTCAGACCGTTCTCGGCCGCCGAGCGCGCGAGCTGAAGAGGAAAGGGGGTGGAGGCGGGTTAGCCTTCACAAGATATTGTTTCACTTCAAAGCTTTATTGCGGGAGTCTATCATCCTTTTATTGACCCCACAACCTGCAACGCTTCCTCTCTTGTGCAATATTATTGCACTACTTCTGCGCAATATACACGCCCCGATCGACCCCGCCCTTTGAATGCCATATACCTTCCCCTTTCGTGATGGCAATAGAGCCGGGTGAGTTATCATTACCGCGACGTACGTCGAAGAGAGAGGGAAAGGCAAGCACGACATACCTGTGGCAGGTCCTCCATCACGAGGCGGCGCGTGTCGGCGGCGAAGGCCTCGGATTGGACGTACTCGCGGTACTTGGCGAACTTCTCGTACTTGAGCAGGTCGAGCGCCGTCGCCTTGAGCGCCGTCGCCGTCTCGACCGGGTGCTCGCGCGCCTCCTTGAGCGCCGAGAGCGCGCGCACGAGCCGCTTGTCGTTGAAAATCGCGTCCTTCTTCTCGACGATGGCCGCCTTCTTCTCGGCGAACTTCTGGATGTAGGGCGCCGCCACCTCCTTGACCGGGGCGACGAGCCGCGTCTCGGCGAGATGCCTGCCCTCGGCGAGTAGCTCGCGCCGGCCCTCAGCGTCGCGCGCAAGCGCCGCCCGCGACGCCACCGCGTCCTTGGCCTCCATCACGACGGGCGCATACTGCTGGTACTTCTCCACCGTCTTCTCGTAGAAGCCCGTGCCCTTCTCGTACAGGGTGGGGCAGTAGACCGGCGCCACCTCCTTTGTCTTCTCGATCAGGCCCGCGGCGGTCGTGAGGCTGGCCACATCGGAAACCTGCTTCTCTGTCAAGTACTTCTCGGCGCCCACCCTCTTGAGCCCCGCGGCAACGACCGCCGGGCGCGTCTCCGGCGCGTAGGCCTTGGCCGCCAGGTCGTAGAGCTGCGTCTTGTACGTGCCGACCTCGGTGACGACCTCGCCTGCGCACTCCGCTCCAGACTCCATTGTTGCTTCCATGTTTTGCATCTTTTGGAATCGCAAGGTGTTCGGTTTCCGGGTAAATTACGTAATTGTCCAATGCTATTTCGGGAACTAATTGCCCGGTCTATTTTTGAACGCACAAGTCACCCACAGCCGTTTCAATTCCAGCGTGTTTTTTTTTTTTTAGCCGGCCTCTCGGTCGCGATGCCGGCCACGATGGCTGCATCGATCTCGTCGGGGCGGAGCCTTGCGCCCTCACAGCTGGGCCGCGCTACGGGCGCGGTGAGTCGCGCTACAGGCGCGGGCGCGACGACGGCCGACAACATCGGCCGGGCGACGTTCGAGCCGCGGCCCAAGGCGAGCGACCTGGAGGATATGAGCCAGCGGCTGGCGCCCTTCTACCAAGAGCTGGAGCAGGGCGTGCGGGAGGTGTACGAGGGCCAGGATGACCGGCTGACGGGCGTGGAGCGGTGGGTACAGCGGGTACAGCGCTCGCTGGTCACAGAGCAGCAGCGGCGGGTCGAGATGTTCGGGCTGGTCGAGACCAACCTGCAGGCGCAGATGACGTCGCTCGAGAGTCTGTCCCAGGCGCAGATCGCCGAGCTTCGGCCCGACGTGCCGGCGCGCATCCGCACGTGGCACCAGCGGCTCGCGGTGGCCGAGCAGGTAGGGATGCGACAAAAGATGGACTCGACTTGTCCAATCCCATTCTCTAGGCGCGCTTCAATAGGGAAGTAGTGTCCTAGCGCTCCTGCGCCAGGTGCGGACTCTTGAGGCGACGCGTCCGTGTCCGATATGCACCTGTAAGGGGCATTCAGTTCAGACTTGTTTCTAGTTGCTGATGAACATTTACCCTGTGGTGCCCTTCTCTGATTTAGCACGAAACGCGCTGCCATCCACCAACACGCTTTTGTATGCCGGTTCCTCCCGTAGGTTGCTCAGTGGCTTGAGCGTGTTCCTACTCTACGTCCCCCTCAACACCCCCGCACCCCTCTCTCACTCTGTTGTCACGTCCTCGCGAATAGGACATCGCCGACGAGCGCGAGCAGCGCAACCTCGCGATCGAGCGCGAGCGGCTGAGGCTGCTCAAGCAGGTGGAGGACTTCCAGCGACGGCTCGAGGTGTCCAAGGTGGAGCGGCTTGAGCGCGAGGCGCTCATCCTCAAGAAGATTATCGACGAGAGCGACGGGATGGTGATATGCATCTCTCTATATATATATTATATATATGTATATATATATATCTGTGAATATATATATATATATATATATATATATATATATATATATATATATATATGTGTGTGTGTGTGTGTGTGTGTGTGT
>Ga0209390_10008937_pt1 | contig 12196 bp, 9 predicted proteins | sample BON01_FD_187212 | JGI IMG/M metagenome (GOLD analysis project Ga0209390, IMG submission 187212) | Freshwater microbial communities from Lake Bonney liftoff mats and glacier meltwater in Antarctica - BON-01 (SPAdes) (version 2) | ecosystem: Environmental > Aquatic > Freshwater > Ice > Glacier... | reverse complement strand
CAGCAGCAGCAGCAACAGCAGCAACAGCCACAACAGCAACCTCCCCCACCACCACAAGGCCCCCAGCAAGCCCAAGAACAGGCCGGACAACAACAACAACGACGACAACAACAACAACAACAACAAAACCTGCCCCCCTCACAAGAGCAGCAGCAGCAACAGCAGCAGCAGCAGCAGCTACGCTCCCCCTACATGCAAGGCGGTGCCGGTGGCCCCAATGTCCCTCCCCCTCCTCACCCCCTCCCTCCCCCCCCCCACTTCTACGGGAGCAACATGCTCCCTAAGCCTCCTCCCGGACCCCTCTACCCCCACCCTCACCACGCAGCAGCAGCAGCAGCAACCATGCACCACCAACAGCAGCAGCAGCAGCAGCAGCAGCACCATCCCCACCAGCAGCACCCTTTTCTTCACGGTTTCTCACGACCAGGCCAGCAGCAGCAGCAGCAGCAGCAGCAGCAGCAACAGCAGCAGCAGCAGCAGCAGGGCGCTGTTCGAGGCGGCTCTGCCCTTCCGGTGATGCCAGGCCACGATCTTCATGGGGGAGGAGGAGGAGGACGAATGGCGCGAGGCCCGCCGCATATGTACCAACCGGGAGGGAGGGGAGGAAGAGGCGGAGGAAGGGGAGGAGGTGGACAAATGATGGCTGATGGCAGAGGCGGCAGAGGAGGAGGGATGCGGATTGAGGGGAAGGAGGACCTGCAGGAAGGAGGGATGGGACGGATGGAGGAGGATCAGTATCAGCAGCAGGAAGCGTCCTCGCAGTCGCGTCCGGCTCATGCCACCAATGGCTACGCCGGCCCTCGTTCACAGGCACCACAATCTCAACCACAGCAGCAGCAGCAACAACAACAACAACAGCAGCAGCAGCAGCAGCAGCAGCAGCAGCAGCAGGTGGGTAGCAGGATGTTGGTCGGCGGGGGGCTGGCGAATGGCACGGGTCAAAATCACTGTTATTTGAACGTGGTGGTGCAAAGCCTCTGGAGCCTGCGAGCTTTCCGAGACCGGATCTGCCACGGCGTCGCCATTACAGCCAACAGCAGCAGCAGCAGCAGCAGCAGCAGCAGCAGCAGCAACTTGCAGCAAGCCCTGCGGGCCGTGATGGAGGGGCTGACTAAGCAGGAGGCCGACATGGCACGTCACCACCAACAACAGGGAGGGCAGGGAGGGCAGGGAGGGCAGGGAGAACGAGAGCAAGCCGCAGCCCCCACGCCAGTGGTATCAGTCGATGGCCTCCGGCAAGTGCTAAGCGAGCTGGTCGGGCAAAAGTCGACCTCCTCCTCCTCCTCCTCCTCCTCCACAAGCAGAGGGAGCGGGGAGGGTTGTGGGGGCGACAACACGAGCGTGAGCGTGAGCGCGAGCAAGTTCCGGGCAGGGCATATGGATGATGCTGTCGAAGCTTTTGAGGAGATTTTGGGGATGCTGAGCGCAGGTGGGGGGGAAGGTCAACGGGCCGTGCGGGACTCTTTCCGCCTGCATTTGCGGGAGGTGATGCTTTGCCCTGGGTGTGGTTGTCCGTCGCCTAGCCCGGCGCGGGACTATGACACGAATGTGTTTTATGTGCCGGTGCGTTCCCTTGTGGAGGAAGCGTCGCGACGGGGTTCTTCGGGCGGGCAGACGTCGATGGCTGCAGCTATGGCTCGTGATTTCGGCGCCTTGCTCCAGGGGGCGGGCTCGGGAGATCTGTACCGCTGCCGCAATACGGAAGGCTGCCCCGTAGCACGGCGTGGGGATAAGCATGCGGGGCATCGGTATTTGGTGGGACGGTCTCCGCTCGTGTTTTCGTTGGGATTGGTGTGGGATAGCTTGAAGGGGGATCCTCTCGAGACGCAGGCACTTATCGGGCTGATTGTGCCGGTTTTGCACCTGGGTCATTTCAAGCTGCCTTTGCAGCAGCAGCCGCACCAGGGCCAGGGGCAGCAGCAGGGGGAGTGTGTGGGTGTCCTCAAGGGCTTTTTTGCGTTTAACCCCCAAAAGCATCATTATGTCGCTTTTCTCTACCACCCTGGTGGAGGGTGGGTGTGTTTGGATGATGGGGTGGGGAGGTGGTTGGGGAATAGTCATTTGGAAGCTCTGCAGCAGTGTGGGGAGGAGCATTATCAACCTAGTTTGCTCTTTTACGAGGTGACACAGAAGTAGAGGAAACCCTACGTGGTCCTCTTTTTTTATTTTCATCCGGGCGCGGGGTGGGCTCTGTTTGTTTGGGTGATTGAGTTGGGAGTTGTAGCCTTGCAGCAGTGCGGGGAGGAGCATCATCAGCCCAGCTTGCTCTTTTACGAGACACAGAAGTAGGAAGAGGGGGAGAGAGTGAAGAAAGACGAGAGAACGAAAGAAGAAAGGATGAAATAGAAGGAGCTTGAAAGAAGTAGAAAAGAAGGAGAAGAAGAAGAAGAAAAAGCGACCCCAATGATCAGTGGAAACCAAAAGAAATTGTGTGTGTGCGCGCGATGGGAGCCAAAGGCTGCTTGACGAGACGGCGGCAAGGCGTGTCCCTTAGCTAGTAGTAAGTCAAGTTTTTATACCAATATTTGGATGGATTCTAACAGGCCTCAGAGATTTTGGGCTTTCCCCTTATTAGTGAGGTGGAGGCAGTCTAGGCAGGAGTAAAAAATGCAAGGATAGTTAGGTTGAAGAAAAGTAGGTAGCAAGTAGCAACACGACAAAACAACAACGAAGATTGGAGACGAAAACCATTTATTTGCTTATTTACTTTCTTTATAAAATAATTTGCCGCATCATTCCTTCCGCTCTCATTTACCATATTCTACACCCTACTCCTACTCTTGCTTACGCTTGTACTGCCCCCCACTTCTCGAGCAGCCCACCTTCCACACACCATCATGCCCATCCAAGAGTGCAAAAAAATCTGCTGACTCCAACCGACGACCCAACTCCCCTCGTCCCTCAAAGACCTGCAACTTGGTATCAAAATCTCCTCCTTTGGCAGGCCCACGGACATGAGCAGGCGCAAGCAGACTAAGCATGGCGGCTGCGTTCTGCTCATTCCCCTTTGTATCAAGAGGTAACACGACAAGCTCCAGCCGCTCCGGAGCCCAAGGCGGACGCTGGGACGCGTGCTTCGCCAGCAGGAGGAGGCTCCTCTCCCCAAGCTGATTGATTGCCTTATAAAGGTTCACGCACACAATCTCCTCCATGGCCCAAAACGTCTCAGTCTCGATGCCAAAAAGCAAGGGAACCCCACATTGGAGTGACCCTGCGCTCACGCTACACCCTTCCTCCGACAACTCAACCTTACAATCCACCAGCGCCTCCACTCGCTCCCAAATCACTGACGGTGCCTGCGCTGACTCCACCCCAATCCGCTCGGTCTTTGCCGGTCGCCGATCAAACAGGGCAAGGGTGTCGTCCTCGTCCTCGTCCTCGTTCTTGACATTCACAGCCTCCCTCTGCTCCTTCCATTGCCCCACGCCCCCACACACCCCAAAGGCTTCCGGTGCCACCAACGCACGTAAATCCATCTCGCTAGTGAAAGTATAAATAATGGTATCGGGGGAGGAAGACGCAGAGTTGAACGGTCTACGAAGGCTAGCTACCCCATAGGCAGTGCTTTGCACGTGGTGGTCCTCCTCGCTCTTAGCGGCGACTGGGGGAAACAATGGAGAGGAGCATGAAGAGTGGTCGTCGTCGTCATCCTTGCTAAGAGCAGCCTTGTCGTTGTCAGCCAACGCTCTCAACTCCTCTTCTTCTTCTCCTTCTTCCCCGTCATCCACCACCGTTTCCTGGTCGCCGTCGTCGCCTTCCTGGCCATGCTCCTGCAGTGGGACTATTGGAAGGTCGAAGACATCGAAACAATTGAGATACACATCTGGAAGGGCCGCGTGACTACCACTGCTTCTGTTGTTGCTGGTGCTGTTGGTCTTCTGGGCTTGATTGATGATTTGAGCTCCACCAAGGTAGAGCATACCAGCGCCTTCCGATTGCGTCTGCGTGTGCCGGGCTCTTTTCAACAAGGACAGCACCCGCTCTGACGGGCCACGCATGAGCAAGGAGGAGGGCGCTTCTAGCCTCAGGCCAGTTGCGGCGGCGAACGAGTGGTACGAAGGCGGTGGTTGGGAGGACTCGCCCGTCTGCTCGTGCCGGTCGCTCTTACCACCAGCATCACTAGTAAGGTCCACGTCTACATACGCTTCAGCATCTGAGGCAGAAGACAAAAGGGAGGACGGGGATGGCTGCGGCTGTGGCTGTTCCACGCGTGCAAAGGGGCAGGCGTATATGAGGTGCTCATCAGCCCATACGTCGATCTCTTGTTCCTCATACACATCGCGACTTCTCTTGGCCCTGGTTTTGCCTCCACGACCGCACGTCTTGTCCTTCAGCCACCCGACGGCGCGCTTGAGCATTTAATAGCTGTACAGGGAGTGGGGAGGGGGAGAGAGGATTAAGGTGGTCGTTGAGGTGTGTGTGGTTGCTGGTTGGACGCTCCACACTTGAGTCCGTTTCGGAAATTTGAGCGACCGTTTTCACAACCGACGTCTTTCCTTTGCCAACCTCCCGTCTTTTGATTTTAGGTGTTCCTTTGTTGAGTTTCAAGGCCTTCTCATGTCAGTTGTTGAGCGCAAAAGCTTTCGAAAAAGCAAAAGTGGTTCTGGAACTATCCTTTCCACGGCAAGCGCGACCCAAATGTCGGCGCTGCAGGACTCGCGTAGCCGCCGCCGCCGCCCATTGGGCTGCCAGTTCTCAATGTATTTCCCCATCTTTGGCACACCTTGATAGCAAATAAGCTGAAGAAAGGACGAACGGAAAGGCCTTTTTGTCTCTTGATCGGTCTTGTCGACGCTGGCGAAGACGTTTATTAACTCGGACCGGGAGGGGGAGCAAGTGCAGCGCAATCAGACCCAGCGCGGTCCACCAGGGCCGCATAATAATGAAAGGAAAGAGAAAGGGAGAGGAGACCACCATCACTACTAAAAAAGAGCAAAGTGGAATTAAAAAAAACAATAAGTGAATAACAAAATATTACGCACACACACACACAAGTGGAGGACATGCTTCGATCCGCTGGACGCGTGCCAAGAAATGAGAGGGTCAAAGGAAGAGAAGCAAGTTAGCAAAGTCAGGGGTTTGAATTCTTGTCGTTCATGCTTTTCGGTTGGTTGGCTTGTTACTTATCTCAGGGCTGGCCTTTCGATTACTTTTCGCTTTCGGTGCGGCACACGTGGCTAGAGAGTTTGATTGTGTGTGGGCTTTTGTGGTGTTGTCTTGTTCGTTCGTCCTCATTTGTTAGCTCTTGAGGAGACTTCTTTTAAAAATTACCCTACATGCATTCATGGTCTTCGTCTCTCCCGGGCGGTTCCTGGGAGAAAGTTTAAAGTGCGTTTACATCAGAGGGGTTTCTTTGTCTCCTAGACCGATTTCTTTCGTGTTGCGAGTCATACAGATATAGAAACATGCAGCATGTAAATAATACATATAAATAATGGGGTCGAGGCCTGCCTTTCTCCCGTATGCTTGGGAATTTGTTTCTGGGGCCTTTTTGTGGTCGTCGTCATCGTCGTCGTCGTTGTCGTTATCTTCAGTCGTGAGTCATGGATTCGCTCCATTCTAAACTCGAATTCCTCGTTTTCTCGTTCTCTCGATAGTGTACTTGTTGGGTTGGGTGGGTGTCTGTCTGCCAGCTTTCTGTGTGCCTCTCAGCCTGTCCGGAATTCTGATAAAAATACACGGAAACAGTTTCTTGTCTTGTCCTGCCTGGGTACGGGTACACAAAAATAATCAAAAATAATACATAAACTTCCTACTACTACTGCCTGCAGTCGTTCTACGCTGCTGCTACGTGTCGTCTCTCTCTCCCTTGCTCTATCTCTCTCTGTCCTTCTCCTTCTCCCGATTTTATATCTCTCCTTCCCCCTCAAATTTCTTCTTGCACCATAGTACATTTTAAATCAAAAACGACAAGGAGGGCATCGTCAAAATAGGCCCCACCACATCCTTCTTCACCGCCTGTCCATGCCCACCCTTGTCCTCTTCCTCCTCTTCCTCCCTCTTCTCTACCTCATCCTCCCCTTCCTCCTCCACATCATCATCATCCCACTCCTCGTCCTCTTCCTCCTGGTCATCCTCCTCCAAAACCTTCAATCGGGCCTGCTGGGACTTTGCCCCCCCTGCCCCCTCCTGCTGTCCGCCCTTGTCCTCGTTCAACATCATCGTCATAGAACTCAATCGAAGCCCTCCCAGCACAGAGCCTCCCATCTCATCCTCCGCACTCCCCCCACCTTGGCCTCCCTGCCCCTCCCCTCCCTCCTCGCCCGACAAGGACTGATAATGCACAATCATCGCACCGAGCTTCCGAGCCTCCGTCCGCGACTTCCCCAAACGCTTAGCAGCATTCCGCACAGGCTTCCCACGCTGCCCCGAAGTCTTGAGCGCCTCCCTCCCCCGCTCCTGCTGCTCCTCCCGTTCCTCACAAGCCTGCATAAGCTGCGCCAGGCTCTGCAACGCTTCCTCTCGAAAGGCCCGAAGGCGGCCAGGGCAACGCCCGGCGACGCGGCGTTCGAGCTTGTCGTAGAGGGCCATCATGGTGGGGCCTGTCTCTGTCTCGTAAAAAACATCAGCCATATACAACCCCAACTCATCCTCCAAGTCCTGCTGCGAGATAAAATTGTTCACAAACCGCATCAAATGCTTCTGGACCCGCCCGCTGGCAATGGTCTTGAACCAGGGCAAGGCGTCGTCGCTCCCCTTGTTGATAGCCGGGTTGTAAGCCGCTGCGTCCGAGGAGGGGTGGATGGAGGGCACGGCCTTCTCCTTCCCTCCCCCCCCTCCTCCTCCCACCTCCAGCCCCGGGCTGCCTCTGCCGGTATTTTCACTCGAGTAATACCCATACGGTCCGCTGCTGCTGCTCTTGCTGCTTGTAGTAGTGGTGGTGGTGGGGTTGGGGTTGGGAGTGCTGCTGCTGCTGCTGCTGCTGCTGCCGGTGGCCCCGCCTCGGTAGAAGTAGTCGGCACCTCCCACGCCGTAGACCCTGCGCGAACGGCGGGCCTCGCGCCGACGGGCGTGCTGTGGTTGTAGGTGTGCGTGTTAGTGTAGGAAGACAATGAGAGATGATTTTTTCAATAGAGGAAGAAAAAGGTTTATTATATGTGTGTTGGATCCTCTCCTTTCTTTCCACCCCTTCTTTGTTTCCGCAATTCAAACGCTCTCTGCTTCAATCAAAGACCAAACATTACCTTCAGAAAGCTCATCTCCGTCGCGGGGATACCTTCTAAGCCACCATAGGGTCCGCCCAACGAGGTCTGATGCTCGATATGGTGGTGGTGGTGAGGGGGGGGCTGCTGCTGCTGCTGCTGCTGCTGCTGCTGCTGCTGACGGTGCTGGTGCGGAGGATAGCAAGAGGAGGAAGGGCCCCCACGGCTGCTGTAAGGTCCTTGCCCTCCTGCTTGCGGCATGGCCAGCGGCTGCTGCTGCTGCTGCTGCTGCTGCTGCTGCTGCTGCTGCTGCTGCTGCAGCTGCTGCTGTTGTTGGTGCGGTTGCTGCTGTTGTTGACGCATCAGGTGAAAGAGCAGGCGTTGCTGGTCCTGCTGCTGCGTCTGCTGGGGATGGTGGGGGTAGTGCATAGGACCCATGGGCACGCCGCCGGGGCCGTGCGTGTGGTGGTGGCGATGATGGGGCGGGGCCTGCTGCTGCTGATGGTGGTGGGGAGGGTACATGCCAAGCCCATGTCGTATCTGCTGCTGCTGCTGCTGCTGCTGCTGCTGCTGCTGCTCTTGCCATCCATACGGCGCCCGTCCTTGGTATTGCTGCTGCTGCTGCTGCTCATTGCGTGGATGCTGCACAGAGAAGTAGGGGGACACTCGGCGAGAGGTCTCTTGCTGTTGCTGTTGTCGTTGCTGCTGCTGCTGCTGCTGCTGCTGCTGCTGCTGCTGCTGCTGCGACGTCGACTGCTGCGGGTGTTGTTGCAGGTGACGATAGCCTTCCTGCTCCAGCCGAGAGGGACTTCCGCTTCCCGATGACCCCTTAGCCAACTCCACGGCCGCCATCATACTGGCCAAATCACCCATACCTCGTCCATCTTGCCCCCCTCCCCCCAACCCCGGCGGCGGCGGCGGCGAGCGAGAAGGGACAAAGCCTACAGCAGCGGCAAGCGGCGATGTCTGGGGTTGAAGCTGCAGCGGCCGCGCCAGCGACCCTCCCCACGGATCCTGCGTGCCCCCACCCACCAGCTGCGACCACGAGCTAGTGCTGGGACTCGCCGGGCTCCAGGGCTGGTCACCCGCGTGGGATCCTCCCTCCGCCACATCCTTGATCGTCATGTCTCGTTCTCGTCCTCCTCCCCCCGCTGCTCCGGCCCCCGTCCGTGGGTTGGGGAGCGCCATCTGCTGCTTCCCTCGAGTCACCTCGTCAGCCAGGCGCAAGGCAACGCTGATCTCCGTTTCGCTGAAGCCCTTGGTCTCCAGGAAGGCAATGCGAGAGGACAAGGGCGTCTGGGCCACGCTAGGGACCGTCAGGAAGTCCAAGGCCGTCAAACTCCCCCCGCCCCCAAACGAGCGAGCCTTGTCGTCCCCTGCACTCTCGTCCGCAGTGGCCTCTCCTGCCTTCATTGCCACCGGGCGTGCCTCTGCAATCGTGACCCAGTCAAGGAGACAAGCCGTTGATTTTTCGTGTGTGTCGATCCGCCTCTCGCACGACGTTGGCGTCTTGACGCCTTTGGCCCTGCTCCGCTCCTGGCCCAGGTCGCGTCACGCTCTCCGACCGCCCTCCTGTGCCATGTGTGTGTGTATGTGTGAATGTTAGCATTGCCGCGACGGTCTGCACGAACTCAAGAATGTGGTCGTGTGGGGGCTCGGCTCGCTCGGACGCCTCTCGCACTTCTGGAGTCCAACGCCCGCACTAGCCGAAGCACGGGAGAACCCTCGGTCACCACCCCTTTCCACACCTGGCATGGCTGAGAGAGTGAGCGGGGGGTGTTATTTCCTTGTCAAGGGCTTAAGCCGGCCACTCGTGAGGTGGGGTGCAATTGCCTGCTGCGTGCTTGATAAGTTGATTTGTGCGAGGTAACGGCAGAGAGTGCACACGACACGAGAGACACTCCTCAAGGAGGGGATGCTCTCAAGTAAATATAAAGGGTCTCGACGAAGGCCTTGTTGAGGATCAAAGAGGTGTAAATGACTGACTCTACGATTACTGTCGTCGTCGACTCGTCAAGGAGACGGATTTTTTAAGGAGAGTTTGAGCGATGGTGGTTGCGTTTCGGAGGGGGGAGGGAGAGGACGGAGAGAGCATGTATGTCCTCCTGCCCGTTGAAAAGACAGGGAAACACCACAAGGGGCAATTGCTTGTGCCAAGAACTCATCGGTGCATGCCATCCCAAGGCGAGGGGGTGGTTCACACTACAATAGCGCGACCAGCAAGCAAGGACAGAGCAAAAAAGCGCTTCCACGCCATACGTCGATCTACGTTTAAGCGAGTTGCTTCGCAAATTTTTGGATACTTTTGGGGCGGGCAGAGCATCGTGGGAAAAGCCCTTGCGTGGCTTGACAAATGGCACACGCGGCACTGATTTTTTCCCTTTCTCTTTTTGACCCACCCCACAGGAACCTCCGTGAGTGGCAGCGCGGCCAAGCTGTCGGTCAGGGGAAAGCAGTACCCACAGACCGAGAAAAGAGACAAGCAAGCCTCCCCGCTCTTCTGCAGCATCATCGATTCTACCAAATCCGGCAGCAGCACCCACACGCCGTAAAAAATCATGGCGTCCCGCCACCCCTACCACCACCACCACCAACGCCACCAGCAGCAGGAGGGCTTCAACACGGAGGCCTTTACGGAGCGAGTCTTGGTAAGTCACACGTGATTTTTGTCCTCCTCCTTGCTTGCTTGTGCACGCATTGATTTTCCCGGGGTGCCATCGGCAGAGATGGACAAAAATACGAGGAGTGGAAGCGGGGAGCATTTTAATTGACCAGGACGGCCATAAACGAGGAAGGCGGATAGTACCCGCATGCATATTTACCCCTTCTCCAAGATCAGAAAGGGTGTATATAGGGCACGGATAGGGTGGGAGGCAGGAATCAATCCTCCTGCCGATTCTTTTCCCAGCGACTGATCAATGCCATGCATCCATGTCCAATCTCGATTGGTATCAAGGTTACTATTATGTTGATAAATTAATATCAGGTGTTATAATTCTGTCATTCAGAGTTTGCACCCACACTCACACCCTTCTTCTTTCCTTCCCCTCTCCCTCCTCAACCCACCCACACAGGCCGTGTACAACCAGCAAGCCCAACGCATCCAAGACGCCTTCAAGCTGGCCATGGAAAGCAACAACACAGCCTTCGACAACGCCCTCAAAGCCATCATTGCCGTCCTAGGCCCCAACCACCACCACCAGCCCCTTCCCTCTCCACCCCGAGGAATCGGAGGAGGAGGAGGAGGCCAAGTCTACCACCACCACACACACGACCCCCGACGGGCCAGCAGCAGCAACAGCAACAGCGGTGCTCGGTCCATCACCCAGCCACCAATGCAGTTGCCGACGACCATTAGTCGTGGTGGTGGAGGAGGAGGAGGAGGAGGAGGAGGAGGAGGAGGAGGAGGAGAAGGGGGCGGGGCTGGAGAAGTGGACGAGGAAGAGGAGGAGGAGGAGGAGGAAGAGGTGGCAGCGCTGTCTGCTTCAGCCCTTGAGGAGGGGAATACTGGTGGTGGTGGAGGTCGGGGTGCTTCTACTTCTTCGGCTGCTTCGTCAATAGCGGGGGGAGGAGGGGAGGAGGAGCGAGAGCGAGAGCGTGAACACGCAGCATCCTCCTCCTCGTCCTCGAACCCCCTTGGGCCGTCCAATCAGCCAATCAGTCGAGGCGGAGGCGGAGGAGGAGGAGAAGGAGAAGGAGAAGGAGAAGGAGGAGGAGGAGGAGGAGTAGGAGGAGGAGGAGGGGGCGGGTATCATCCACGCGAAGAGGAGGAGACACACATGTCCATAGAGTCCTCCTCGCTGCACCCCTACCAGCAGCAGCAGCAGCACCAGCACCAGGAGTCATACCAAAGCAAGAAACGAGGCCGCAGGCCTCGGGCTGATTTCCGACCAGCCTCCTCCGCCAGCGACGACTATTACTACTACCCCCACAAGCAGATGGAGGGCGGGGGCGGCGGTGGCGGTGCAGGAGGAGAATACCTTCCCCCCGGCCGTGGTCCTTCCTCCCTCGCGTCCTACTCCTCCTCCTCCATCGGCCTTGCCACGCCCCTCCCTCCCAAGCTTCTGTCCTACCAAGATCTCTCCCCAGCCGTCCGAGGTTTTTTGAGGGGGTTCGAACGGTACCTCTTCCTAGAACACATCTCTCCTTTCACAGGCCAGCCCTTGGCGCCGCTGACGGTTGCAAATCGTGTGGCACAAGCCCAGCGCTTGCTGCTCAAGGGAGGGGTGGAGGTGCCGACTGAGGGCAATGTGGAAGCGTTACGGCAGATGTTTGGCCAGGATCGAAATACCTTTAATTTAGTAGGGGATATGCTGACTTATTTGGATTTGCTACAAAGGGGGGAGACTGGGGGAGGAGGGGGAGGGGGGGAGGGAGGGGACGGTGGTCGAGTAGGGGGGAGATGGGGTTGTCCTTGCCGCTGCAGCGTCATCAGGCTACTGTTGCTGCTGCTGCTGCTGCTGCTGCTGCTGCGGGTGGCGGTGGTGGTGGAAGCGTGGCAAGCAGCGCGAGTAGCAGCGCGAGCAGTGCTGCTGGTGCTGGTGCTGGTGCTGCTGCGGGTCAGAATCCTCCTCGGTTGGAGATCTCTCATGCGTGTAAGGACTTTTTGCGGTGGATGAGAATTGAGGATGATGGTGCTCGTGTTTCGAACTCGACTGCTTATGCCTACCACCTGATTCTGACCGAGCTGCTGCGGGCGGCGGGATGTGAGTTGTCTCGGCTTAACGGGCCCGAGGATTTGAAGAGGTATGTGTTGAATCATCGAGAGGAGATCGAGGAGTTAGTGCCTCCTAACAGGGCGCCTTACCCTAAGGAGAGGGGGGCTTGGAAGAAGGTGTGGGAGTGGGCGAGTGGAGAGAGGATTTGGGAGGAGGAGGGAGGGCATCATTTGGCTGGAGGGGGATCCTTTTATTATCGAGGGAATGGTGTGAGGACGCAAGTGAAGGGGAAGGAGGAGGAGGAGGAGGGCGGGGGGAAGGTGGTGGGGAAGGGGGAAGGAGGGGAGGAGGAAGGGGAGGAGGGGATGGAGGAGGAGGAGGAGGAGGAGGAGGAGG
>Ga0209390_10008936_pt1 | contig 12196 bp, 9 predicted proteins | sample BON01_FD_187212 | JGI IMG/M metagenome (GOLD analysis project Ga0209390, IMG submission 187212) | Freshwater microbial communities from Lake Bonney liftoff mats and glacier meltwater in Antarctica - BON-01 (SPAdes) (version 2) | ecosystem: Environmental > Aquatic > Freshwater > Ice > Glacier... | reverse complement strand
GATTCTCTAGAATTTTTTTTTTTTTTTTGATTCGAGTGTCTCGGGAGTCTACGATCGATCGACGATCGATAATAGTAATAGAGGTAGAGGCAAACCAGGGGTTAAGGGTTAACCCGAGGCGCACGCACCGCCTGCCGCCGCAGCTCGATGGCCTGCAACGTGACCTTCACACCGCGCTGGTGCATCTCGCTTACCGCTTGGAGGCGCACCAGCCTGAGGAGGCAGACCCAAGGCTGCCGCGCGCATCCGCTTCGTTGCGCAAGCCCGGGACACGCAGCTGGTCGGCGGCGGCTGGGCTGTTGCGGCCGCCTGCCGCTTCTAGCGCGGCGTCGTGGCGACCGCGGCTTCGTGGTACGCAAGGGCACGGAGAGCGGCATGGGAGAATTTCTGGGCTGATGCGCCATTCGCGCGAGAGGTTGAGGCCGCCGAGGGTCGTCGGTGAGCCACTGCGTTGCTCTTCCACGCGGCCCTCAAACTCCACTCGGGCCATCCGACGACTCGGTGGCCACGATACCGCACGCGGCCAGCGCGTCGACGAGATATGAGCGGCTACTCGACGCACGCGGCCGCCAGGAGAGACGCGCACGCCGCGCTCGCAACAGCGGGCACGTCGCCCGGGTTGCCCGAGCGGGCCATAATCTGTGCCTGAATGCCGCAGGCCAGTGACTGCCACCGACACCGCCTCTTCTAGCCTCTCCACTGCGGCGACATTGCCAGCGCGGGTACCGAGGTTGTGCAACGCCCCTGACTCGTCCACGAGCTTCCTGAACTCGCCGTTCAGTCGCGTCCGAACATCTGCCGATGTAACTGCACACACACTCCCGCTGGCAGCCGTTTGGACGAGTTATTTTTGGCCGGCCGTTTCAAATTCCGACCAATCATGCTGACCAATCGGAGCTTCCGCGTCCCACAGGCATGGAGTCGGCTGAAGTAATCGCCGAGCGTGAGCAGTGGCTGAGCGAGCGGCTTGCGTGGCTGCGCGACGGCGGTGCTCGCTCTGCCGACGGGCGGCTGGTGGTGCCGCTCACCGGTGCGGCCAAAGCGATCAAGCTGGCGACATACACCGCCAAGCGCGTGGCCAAAGTCTACGAGGACGAGTGCAAGCGCAAGGAGGAGGCGGAGAAGGAGCTGCGCAAGCGCGACGCAAACCTGCGACGGAGCTCCATGGGTTTGCGAAGCAGCAAGTTGTCCATGGCAGGTTGAGCTCGCTGCCGTCCCGTCTATTATTACATTATTGGCTGAGGACGGCCTCCTGCTGGGCGCCCAACCCACACCAGGCGGCTGCTGAGCTCCGTGGAACTCAAACCAGTCCGAGGCGCACGCCCGTGGACGGCATGGTGGTCCTCGTCAGCATGTTGGACAGCAGTGGCGTATTCTACGAACAGCTTGTGATGGAGGATTGTCCGCTTCAAGCGGCTCCATGTGCAAGTGTGCTACATGTGTGAGTGTGTATGTGTGTGGTCGAGTGCGTGCACAAGGATGCCGTCGTATATCTAAATGGCCAGAGCGGAGCTTCTGGAGCGACGGGAGCGGCGTACAACGCAGACGCAGAAGGCTGCAATGGTGACGCGAAGGCTTCCACGCTGAGCTCCTATGCTATTATATGCATACACGCATCCTGCGCTACTAGACCGCCGACTGCGGGGCGCGGAACGCGATGCCCCAGCTATGATTTCGTGCGTACTCATGCGTTTGCTCTATAGAGGGTTCTCGCACACACGAGTGGTATGTCCAAGACTCATCTGCGCGATGTATATCATGCATATAAATAATATATACACATGTGTCATAATATGTACATGTATTTTATATTTTATTATATATATATAATATTATTATAATTTGAAATTATAATTCAGTTTATATATAAAGAAGACCATACTGACACCGAAGGCTGGTTCCCCCGGACATCTCTGGAGCTACCAGACACAGCACATGTGCCGCCGCTTGGCCAACACAAAACGCGCATCGTGCCGCACACAGACCATTCCACACACATCTGAGCGTGGCGGTGGCATCAGCTGCACGCGACGGACGCCTGCGCGCAGCATCAGCCTCACGACTCACCCCCTTCTTCTGCTCGTGAAGTGCGACCGCCGCGTCGTCTGCAGGCTCGGCAGCGGCACACACAGACCACTCCACACACATTTGAGCGTGTGGCCGTGGCATCAGCTGCACTCGACCGACGCCTGCGCGCAGCATCAGCCTCGCGACGCGCCACCTTGTGCCTGATCGAGACGAGCGGCCGCCACGTCGTTTGCGGGCGCGGCAGCGGGCTGCACGGCCGACGCTTGCGCGCAGCATCAGCCCACGACACACCACCTGCTTCTGCTGGTGAAGTGCGGCGGCCGCCGCCGCGTCGTCTGCAGCCGCGGCAGCGGCATCAGCTGCACGCAACCGACGCTTACGTGCTGTTTGATTGCGCCTCGCCGCCTCCTTCGTCTGCGCGAGAAAAGCGGCCACAGCCATTGCACGAACCGCATGTGTTTCGCGCCCATGCCTGCCCGGTAGCCGCGGCTGTCATTGCAATGCGAGCGTGGCCTAGTGCATCGGGCTAACCCGACAGCCACTGCAAAAATTGAGCGAGAATTTGCGAAATTTACTGACATACGACCTAATACGACAAGTATTCGAGTGAATCGGGTAAATTCGGGTGAACCCAAGTTTTCTACCCGATCTACCCGGACGTGACGTCGAATCTGCTAACAGAATCTTGATACAGCCTATCGGGGGTATAGAGAGCTTTTCCTTCGCGCCCCTTACTGGAGAACCGGGTCCCAGAGCTTTTCCTTCGCGCCCCTTACTGGAGAACTGGGTCCCCGGACCAGCATATAGCGCTGGTATACCGGGAGACCTATAATACATATACATAGACGATATATACTGTAATGAGTCATAATATGTCATAAGCCATATACAAAAAAAATTAATCTTACATCTCTTACTACTACAACTACAGCTCACATCACAAACGCTTATTTGTGAAGTAGTAAACCCTTGGCGTTACGTGGTTGTGGTTGAGGGGCTGTTGGTTTAGAATATACATAACATTTTTATTATTGTTGTTGCTGTTACTGTGGTTGTTGGTTGGTTGGTTAGTTTGGTTTTGGACCGTGTAGTTATAGTATGATGATGTAATAACCTTTGCTTTTGGGTGGTTGTGCATCATGTTGTAGTGATATTGTTGTGCAAGTTGTGCGAGTAAAAAAACCTTTCACGTGTACAATGTAACCCACAATGCCACGCTCACATCTCGTGTATAGAGTGAAAAGAGCAACAGCTCTACACGACTGCTAGTCACTACACACACAAATAGCACACGACAAGAACAACAACCATATACATACGACATATATATATACATATACATATATATGGCAAGTAAAACGTGGAAAGTGGAAAGCGCCACTTTCGGGTTAACAAAATAGAAGTAGTAGGTAGGGATGGTCGTTCCTAGAGGCGTGTGGTTGTGCATGCACTGTATAATTTTATAAGTATCCACTGCTGTGGATACTTATAACAGTATACACAGTGTATGCACAACCACACGCCTTTGGGAAGGAACGACCCTCTCTACTACTTTTATTTTGCGCACTGTGCACTGTGCATATCCTTAAAAAAACTAAGGCACCCCGCCTGTATAGCTAACACACGTGGTACGTGGTCAGAATTATATGCATATACATAATAATATCTCAGATATATCTCACATGAATTAAGTGGCTGGCAAGACACAGAACGCGCACAGGTACAACACACACAACATGCAATAAGCGAGTATCACACGACATTACTGCGGCTTTCAAAAAAAGATCTTTCATAATAATAAACACGTATTATATATGTGTAATTATTGTGAAATCTGAAACGCGTGCGAACACGCGAAGTACGAAGGCGTAAGTAAAGAACGCGCGTGTGCTAGTGCCACCAAATAATATTCACATAATACAGACAACAGACACACTTACGAGTGGCGGGGGGTTGCTTGTGCGTTATATACATGTGTTTTAAATATTAAATATATATGGGAATAAATGTCATACGTACATATACACAGCAGTATTCCTCAGTATATATATATAATAATGAAAAAATACATTTACAAGAAACATATCGGCGGCAAGTGCCACATGCTCGATGACACGACATCAGCATGTACATGCACATCTCCTAAATTGAATATATACTAGCCCTCCCCTGGAGTGTGTTTTTGGGATACCCTGCTCGTGTTTCTTATTTCACACGTATCCCCAGGGTATCTCACCGGATCCTTGGTATCCCGCTGTGTCATTGTATCGAGTATCTTATCGACCTATATCTAGCCATTTTGCAGCAGATCCACTGTATCTCGCTGTATCCCACTGTATTTCCAGCTGTATCCGTACGTACGTATCTAGCTGTATCCCGCTGTTTATCTAGCTGCATCCCGCTGTATCTCACCGTATCCCACCGCTTCGAAAACGGGATATTATCGGGATATGACAAAACACCCCAGGCCCAAAGGAGGGCCTCGGGAGGGCTTTCTATACTCTTGTTCGTGCTGCTATGTGTACAAGTGCATAATTATAGTAGTAGTAGTGACGATACATGACTGATTGAAACATATTTAATTTGGCATATATGCACAAGTAGGACAAGGGCGCCGACGACCAGCCACGAAAACCGCAACCACAATCATTATTATTACAGCAAAAAACGCAAACCAAAAAAGTCTTCCAGCCCAACGATTGGAAGGGTCTCAGGGTTAAGCAGTCACGATAGTAGACAAACAAAGACAAGACCCCCGCTCACTCGGAGGACGCACGCCGCTCAGGGCCTAGAGTTTAACATTCAGCAGCGTGTGTTAAAAGTGCCCCCTTATTTAACTACACTTTCCATGATGATGGTTGGGAGGTCGGCCAGGTGTGGGGACGGACAGGGTGGTGCCGGGGCGCGCCGCTGCGCTCTGCCAGCCCGAGTCTGGCTCACTGCAGCAGGCTCAGGGTGTGGCGACAGGATCATAGAGAAAGCGTCACGGGCCGGGATAACCATTCATACCAACCCGTGTGAAGTGGCGCGTGTCGCCCCTGTGCTGTTTGCGCCTACGCCGTGTGCGTCTGTCACTGTCTGTGACCACCCTACGCCGTGTGCGTCTGTCACTGTCTGTGACGTGGTGTCTTCTACGAGGAGGCCAAACTCGTGACCTCAACAACATCAAGGCGCCGCCCCTCATCCCGAAGTGGAGCGGCATGCGGTCTGAATTCAACGACTGGAAGAACAACATGGGCGACACCCTGCAGCAGCGACGCAGAGGCGTGGGCCTCGGCTTCGCCCGCACGAGCTCCTGCTACAAGTCTGGCCCCGCTCGCAGCGCCGTCGTGCAGGTCCTGGGCGACACCCTGCAGCAGCGACGCAGAGGCGTGGGGAAGGGCCTTGGCTTCAGCTTCGCTCAGACCAAGGCCTTCAAGCAGTTTGAGCAGGAGCAGCACCTCGGCCTCGGCTTCGCGCCAGATGCCGGCTACTGGCGCCTCGAGGTGATGCGCCAACTCCAACATGCCCACAACACTGCCATCGAGGAAGTGCGCGTGTTGGCGCAACGCCAATGCGCCCACAACGCTGCCATCGAGCGAGGGTTAACCCTAACCCCTAATCATCTCCGAGACGCTCTCCGCTGACGATTACATCTGCTGCTGCCTGCCTGAGAACGAGGCGCTGCTGCGGACTGCTGGCGACGCGCCGCTGCTGCCGGCCGCTGGCGATGCGCTGCTCCCGCCTGAGAACGAGGTGCTGCTGCTCAACGCTGCCATCGAGCAAATCATCTCCGAGACGCTCGCCGCTGGCGATTACCTCTGCTGCTGCCTGCCTGAGAACGAGGCGTTGCTGCCGGCCGCTGGCGATGCGCTGCTGCCGCCTGAGAACGAGGTGCTGCTGCTGACTGCTGGCGACGCGCCGCTGCTGCCTGAGAACGATGCGCTGCTGCTGACCGCTGGCGACGCGCTGCTGCTGCCTGAGAGCGAGGCACTGCAGCAGGCTGGCGTTCCAACCCCCGAGTATGCGGAGAAGGTCGGCACCGTCTCTGCCAGCGAGCTGGTGGAAGCCGAGGCCGCTAACAAGCTGGCGTGGGACGAGGCGGAAGTCGACGTGCTCAAGGAGTCACCGCTGCACGTCGGTAATGTGCTGCTCAAGGTCTCGCTCGCCGAGCCCCAGGAGTCGGTTCTGCTCGAAGTCGCGCCCGCCGTACCCGAGCTTGCCGCGCCCGAAGTCGACATGCCGGTCGTGCCCGGGCTGCTGCTGCTCAACGGCGCCGCGCCCGCCTCGGGGTACGTCAAAGTGGTGCGCGCCTCGGACGACTTCTTCGACCAGGTGCAGCTGTTGCTCAAGGAGTCGCCGCTGCACGTCGGTAACGTGCTGCTCAAGGTCTCGCTCGCCGAGCCTCAGGGGTCAGTGCTGCTCGACGTTGCGCCCGCCATACCCGAGCTTGCCACGCCCGAGGTCGACATACCGGTCGTGCCCGGGCTCCTGCTCGATGCGGAGTTGCCGCTACTACTCGACGGCGCCGTGCCCGCCTCAGGGTACGTCAAGGGGATGCACGCCACCGACGATTTCTTTGACAAAGCGCAGACGTCGCTCAAGAAGTCGCAGCTGATTGACGGCTGCGTGCTGCTCGAGCTCCCGCTTGAGGTGTGGCTGGTGCACAAGGTGGCTGCCCGCATCGCTGAATCGCCGCCAGCGTCTCCCTGCTCGACGGCGTCCAGCGCGCAGTTGGCCGCAGCGCAGCATGCGCCTGTCTTTGTCAACAACCAGTGCGAGACGGGCGTCGCTGTCTAGCACGTGCCCCTCATGCTTGGGGGGCGTCTTGTCAATGTGCTCGAGGAGATGCTCGACAACAAGGTGCCCCCCGGGTTAACCCGTCGGCTGGCGTCGGCGACGCCGACGCTGGCGTCGGCGTCGCCGACGCCAGCGTCGGCGACGCCGCGCCTGCATCGTTCTCCGCTGGCGGTGGGCATCTCGCGTGCAGCGCTGAGTGGGCTTCTACCGCCACTGCAATGCTTCGCAGTGACGGCTTGGCCAATGCGCTCGCCGCCGCCTGTTTGGCGCCTGGCTCGGCGGGCGACGCGCCGCTGCTGCTCGGGATCAAGGCGCTGTCGCTGCTCGGCACAGCACGGCTTGGGCCCGGCGCTGTGCGGGTCACTGCGCCTGAGCTTGACGTTTGCGTCGCCACTGGCGGGCCGCCGCCATGCCGCCTTCTCTCGCGTCGCGTGTCAACGCACCGGCCGGCCCCATGCGCACCGGCTCGACGCCGCGGCCGTCGCGCGAAGGCGCTCGCCCCCCAGCTGGCTGGCGACGGGGCGCTGCTCGACACGCTGCTCACGCCCGAGGTCGACATACCGGTCGTGCCCGGGCTCCTGCTCGACGCGGAGTTGCCGCTACTGCTCGACGGCGCCGTGCCCGCCTCAGCCAACGAGCCGGCCGCCGCCAAGCGCTCGCTAGACGACTACGACGTGGCGGACTCCTTCTTCGGCGCGGTGGTCAACGAGTAGTGTGACAACAAGCTAACCCAACTGACGTGGCTTGACGAGGGCCCGCGCGCCAAGGCGCCCGCCGCGCTGCTCGAGGGGGCGCTTGTCCCCAAGCTGGTCGAGGCGCCCACCGCGCTGCTCGAGGAAGCGCTTGTCCCCAAGCTGGTCGACTCCGCTCATCGGTGACAGCAAAGCGGTGCGTGACATTATAGTCAAGTTGGGCTCTTTGACCAAGACTCGGCACTTCGAGCTCGCCGAGATGGCCGCCAAGCGCTTCTACCAGATGCTCGTCGTCGTCCCGTACCTCGTCGGCACCAAGGATATGGCCGCCGATAGCTGCCGATATCTTTTCAAAAGTTCTCGACTCGACGCCGTTCTTCCACCTGCGGGGCTACATACTGAACCTTGACAACGGCCCCGGCATGCGCGTCGTTCTGTACGGCCAGGTAGCCCGCATGTGGGGCACGCTCCTGGCGTGGCGATAGAGATCTTATTGGATAAAGGAAGCTATGCTTTAGCAACATAGGGTAAGCCGTCCACCTGTCTACCCTTCACCCTGAGCAGTTTACTGTCAGCAGTTTACTGTGGAAGGGAGGGTACCGACTCTGGGCTTTGGCTGACCCGATCGAATTATGTAGAATGCTATATATATATATATATATGACCTATACGTTATATATATGTAAGCAGTAGTGATAAGCCGTGGACCTAATAACCATACCTGACCTAAACATCGGCCTCTGTCTAAACCGGGAAATGAATTGTGTGTTGTGATTCTCTTTGTGATTGTTTGTGGCTTGTGACGCTGTCTCCCGCCCTTCATTGGTTATACCTTTGTTGGTTAGTTGCCTGGGCAACTAGGGGGTGACGTCACGGGCCGGGATAACCATTCACACCAACCCGTGTGAACGGTTACCAGTTCGTGTTAGCTGTGGCGCGTGTCGCCCCTGCGCTGTTTGCGCCTATGCCGTGTGCATCTGTCACTGTCTGTGACCACCCTACGCCGTGTGCATCTGTCACTGTCTGTGACGGAAAGCATCATCGGAAGACCGGAGGGGGCACAGCCCCCAAACACCGCGGGGGGAAACACCACAAGGGGGGAAACAGCACACGGGGGAACCCCACCCGCCAACATTCCACTTTCCCGATGAGGTGTTAATAAAACCATTTTGAAAAGTAGTGTTTGAACAACCGCAACCGCATTTGAATTGTTGAGTGTTTCTCTGTGGAAATTTCCTGCATTTCAGAAAAAAATAAAGCTTTCATAAATAGTGCTATATGGTTTAGTGTAACGTGTAACCGTGTCTGAATGGTTTTAAACACCTTGACCTTCATCAGTCGTTAACAGTCGTTAGCACTAGCTTAGTGTTGAGGCAACTGCTGTTCAAAAGAAAACTTTTAACACCTTGTCTTGATATTACTGTAAGGGCACACAGAACATCTTGGGCTAAGCCCGAATACCGGGTTAACCCCCGATGTTCTCGGTTTAACATAGTCTGTCTGACAGTCGGCAAGCGGTCCATAGGCGTGCGCTGAAGGGAGGGCGCGCGGTGATGTTTGGTATTAATATTACTGTATCCCCGGGTTAACACAATACTCTGGGGTAACACGTATACGCGCGTGTGCTGCTGGTGCCGCCAAATCTTTAAATACATACATATATCATCCCCTTCCCTGTACGAGTAGGGGGGCCGCGGGCTAACACCTCCGTAAAGCTCGTATAACTTGGTGATGGACAACTCGTGTTGGGTGTACGAATATAGCACTAGCACTGATATGTTTGTCCCCGCGAGAGACACCTCCCCACACCAGGACAGCGCGAGGACATGCCCCAGCGGCACACCGCCGCCGACACAGCCGCCCCCGCCACCACAGACACACAGTCCCACCGCGCGCCAACCCTACTCAAACGGCCTATGCTCACTCCCGAAAGGGGGCCCAGGCCCAGGGTCGGCGCTTAGACACGCGGGACGAACTTTGTCTAACCCGAGAATGAAAGGTGTCCTGCAGCGCCAGGTCACTTTCCGATTCGAAACTTGACCTGCTCATGTACATGAGCGAGTTTTGACTAAGGGTGTCGCCACTTTGAATATAGGCAACTCGAGAAACGCATGCATCGGCGCACAGGGCACCTATGCACTTAATCCTCATTCCAGGGTACAACAAAATTTCTTGAACTCGAGCGGGCGGAGATTGACGATCGATCAATTAATCAACGTCCTTCATAAACACATGCGCAAAGAGAAGCTATCAATCAGCACCGCCTTAAAGGGCAGAACACCCTGCGCCGTCAAGCGCTTCAAGCTGCTTGGGGGGGCATTCATTCGGGTGAACCCGAAGCCGCCCGACGGCTGACGGCAGCTGCAGCACAGTTCACAGTGCGGCGTAATGAAACCCCCCAGCGCGAACGATGTCAAGGCCGACATTCATCACAGCAATAATCTTATTCCAAAGTCAACAAGAACGCCTTGATCTCGAGCGGGCCGGGTGACGATCAATGAATCAACCAACGCCCCCCAGAACAACACGGCCAACGCGAAGCCATGACACAGCATCGTCTCGAGGGGCAGCACGCCCTCCCATACTGTTGCACACTATAACCCCCCCCCCCCTCCCCGATCCCCCGTTGCAACGATATATACCACACACTATTGGCAATGTCAATGTTGCGTCAGAGCCAACATTCATCACTGACGGTTTATATACAAAAGGGACACAAGCTCACACGCAGAAGGAACTGATCCAAAGGGGCGAATGATCTTATTCGAGGGTCAACAAGAATGTCTTGATCTCGAGCGGGCCGAGGGTGACAATCAATCGATCAATCAACGCCCCCCATAACCACGGAAAAACAAGAACAACGCCCTAACCCTGGCGCACGCGCAAACAATACTCTACACTAGTAACTAGGCTTCCCCATAGGGGGAGCCTGCTTGGTAGAGTGCGTGCGAAAACACCACACGGCCAACGAGAAGCCATGACCCAGAACCGCCTCAAGAGGCTTAGGGTTAGGGTTACCGCACTTTACGGCGCTACAGTGCGGCAACCCCGGGTAAACCCGATAATCTTAGTACACAGTGAACACACAGTTTGGATCTCGAGCGGGCCCAGGGTGACGATCAATCAACCAATCAACGTCCGAAATAACCATCGGGGGGCAAAGAAAAGCCATGGCCCAGCACGGCCTCAAGAGGTTAGGGTTTGCCACACTGATTAAGTGCTGCAGGTTGGCCTGGACAAGTTATTCGTTCATTCCAAAGCTTTCTTGCACTAGACACCCATCCTGTTATTGCCCCGCCCACCTGCATTGCCCACACGATTGCAGTACGATTACACGACTAGTGCGCAGCACACGCCCCCCCGCCGACGCTCCTTTTGTATGCCGTACACCATGCAATATTTGTGATGGCAATATCGTGTAATGGCCAAGCTGCAGGCTGCTTGGGGGGGCAATCATTACGGCGATGATCTTAGTATAACGTCAACAAGAATGTCTTGATCTCGAGCGGGCCCAGGGTGACGATCGGGCTCTTCGAATAATCAAACACAATCGCCCGCCACGGGTGCGGCGCGTCCTGTGAAAACAAAAAAAAGAAACATGTATATCGTTAAATATAGCATCCGGCCACGGATTATGAACTGAACGTAAAACACATGTCAGCCTGGGAAGATAATACCGTTAGAGGCAACCCGAAGGTCAACCCCGGATTCACCTCGAATCGCACACAATCGCCCGCCATGAATAAGGAGAGTCAGTGTGAATGAGACACATCAAACAGGAACACGCAAAACGTCAAAAACATCATCCGACCTCGGGTTAACCCGATGGGGTTAACCCATCTTAGTGGGGAAGCCAGCCTGAGCAGATAATATCGTAAGGGTCAACCCGAAGGTCAAGCCTGGCCACGGGTGCGGCGCGTCCTGTAGAAACAAATTAAGAACAACAGAACATTTATATCGTCAAATACAGCATCCTTGCTGTCACGGGTAATGAACCAAGACTCGACGAGATGTCAGCTATCTATATCTATATCTGTATCCATTTCTATATACACATATCTATATCTATATCTATATATAATATAGATATATAGATATACATATATATGAATACATATATGGGAAGATAATACCATTTGGGTCAACCTGAAGATCAACAGAGGGTTAACCTCAGACTCTTCGACGAATCGAACACAATCGCCCGCCACGGGTGCGGCGCGTCCTTTAAAAAAAATTGAACATGCATATTGTTGTATCTCGATGCAGAGGTATTGGTCCTCCCTCCGGTAGTGTCCTCGGCACTCAGTTTTTGTTGGCTGCCGATCTTCGTCGACACTCTTAACACATCAAATGCAGCATCCTTCAAAATCGAACATGCATATTGTTGTATCTCGATGCAGAGGTATTGGTCCACCCTCGGGTGCTGTCCTCGGGACTCTGTTTTCGTTCGCTGCCGATCTTCGTCGACAGTCTAATACGTCAAATACAGCATCCGTGCTGCCACGGGTAATTTACCAAGATTAGACGAGATGCTAGCTAGCTATATCTATATCTATATATGTATCTATATCTATATCTATATACACATATCTCTATCTCTATTTCTATAGAATAAAGGTAGATATATATACATATATATACACATATATATATATATATATATATATATATATATATATATACATATATATATACAT
>Ga0209390_10008933_pt1 | contig 12199 bp, 8 predicted proteins | sample BON01_FD_187212 | JGI IMG/M metagenome (GOLD analysis project Ga0209390, IMG submission 187212) | Freshwater microbial communities from Lake Bonney liftoff mats and glacier meltwater in Antarctica - BON-01 (SPAdes) (version 2) | ecosystem: Environmental > Aquatic > Freshwater > Ice > Glacier... | reverse complement strand
GCCGGCCCGACGCCGGAACACGATCGCGGATGCTGCTTGGCCGCCCCGGGGCGCTGGCGGACCCCCCAGCTTGGTTCAGTGCCAATCAGACATCGCGGGCGCCGCCGAGTCTGGTGAAGCATCGGGTGGCGCGACGACGGCTTCATGACGTGATGATCTCTGCCGGACATCACGAGCCGGCCGCCGATGCGGCGAACTGCCGCATGGCGCCGCCACACCGGCTGTGGCCGAGGCCGCGTGCCAGCGACTTCGGAGCGAGCTGGTCGGCGCGCGCGATCGCTTTTTTGGGAATGTTTTGTCTAACGTACTACGCACGCCCACCAGATATTATATATATATATATATGTATATGTATATATATATAATTAATCTAACCCCACCTCCCCGTTCCCTGCTGCAGGCTGTCGCAATGGGCTCGACGTCAGTGCGCGTATATAATATATATATATATATATATATATATATATATATATATATATAGAGAGAATTAATCTAACCCCACCTCTCCATTCCCTGCTGCAGGCTGTGGCAATGGGCTCGACGTCAGTGCGCGTGGGATCTTCCATCTTTGGGGCCAGGGACTACTCGGCCAAGGCCTAGGAGCGTGATTGATGAAGATTGTTTACCCCCGGGAGACACCTCCCCACACCAGGACAGCACGGGCACAGCCCCCAGCGGCACACCGCCGCCAGCACAGCCGCCCCCACTACCGCAGACACGGGGAACACAGTCCCACAGCGCGCCAACCCCACTCAAACGGCCTATGCCCACACCCGAAGGAGGGCCCCGGGGCCAGGGTCAGCGCTTAGGCACGTGGACGCCGGTCCGTCCACAAAAGGAGCGTTGAATACGCGGAGCAACAAGACAAATACGGCATTCTATTCTTGTCTGTTCGTTTTGTGGAGATCCTTGCGCGTGGAATCGTCCGTCTTTGGGGCGAGGGACTACTCGGCCAAGGCGTAGGGGTCCAACGTGTTGGCCTTTCCACAATATTTTGGCCTTTACAAGATACTGGTATTGCCATTAGTGTATGGTATATAGCATACAAACGGTAGCTCCGAAGGGGAGTCGTATACTGTCCAATAATCGTGCAATCGTATTGCACCGGGGTGGGCAATGCAGGTAGGCGGGGGGAGTGCAAGAGGGGGTGATTTGTGCGCAACAGCCTCAGAGTGAACGAATATCTTGTAAAGGTCAAACAATATTGTCATTACCAATATTGTATGGTGTACAGCATACAAAAGGGGGGTCGGGGGTGGATCATGTATTGCGCGGGAATCGTGCAATGGTATTGCAATAGTAATAGTGTGGGCAATGCAGGTGGGGGGGGGGACGGGTAAGGATGATTGATTCGTGCACGAAAGCCTTGAACTGAAAGCTGTTTGTATGTATGCATGTAAAGATTCGGCAGCACCAGCACACACACGCACACAGGCCCGCGGCGGCTTACGCCAGAGCTCCGGCGTGTCGACCACGGCTTGTCCAGGCATTCCACACAGACCACCATAGGTAGCCCTAGTCTGTGTGGGCGACCAAAGGGCCAAGGCGTAGGGGTCCAACCTGCCTGTTGTGAATACTGTTACGCGGAGCAACAAGCAAGGCAACAAGACAAGAGACGGCATTCTATAAGACAATCTATTCGCTATTCGGGTTAACCCGTATCCCGATTTGGCCTTCACAAGATATTGTTTCACTTCGAGGCTTTATTGCACAATAATATTTTTTGCAAACACCCCCTTTATTGTGCAATATATTGTGCAATATTACCAGTTATTGCATCCCCCGCACAATCTTGAGGTGTTTTTGAGGAGTTTGGGAGGTGTTTTTTAAGTTGCTTATTTATTCACAATGCAATCACAATAATATTTTTTAGGGGTCGGATTTTGGATGGGTCGAGGTGTTTGAAAAAAAATTCGTTCTCGACACGGAAAAGGGGGCATTATTGCACATTATTGTGCAATACCCCCCTCCCAGCCCCCCTTTATTGCCTACAATATTGCGCAATATATTTTCCCCACGACCCCCTTTATTGCAATAAAATATTGGCAATATGCAATATCTTGTAAGGGCCAAAACCCAATTAAACCCAAGGGGGGGCTGGGAAAGTACGCGCTGTGCTGCTGCGCGATGTCGCTGTTAAAGGCTGAAACCGATGCTGATATTCTTAGGGCCCTACACACCGCCGAATCTTTACATACATACATACACCGACACTAAGGGGGGTAGCTAATGGGGTAATAAGAATACAGTACCCCCCCAGTATTCCCCGGTGAACAAACCCTCGAAAATATCGAGGGGGAAATTAATTGAGACCCAGTTCGCACTGCGCACCGTGGCCACGGCCTGCCAGGCGGCCGCGTGGGATTTTGACGACGAGCAGGCTGCACAGGGCCTCGCCATCGCCGACGTTCTGCGCGCGCTCTTCCAGCCGCCTCCGGCCGCGGCCACACCGGCCGTGCAACCGCGGTTCCTTCGATGGCTGCAGCTCCTGCCGCAGGAGATCCTGTCCGACATCCTGGCCCGGCTAGACATGCGCGATCTGGCATGTTTCACCGCAACCTGCCGCCCGCTTTGTCGCGACCCACCCGCTCCTCCGCCGCGGCCGATGCCGCTGCTGCGGCCCATGGGGCTGGTGGAGACGGAGCTGCGGCGGCGCGCCACGGCACGCGGCCTGCACATCGGCGCCTCACTGCCCGAAGGTGCCCTGTCGTGGGTGCCGTACCTCCTGAAACGCGTACTGCGCGAAGCGATGAGGCGGGAGGCTCCGCTCGCGGTGGCAGCCAATGTCAGCCTCTTCTTGGACGCAGAAGACCGACTGCTCACGTGCGGTACCGAGAACATCCGGCCGAGTGCGGGTGAGCTCCCCGGGCTTCTCCCGGGTGCGCACACCGGGCCTCTTCTGGGCCACGACTGCGGGCCCGATATCGACTTCGTCGGGCCTCGCCGGATCGGCCCGCCCACGCTGGTGCCGTCAATGCAGGGGGTGCGCATCGCGAGTGTCGCCGCCGGTTCCTGGCACTGCTTGGCGCTGAGCCGCGAGGGCGAGGTCTACTCGTGGGGCGGGGCCGGCTTGCTTGGCCACGTTGACGGGGGTGCGAGGGCCGTGCCGACCCGGATCGAGTCGCTGAGTCAGATTGAGAGTATCGCGGCTGGGCCCACCTCAGTGAGCGCGGCGGTCGATGCAGTTGGCAGACTCTTCACGTGGGGTCGGGCGGTGATAATCGTCCCTTACACTGGTGCAGCGAATATCTACCGGCCTGGGCTACGCTCTTGACTCGTATGTTTAGTATCAGCTGACTCCGAAGCGTGTCGACACGCTCTTGGAGGTGCGCGTGGTGGGCGTCGGCTTCGGCATGTGTTTTCACCTGGCGGTGAGCGACGCCGGCGCCGTCTTTTCTTGTGGGTACAATCAGCATGGCGCGCTCGGCCACGGCTCGTCGGTGACCGAGGTGCTGCCTCGGCATATCGAAGCCCTGGCGCAAACGGGGAAGCGGTTCGTCGCCGTGACCGCCGGATCCCGTCACGCACTCGCTCTAACCGAAAATGGCGAGGTCTACGCGTGGGGCCATCAGAGGGTCAGCGGCCACGGGCGGGGCCTTGCCTCTCAGTTTGACCCCTCTCCGTATCAGCTAACCGCGTTTATCGGGCAACGCGTCCGGCACGTGGACGCAGGCTTCCGCTCGTCTTGCGCCGTGACAGAGAAGGGCGAGCTCTTCACCTGGGGCTCCCGCGAATTTGGAAACCTCGGTCACGACTCGGACACGGATGTGTTGACGCCGAAGCGGGTGGAGGGGCTAAGCGGGGGTAGGGTTCCGACGGTGGCTACCTTTAGTGGTAGTCATACACTCGTGGCCGGTGTGGACGGCGTGGTGTGGCGTTTCGGCTACCGCATGCCAACTGGCAACGGCGATCCGGACGCCGAGGATGACCCGGTGCCCACTCGCAGGCCTATCCCCACTCTGCGCGTGCGCGTCTGCAAGAGTCCAGACGTGCTGCCGTTCAGCTGGCATCGATAGATGTTGTGACGGCGTGTGAAGACGCGGCGGCTACTGCACCTGGCGTTTCTGCGGAGTGCGAGGGCGAGGTGGGTGCGTGAGTGTGAGAGCGGGAGGGTGCGTCTGGTATATTTCTTGCAGTAGTTAATAACACGGTTGTGTGATAGTGGTAGTGGCGCGCGTGTCGCGTGTATCAGTCATGCACGCTTAATTATAATTAAATATAAGCTTGGCGTGTTTATAGTTATAGTGTTCAATATAGTAGCGCGCCCGCTCCTGCCCCTGCCCGCGACTCTTATTACTGTCTTTGTATTGTGCTGCACAGCTCCAGCTGCAGCTGCGCTGATCGCATGTGATCATGTGAGCAAACCAAACAAAGCCTGGACTTGCTTGGATGGGGATGGCTATATTCTACACGTAACCTATCGCCGCCTTTTGTCACCCCCCAGCCCAGGTATAGGTATAAGTTGCAGGCCATATTATATATATATTTTAAATAATTTAATTGTATTATGCCCGCCATATACCACCACAACCAGCCTTGACCCCTATTTATTATTATTCATTACCGGTGTGTTGTAGTTGTAGCATGTTACATACATACATAATATTATTAATAATAATTGATATTTTAATATTACCTTACCTGTTACCCCAAAGGCATCTCCTTACCTGTTACCGCCTGCACCTGCACTTGCACTTGCGCTTGCACTAACTACTTGCTACGCGGCTGCTGCAAACACAACTTGTAATAAGGGGATCTCCAATGACATCCCCTTACTTGTAACAACGAACAAACAAATCTGTTCAATACTGCTTATATTTATATATAATATATATACATATCTCTTATTTATCTCTATCTCTATCTCTATCTATATACTATATATAATCTATATACGTATTCCTACTTATATTCTGAAAAAATGTCTCTCTCTCTATCTCTGCTATGAGCTATGAGCCAGCGAACTCTGACGCAGACACAGACGCGGGCACGCTTTCACTCTCACGCAGCAGAAGATACATTCACAGCAGAACTGTTCTCATTCGCCATTCACGGACGGTTTATAATACCAAAGACATCCCCTTAATAATACAAAGGGGACACGAGCACACATTCACACTACGATAAGACATCCCCTTAAAAACTACGAGTAGCTCCAGACGGTTCGCATTCACAGACGGTTTATAATACAAAGGGGACACATCGTCAAGCCGCTCAAGTTAGCCGATCTGACGCGATGGCTGATGCCCCGGAGGGTTATTACGACGCCGGCATGCCTGACCCCCCGTCCGACGAGATGGACGAGAGCGGGGACGGCGAGGAGGGTGAAATGCACCTCTCTGGGCCTGGCAGCCGCCACGGGCGCACAGTGGAGGGTAAGTGGGACCAGGCCAACATCAAGACGCTGGGCCTACGCTCGACCCTGGCACCGCCGAACGAACGGAAGCGGCGCGCGCCGCGGCGCGAAGGTCTATCGGGCTTCAAGCGCGCTGGCTGGGCGCAGCAGGACTCGTTGCCTGAGCGGGTGCAGCGCGGTGACCGCGGTGGCCGCAACCGCGGTCGGATCCGAGCCAGCGCTGGCAGGGGCGCTGGCCGGACGTCGGACTTCTCCTCTCTGCCCTCGTTGGCGAGCACCGCTCTCCCGTCGATGGAGCTGTCCGTCCAGGCCGTGAGCTCGGTGCCGCTGCAGCCCGGGACCGCCCAGCGGCCGCGAGAGCTCTTTGGAGGCGGGGCGTTTGCCCCCGCCTCGCCCGCCGGCGGCTACCCGGCCGGCGGCGACTCGGGCAAGAGGGTGGCAGGCAAGCGGGCGCGCATGTCGGGCGACAAGGTGGCCGTCTCCGCCTCTGCCGCGCTGGCCGCCGCGTCGGGAGGCTTCTTGGAACAACCCGGCAGCTGTGGCGGATACAGCTACGTTGACGACGAGGGGTTTCTTCCCGGCGGCGAGGGCGAAGACCAGCTGGTGCGTTACCCTTGCCTGCGCGTTCCGTCAACCCACAGGCTCCCACCCTCCGCAGCTACGAATATGAGTGCCCCCATTTGGCCCATCTGCGATTCAATGAACGAAGCGCGTTTAAGCCACTTGCCGTTTTGGGGTCCCAGTGAGGGCTTTTTTCTTGATAATTCAACGGCCGTCGGGTTAACCCGAATGAAACGTTCGAGTTTTGGGTTAAGGGTTCGGGTAAACCCCTGAGTTAACCTCGGCGAACGTTTCAGTCGGGTTAACCCGACGGACGTTTGATTAAGAACAAAACCGCCTCACTGGGACCCCAAAAGGCAAGTGGCTTAAACGCGCTTCGTTCATTGCCCGGCCTGCGCGTCCCGTTCTCCATCTGCGAATATGCAGACCCCCCCTGGCAATATGAACACGGCAACGATTCGTTTCTTTACAGAGCCGTTGAGACCGATTCCACAGTCGCAGTTCTCTGGCACTTCTCACGCTTCGCCAATTTATTTTTACTCGCCGGATAATTCAGCCTGGAACAGTGGAGGAGAATTCGCCCGTTGAAGGCAATCGAATGCCAAAAAGTGCCAAAGTGCCAGAGAACTGCGATGATGGAATCGGGCTCAACGGCTCTGTATACAAGTGAATCGTTGTTGTGTTCACAGGAGCCACACATACACGCACACACCTGTGCATATGGGAATACAGGAGTCCACAAACACACGTTGATGACATATGCACCACTTGCTCTCTCCTCCAGGAGCCAGAAATAGAGATTCAGCAGCCAAACAAACGACGCACTTGTGGTACGAAGCTCACCGAGGGCGACTTACATATTTGCGTGTGTCGTCTGCTAACGATATATAAACCGTCTGTGAATATGGGAATATAGGAGGCGACAAACACACGTGACTGATCTAAACGCCATTTGCTCTCTCTCCTTCGAAGCCAGAAATTGAGTTACAACAGCCACGAAAACGATGCTTCCGCGGCAAGAAGCTCGGCGACGGCGACTTACACACCTGCGTGTGTGCTCGTGTGCCAATGATATATGAACCGTCTGTGAATATGGGAATATAGGAGGCGACAAACACACGTTGATGACGTATACTTGCTCTCTCTTCTCCAAGAGCCAGAAATGGAAATGCAACTACCACGGAAACGACGCTCCCGTGGTAAGAAGCTCGGTGACGGCGACTTACACACCTGCGTGTGTGCTCGTGTGCTGATGATATATAAACCGTCTGTGAATATGGGAATATAGGAGGCGACAAACACACGTTGATGACCTATACACCACCTGCTCTCCCCCCCCTAGGAGACCGAAATGGAGTTACTTACAACAGCCAAAGAGACTGCTTTCGTAGTAAGAAGCTCAACGAGGGCGACTTGCACACCTGTGACTATGGGATCCCACGGGGGTTAACTTTGGGCTGACCTCTGCCCAAATTGCTCTCTCTCCTTCGGAGCCCGAAATTAAGTTACAACAGCCACGAAAACGATGCTTCCGCGGCAAGAAGCTTGACGAGGGCGACCTACACACCTGCGTGTCTGCTCGTGTGCCAATGATATATAAACCGTTTGTGAATATGGGAATATATGAGTCCACAAACACACACACCTATTTTCCACGTGCTCCCCCCCCCAGGAGCCCGAATCGGAGTTGCAACAACCACGTAAACGCCGCTCCCGTGGTAAAAAGCTTGACGAGGCCGACTTACACACCTGCGTGTGTGCTCGTGTGCTAATGATGTATAAACCGTCTGTGAATATGGGAATATAGGAGCCCACAAACACACACCTATTTTCTACCTGCTCTCTCTTTAGGAGCCTGCAATGGAATTCCAACAGCCACGGAAACGACGCTCCCGTGGCAAGAAGTTAGACGAGGGCGACTGACACATCTGTGAATATTGGACTATGAGAGCCCACACACACATGTGGCTGATCTATACGCCACTTGCTCTCTCCTCCAGGAGCCCGAAATGGGAAAGCAGCCACGTAAACGCCGCTCCCGCGGTAAAAAGTTAGACGAGGGCGACGTACACACCTACACACCTGTGAATATGGGAGCCAACGGGAGGTTATCTGTTGGCTGGCCTATGCCCCACCTGCTCTCTATTTAGGAACCAGAAATGGAGTTGCAGCAGCCAAGAAAACGACGTGGTAAAAATAAAAAGCTAGACGAGGGCGACTGACACATCTGTGAATATGGGACTATGAGAGCCCACACACACATATCTATTCTCTACGTGCTCTCTCTCTCTCTCCTCCAGGAGCCCGAAATGGAAATGCAGCAGCCAAGAAAACGCCGCTCCCGCGGCAAGAAGTTAGACGAGGGCGACTGACACATCTGTGAATATGGGACTATGAGAGCCCACACACACATGTGGCTGACCTATGCACCACTTGTTCTCTCTCCTTAGGAGCCCGAAATTGAGTTGCAGCAGCCAAGGAAACGCCGCTCCCGCGGTAAAAAGCTTGACGAGGGCGACTTACACACCTGCGTGTGTGCTCGTGTGCTGATGATATATAAACCGTCTGTGAATATGGGAATATAGGAGGCGACAAACACACGTTGATGACCTATACACCACCTGCTCTCTCCCCCCTAGGAGACCGAAATGGAGTTACTTACAACAGCCAAAGAGACTGCTTTCGTAGTAAGAAGCTCAACGAGGGCGACTTGCACACCTGTGACTATGGGATCCCACGGGGGTTAACTTTGGGCTGACCTCTGCCCAAATTGCTCTCTCTCCTTCGGAGCCCGAAATTAAGTTACAACAGCCACGAAAACGATGCTTCCGCGGCAAGAAGCTTGACGAGGGCGACCTACACACCTGCGTGTCTGCTCGTGTGCCAATGATATATAAACCGTTTGTGAATATGGGAATATATGAGTCCACAAACACACACACCTATTTTCCACGTGCTCCCCCCCCCAGGAGCCCGAATCGGAGTTGCAACAACCACGTAAACGCCGCTCCCGTGGTAAAAAGCTTGACGAGGCCGACTTACACACCTGCGTGTGTGCTCGTGTGCTAATGATGTATAAACCGTCTGTGAATATGGGAATATAGGAGCCCACAAACACACACCTATTCCCCACCTGCTCTCTCTCTCTCTCTCCTTGAGAGCCATACGTGGAAGTTGCAACAACCACGCAAACGATGCTCCCGTGGTAAAAAGCTAGACGAGGGCGACTTACACACTTGCATGCGTGCTCGTGTGCTAATGATATATAAACCGTCTGTGAATATGGGAATATACGAGCCCACAAACACACACACCTATTTTCCACGTGCTCCTTCCCCCCAGGAGCCCGAATCGGAGTTGCAACAGCCACGGAAACGACGCTCCCGTGGTGAAAAGCTAGACGAGGGCGACGTACACACCTACACACCTGTGGATATGGGAGCCCACGGGGGTTAACTTTGGGCTGACCTCTGCCCAAATTGCTCTCTTCTCCTTAGGAGCCCGAAATGGAAATGCAGCAGCCACGGAAACGCCGCTCCCGCGGCAAAAAGCTTGACGAGGGCGACTGGCCCGAGCTCAAGCCGCGCCACCTGCGCGGCAAGCGGCGCGACGAAGCGGCGCAACGTGTGGCGAGCAATGCTGCGCTCGGCGAGAATAGGCGCGCGGCGTTGGCGTTGGTGCCGTTGCCCGATGATAAGGACGACCCGGCAGAGATGGTGCTATATATATATATATATATATGTATATATGTATATATATATATATATATATATATATATATATATATATATATATATATATATATATATAGATATATACATATATATATATATACACACACATACACATATGCATATACATTATTAATAAATGAATATATACATATGTATACCTATGCACACACATATATAGATGTATATGCATATATGTACATACATCTATACGAATAGATATGATAGATATATTAACGTGTGGCGACCAACACAGCGCTGGGCGAGACGAGGCGCGGCGCTGGCTTTGGTGCCGCTGCCCGATGATGACGAACCGTCAGAGATGGTGCTTGCTATATATATGCAAGCATATATGTACATACATATATAATCATAGCTACTATGTGTGTATGTATATACACACACACATACATATGCATGTACATTAATACATGAATATATATACGTATAACCCATACACACATATATAGATATATGCATACATGTACATAGCTAAATAAGAATAGACACACTAGATATATTAACGTGTGGCGACCAACACAGCGCTGGGCGAGAATAGGCGTGCGGCGGCGGCTTTGGTGCCCCTGCCCGATGACAAGGACGAGCCAGCAGAGATGGTGAACTATATATATATATATATATATATATATATATATATATATATATATATATATATATATATATATATATATTTACATATATATATACAAGCATATCGGGTTAACCCGAATCATAGACATGCATATAGTCATAGATATACTAGATATATAAGGGCGTAGCGATCAAACACGACGCTGGGCGAGAGTGGACGATGGCGATGGTGGCCCTTCCCGATGATGAGGACGCCCTGGAAGAGATGGTGCGATACACATGCAGATCTGCATATATGTACATCCTACATGTTGAATCTGCGGAACCAGGAATAGAATACGGTATTCTATTCATATTTAGCCTGTTTTGTGAATATGCTCACCATGAATATGCACGCATCCATGTCATATACAGGGTCTAGTAGGCGGAATACGTTATTCATTTTCTTTATGCTAACCCTGAACCCTTAACCCGTAGGTGCGGCACACCCTCGATCGGATGATGCGACCAAAGTTACGGCCCTGGTGCGTCTACGAGTTTTATCATTACCATTACTCTTCTTCAGTTTATTTCGTTTTGACTTGTTGTTGACAGTTTGTGCTTCTCTTTGACTGTGATTTGCTTCTCGTATTGTATACTTAGGTGCGGCACACCAAAGTTGCGGCGCTTGAGCGTATACGAGTTTAAATATATATACACATTTTTTTTGTCAAATCATTATCATTACAACACTGTTTTGACCCGTTCTTGCTTCTCGTATTGTAAACGTAGGTGCGGCATACCCTCGACAGGATAATGAGAGCAAAGTTACGTCTACGCGTTTTATTATTAGCGTTACTGTTCTTCATTTTATTTTAAACAAACTGGTTTATAGAAGCAGTTTTTATTTTCATTTAGTTTTGTTCTTGCTTCTCGTTTTGTACACGTAGGTGCGGCAAACCCTCGATCGGATGATGCGACCAAAGCTACGGCGCTGGTGCGTCTACGAGTGGTTCTACTCGCCCGTCGACGCGGGATGGTTCCGAGAAAACGATTTTGCGCGCTTGCTAGGCGAATGCGGCCTGGGCCAGGTAATATACATTTATGCATATTGCATGTATTCGTAGATATGTATACGTATATATGTTTCTCATCCATCCATATATACCTCCAGTCGACGCGGGATGGTTCCGAGAGAATGATTTTGCGCGCTTTCTGGGCGAATGCGGCCTGGGCCAGGTAGAATATACAAATATAGAGACATACATATTACATGCATGCGTGTGAAAATATCAACAGGTCACACACACACACACACCGAAAGAGAACAACACCCCCGACACCGACACACACACATACGACAAGAACAACACCCCAAACCCCCAAAGGAACACCCCCCACAAACACCTAACAACGCTCGAAGGTGAATGTGTATACGTATATATGTTTCTCATCCATCCATAAATATCTCCAGTGGGTCCAAGATAGTTCAGAGAAACCGAATTAGCGCGATTGCTGGGCGAATGCGGCTTGGGCCAGGTAATATACATACATGCACATTACATGCATGCGTACATGTATATATGTATATATGTTTCCATGTATATATATATCTCCATTCGACGCGGGATGGTTCAGAGAAACCGACTTAGCGCGCTTGCTAGGCGAATGCGGCCTGGGCGAGGTAATATACATTTATGCATATTGCATGTATGCGTAGATATGTATACGTATATATGTTTCTCATCCATCCATATATGTCTCCAGTCGACGCGGGATGGTTCTGAGTAAACGACTTTGCGCGATTGCTGGGCGAATGCGGCCTGGGCCAGGTAATATGTATACATAAATTACATGCATGTGTGAATGTGTATACGTATAAATAAATAAATAATTATATATATGAATAAATATACACACACATATATATTTATATATATATATATATATATGTATATATATATATATGTATATATATATG
>Ga0209390_10008930_pt1 | contig 12200 bp, 14 predicted proteins | sample BON01_FD_187212 | JGI IMG/M metagenome (GOLD analysis project Ga0209390, IMG submission 187212) | Freshwater microbial communities from Lake Bonney liftoff mats and glacier meltwater in Antarctica - BON-01 (SPAdes) (version 2) | ecosystem: Environmental > Aquatic > Freshwater > Ice > Glacier... | reverse complement strand
CACGCTAGCCGATGCGATTTTAGACCGAGTCGTGCATAACGCACATATGATCAAACTGACAGGGGAATCACAACGAAAAAAACGATCAAAAATTGACTGAAACAAAGCTTTACGTTTATAAACAAAACAACCCCGCGTCGCTTCGCTCCGAAGAGATCAGTTTTAAAGAGTTTGAGTGATCAGTTTGCCGTGGAATAGGTGACCAGTTTGCCGTGGAATCAGTGTCCAGTTTGAGCGGAATACGCACGACGAAGAAGTACCGATCTTTTTTAAACTAAATTTATTTTGATTTTTATTTATCTTTTGTTTCGCTAGGCACTAACTTAATAGTTGGTTTGACTCTGGCCTGTTGACGCAAGTAACGTTTAATCAGCGAAAAGAAGCTGGGGGCCGTATTGAAAAAGTTTTTGAGCGATTTCCGAGTTTAGGTCAACGCAGAAAGCAATCTGGAACAACTCTGTCAGGTGGTGCGCCAACAGAAGGTCTAGCGCCCATGATTGTTTTTGATATTTTTAAATTAATGCAAGAATTGAAACATCAATACATTGTAATTTTACTGGTTGAGCAAAATACTCATAAGGCAATCAGATTCTGTGATTGTCACTATGTCGTAGAGCGTGGTCAGGTCGCTTTAGAGGAAAATTCCAGTAGTCAGTCTGACCGAGATTCCCTTATGAAACAAGTTAGTGTTTAAACCGCTTACTTTGATTGCAAGTACTCGGCTAAACGAGCCATCATGGCATCACACGCAGCTAACTGCTCAAGTGAAATGAATTCGTCTGGTTTGTGGCCCTGATTCATACTACCCGGCCCGCAAATAACTGTGTTAATGCCCTCTTGGTTGAACAAACCACCTTCGGTACCAAACGCAACAGTTGTAAATTCGTCTGAGTTGGTTAGAAACTTGAGTAAGCGTGCTGCTTCGCTATCAGCCGATGTGGCCAACCCTGGGTATTGACTCAGTGATTCGAATTGAATATCGGCATCTGCATGCACCATGCGCATTTTCGGTAAAAGATCTGAATTAGCATACTCGCCCAGTTCGGCAGGCACAGCATCTGGGTTAAAACCGGGCACTGTTCGAATTTCAAAATCAAACTCACACTCTGCTGGCACAATATTCAATGCACTCCCACCCTTTATCAACCCAGTTTGCACAGTTGAAAATGGCGGATCAAAGCGATCATCATGGAATTCGCGTTGAGCCAGTCGGTCACGAATTTCAGCTAGGCGATTTAACAGGCGAGCAGCATATTCGATGGCATTGACGCCATGCGGCGAATAGGCTGAATGACAAGCCACGCCCTTAACCCGACAACGCATGGCCAGCTTACCCTTATGCCCCAGCACCGGCTTCATCTCGGTAGGTTCACCGATGATACACAACAAGGGCTTATTAGGACGCTTGGCCAGCTGAGCTAGCATGGGCCGCACCCCAAGGCACCCTACCTCTTCGTCGTAAGAGAAAGCCAAATGTACCGGTAGCTTTAGTGCATTTGCCTGAAACAACGGCACCGCAGCCAGCACTGAAGCAATGTAACCCTTCATATCGGCTGTACCGCGACCATACAAACGCCCCTCTTTTTCTATGAGACAGAAAGGGTCTACAGTCCAAACTTGGCCGTCGACTGGAACGACATCACTATGACCAGACAACATAACCCCGCCACGATCAGCAACACCAATCGTGGCATATAAGCTAGCCTTAGTGCCTTTTTGGTTTAGAAAAATTTCGCTTTCTACCCCTAGGTCATGCAAATAGTCCTGAATAAAATGAATCAATTCAAGGTTGGAATCACGACTGACCGTCGCGAAACCAATCAAGCGTTTAAGAATAATTCGACTGTCCATCTTAATTTTTCCCTCGAACCCCGTAGCTAAGTGCTACGGTAGAATTCCACTTTTTTGGATGTTTAACTGGGACACCATTACCGTATTGATTCAGTCATTGACAAGAAACTTTTTAATTCTTGAGTTTGCGGCGATAAAAAAATTTCGTTTGGGGCACCCATTTCATGTACTTTTCCATTGTGCATAAAAATTACGCGATCAGAAACTTTTTTGGCAAAGTGCATCTCATGTGTGACCAATATTAACGTGACTCCGTCTTTTACTAAGTCCTCTATAACACGCAACACTTCTCCAACTAATTCAGGATCAAGGGCAGAGGTAATTTCATCGCAAAGAATAATTTCAGGATTCATCGCTAAAGCTCGAGCTATTGCAACGCGCTGCTGCTGTCCGCCAGATAACTCATTCGGAAAGCTGTCAAATTTATCTTCGAGACCTACTCGTTTGAGTAATTTTTTTGCTATTTCGTGGCACTCGAAAGCTGTTTTGTGTTTAACAAGTTTGGGTGCAAGCATTATATTTTTTCCAGCAGTCATTGTTGGAAACAAATTAAAACTTTGAAAGACCATTCCAACGTTTTGACGAAGCGCGCGTAACACGACGGCGTCGTTGCATCTGACGGGCTTATCTTTAACAAGTATTTCGCCGCTCTGAAAAATCTCTAAGCCATTAATACATCTGAGTAATGTGCTTTTACCAGAGCCACTTTTACCGATGATACATATGACTTCACTTCGATCGACGTTGAATGACACGCCTTTGAGTACTTCAGTTTCTCCGAACCATTTGTGCAAATTTGAAATCTCGAGCAGACGTTGTGATGGAATGGCTTTCATTTAGACGGCCTTATTGCTGAAAAGAAAATTTACGTTCAAGCGCGCGACCAAACGTTGAACAAGAGAAACATATCGCAAAGTAGATCAAAGCAACTAACCCATAAACAAAAAAGGGTGCGAGCGTTATATTCGTGATGATTTGACCTGTCCGTGTGAGCTCTATGAATCCGATGATTGAAGTCAGTGAGGTATTTTTAATAATCTGAACGACGAGCCCAACAGTAGGTGGTATCGATAGTCTTAATGCTTGGGGAAAGATGACGTATCTCAATTGTTCGTTAAGGCTTAGCGCGAGACTTGCTGAGGCGTCCCATTGTCCTCTTGGAATAGAAACGACGCAGCCGTGCCATGTTTCAGTCAAATATGCGCTTGAATAAAGTGAAAGGCAAAGTGTTGCAGCCATTAACGGAGTTGTTTGGATCCCAATTAAACCAAGACCAAAGTAGGTTAAAAACAATTGCATCAGAAGTGGTGTGCCTTGAAATAATTGCACGTACCATGAGATAACCAAGCCTACTGTTGCTGGTTTCCATATTCTAAGAATCAATAGTAATAAGCCAATGGCTGTGCCGCCTACAAAAGCAATGGCAGAAAGAAATAGCGTCCAAGGCACTGATAATAGTAGGTTACGTAATACGTCCCAGTTTGAAAATTCACCCATAATGCACCTTAAAACTTCATGCGACCAAATAAAAATCTAGGCCCAACCCATAGCAATAGCTTACGTTCAAGAATCGCTAGAATTAGATAGGCTGCAGTAACAATGGCAAAAGACTCGAAATTTCGAAAAGTATTTCCAGCGATAAAACTTGCTTCGTATGAAAGTTCTTCAGCCGAAATCTGGCTACACACAGACGTGGCGAGCATCATAATGACAAGTTGACTAACAAGCGCTGGCCAGACTCGAGCAAGTGCTGGGGGTACCATCACATATAAAAAAACTTGCCAACGCGCCAGTGCAAGTGATTCTGCTGCCTCGATTTGACCTCGCGGTGTAGCCACTAGGCCAGCACGGCATATTTCACAGGCATAGGCACCTAGATTTAGCGTCAATCCGACCAAACTTGCCGAGATTGCATCCATTCTTAATCCAATAGAAGCAAGTCCAAAATATATAAAAAACATTTGTATGATGAATGGGGTATTACGAAAAATTTCTACATACGAAATTAACAAAAGTTTTGTCGTCTTATTGCCTTGAACGATTGCCCAAGCACAAAGAATTCCAAGCATTGTTCCTAATACACTAGAAACAATTGTAAGTAGACAGGTCAGCCACAGACCATCTATAAATAGCGGCCAAGCATCTAATACGCTCGAAAAATCGAATTTAGACATTATTACTTTCTTGTCTCTAGGTGTTTAATAACGTTCGTAATGATTTTTTTTGATCTATTTTCTTGAAATTTTCCAGAAGCGTTTCGGCTTGAACTTGACCCATAACAGGTGCGGTGCAAGAAAAAAATTTGTTGTCTACCTCGTCTGTACTCAGTGGGTAGAGAGATGAACCGCGCGCACTCGCTTTGAACATTTCATAGCTATGCCCATTCACTAATTTAATCGTAACGTGTGCCCCCTCAGGTGCAGATTTTAAAAGCTGTAAATCGTTCCATATTGGACCGGTTCCCATCGTGATGCGCGACATGAGAGGCAAGAGTGATTTGCCTTGTATAAGAGATAGATCAAGATGTTCAAGATCGAAGTGGCCAAAGCTCAAAGATACAGCCATCGAATAATGCATGCTGAACTGCGCTTGTTGGGCTGAGTCTGGACGCTCGTAAATTAAGTTCTTTATTATGATCGGCGGAACATCACAATAAATGTTTTCTATATCAGTGCATAAGAACCCATTGTCGTTCATAATCTGCAGTGCCGCATCAATCGCTGCATGCGACGATAGACAAACGGGAAAGCGTTTGATATCGACCCCTGGTTTTTGCAAAAGCCAGTTTTTGCCAATCTGTTCAAGCGGTTCATAATCAAACTGGCCTGCGTTGAAGAGATGAATAAAGCCGTTTTTTGTCTCTATTGCGTCTTCTGGACCGTGAGCGCCCTGCTGTGCCAGACTGGCACACACTAGGCCCCACTCTGCTGTTTTACCTGCCATCAGCGCCTTAGCGTCAGTACCAAAACAAGACTTCATACCGCCTGTTCCTGAGATGGCAAGGCCTAGAGCGTAAGAAGTTTCCAAGGGTGTTAGTTGCAACAACTTTGCGCTTGCGATACAGGCACCAATTGACCCCAACACACCCGTTGTCCACCAGCCTTGGTCGTAGAGAAAATTTTTCGATGCGGCACCGATCGTGTACTCGCACTCTGCACCAACAATAATTGCAGTAATTAAGTCTTCTCCGCTTGCATTTACTTTTTGACCCATAGCGACTGCGGCGGGTACGATAACCGCCGAACCATGCACAAAACCTGCATAACAATTATCATCAAAATCGAGTGCGTGCGCATTCGTACCATTTAAAAACGCAGCTGCAGGTGCTGACAGTCGACTATTGCTACCAAAGGGCGTTGAGTGCTCACCCCTGCAGCGATTTTCTTCAGTGAAGCGCAATGCTATTTGACCGACGTTTGTAACTGAACCTGCTATTGCAACGCCGACCGTATCGATGAGACAGTTCTGTGCGCAGCGACGCACAGACGTTGGTACGTTAGTATGATCTAAACTCATCGCCCAATCAGCGAGTTTTCTAATTACGGTATTACTCTCGGTGATCATCGGTTTTCACAATAAGGAATTGAACCCTTACTCAACTGTTTTTTGCTAAAAATGGGGCGCGACAGATCCCCATCAGATGATCTTATTCTGGCAAATCGCCCGCTGGCGTTCCTAGCCACTTTTGCGAAATCTTGTCTAGTGTTCCATCTTTTTTGGCTTCTCGAATGATCTGATTTATCCTGTTCACAAGTTGTTTTTCACCTTTTGGAATACCAACATAGCATGGTGCATTCGCTAATATGACTTTAAGATCCATTGCTAGGTCTGGATTCTTTCTCATAATCGCACCCGCCACGCCCGTGCCGGTTGCAAACATTTGTGTTTGTCCTGACAAGAATGCCTGAAGCGTAGCGTTGTTGTCTTCAAAGCGTTTCACGATAGCCCCAGGTGCAAGGCGTTGTAGCTCATCGTCTTGCATTGAACCGCGAGTGACGGCAATAGTCTTGCCTTTCAGCTCTTCAAAGGTTTTCGCTTGAACATCTTTTCTACCGTAAATGGCATCATAAAACGGAACATACGCAATGCTGTAATCAATGACCTTTGCCCGTTCAGCAGTCTTACCTAGTGAAGAGATCGTCAGGTCAGCTTTACCAGATTGAAGATATGCAACGCGGTTAGGTGCAGTGACTGGTATTAATTCAAGTTTAACGCCAAGTTTATTTGCGATTAGGGCAGCCATTTCAATATCGATGCCCTTGGGTGCCATATCTGACCCGACAAACCCATAGGGGGGGTAATCATTTGGTACAGCAACACGTATAACTTTACGTTCTAAAATTTTGCTCAAACCATCATCAGCAAATGCTGATAAGGGCGTGATAGAAATTAACGCACCAATAAAACTTGCTAGTACAGTTTGGATCTTCATGTTCAGTGTCCTTAGATGGTTGTTGAATAGAGTCAATCTGGAATAACTGCTGTGGCATCAATTTCTACAAGGTATTCAACGCGTGCAAGCGCTGAAATAACGATGCCGGTTGATACTGGGTACACGCCCTTGAGCCAACGACCAACTACAAGGTAGACATCCTCACGGTAACGAGGATCGGTGATATAGATGGTGATCTTACAAATATGCTCTAGTTTGCTTCCAGCCTCTTTGAGTAGCATGTCAATATTAAACATCGCCTGCTCAGCCTGGCCACTTGCATCACCTATGCAAACGCTCTCCGAGGTATCAAGGTTTTGTCCGATCTGTCCACGTAAAAAAACCCATTGCCCACGTGCCACTACTGCTTGGCATAAATCATTGTCAATATTTTGTTCAGGATAAGTTTTCTTGGAATTGAATTTTCGAATACGGGTGTGTTCCATTTCGCAGATTTCTCTTAGTTAGTTATGTTCAATAAAAAAATCATACTCATTTATCAAAATAACCAGCCTTGATACTGGCTCCGATTAAATTAACGATTAGTCGTCCTGCAGTGACGCATGTCAGTTTTGTTGCTGTGTCTTTCGATGGTTGAATCTCAACGATATCCATGCCAACAACGCGTCCTTTTTCCACTAAACCATGAATGAGACTGCGTGCTTGCATGAAGTTCATGCCACCCGGAGCAGGTCCATCGACCGCAGGCATAACGGTGGGGTCCATGCCATCAGCATCAATCGTTAGGTAGTAGTTGCCACCGTCAGGGATTCGATCAAGAACAGCCTTTATACCTATGTCATGCAGTTCATAGGCGGTGATGAGATCGGCGCCGTAGTCTCGAGCGGCTTGATAATCTTCTGGCCGACCACTACCCTGCGCTCGCAACCCAATTTGCACTATTTTTTTGACATACGGTAACTCAGAGGCTCGTCGAATCGGGCTCGAGAGGCCGTCACGCACACCATTAACTTCATCGCGCCAATCAAGATGTGCATCGACATGCACCAACGTGATCGGGCCGACCTCATCAAAAGCCTTCAAGATAGGTGTTGTGATACCATGATCGCCACCTAATATGATGGGTAATGCACCACCCCTAAGAATATGACGAACAGCTATCTCAACCCGCCGATAGTGATCGCCTGGAATCGCCAAATCTGGCAATACATCGCCACAGTCAACAAAGCGAATATCTGATCTTCCTTGCAGCAATGGACCATCAATATCAAAATCATAATGGTCCGGTGCACGAACAATTCGATCTGTCACATCGCGAATAGCCTGAGGTGCATTGGTTTGATCATTGGTAAACCCTCGAGGGCTATAGGCTGCACCAAAAGGCATTCCTAAAATGGCAATGTCAGCTTTAAAACTCTCAAAGCTCGTTACTAACTCAGAATAGAGTAAAGTTTTGTGATTTGAGCGAGGTGGGACAGTTAATTGCTCCATGTGTTTGATCAGTGCGCCTGTGAAAAGTATTAAGAGAATTATTTGAGTGTAGTAGTGTTGCTATGCTGCAGAAAATGATACTTTTGATAGCATGGTATTGAAAAGTGAACCCTTTTTTATTAAGGCACTACAAATGAAGAAGCTAGATTTTGATGAACGCGATCTACGTTCTTTGCGGGTTTTTTGCAGCGTAGCCCAAGCGGGTGGGTTTTCTGCTGCCGAGAATGATCTTTACATGTCAAAGGCTTCAATCAGTCGCCACATCCGTGATGTCGAAATGCGTTTGGGCGTCCGGTTATGTGAACGAGGGCCAACGGGCTTTAAGCTCACTCCTGAAGGTGTGGTTGCTCTTAAACTTGCCACAAATGCCTTGCGAACTCTTGAACGTATTCGTCCTGAAATTGATGCGGTTCATGGGTTGCTTTCGGGCTGTCTGTCTATTGGAATCGGAGAGCATACTATTTTACAAACAGCATCAAAATTTCCAGACGCTTTGGCAAGAATGCGGGCTGTTGCCCCTGATGTGGTTCCTGAAATTTCTGTTATGACTTTTGCTGAATTAAATCAGGCACTCAAAGATCATCGGGTCGATATTGCTATTCGAGGGAAGTATTCAAACGATGGTGAGTTCAATTACCTGCCGCTTTTTTTAGAAACACATAAAATGTATGCTGCGAAGCCGTTAAAGAAAAATGTTAGTAGCAAACTGCCATTGGTTTATCGGTCTCATCCCTACGTGCACAATGCGTTAGAAAGCGGAAAGTACTCTCGAGGCCCTGAGGCCGCTGGCCTTGAGGCAACTGGCGTACTGATAGCAACCGGTTGCTATCAAGGTCTTTTACCAACCCACTATGCAGAACTTCTTGAGAAGCGATGCGTCATACACATACAGACTGGAAGTCCAACTTATGTACACCCCATCTGCGCAGTAACAGATGCCTCACTGCCGCTGACGCATCGTGCGAAAGTTTTTTTAAATATTCTGAAAGACCTGCACCCTATGACATAATAATTATTCGCTCACTTTTACATAATGTCACTGTTTGAAGCGCTACGATACGCCCTAGGTGTCTAGCCAAACAACGCCTTTAACTCGCGAGAGAAGTGGGAATTATCAAAAAATCCGCAACCTAATGAAATGCTAGTGATCGAATTTTGGGTATTAATTAAACGCCATTTTCCGTATTCAAGGCGAATCATTCTTTGAAGAGCCGCAGGTGTCATATTCAAAGATTCTTTGAACAGTCGTTCCAGTGGCCTGGCGCTGACCCCCCACATGGCTTGCAACCTCACCCACTGAGGGTAAATCATTAATTCGTTGTTCAATGTAATGAATGGCTTTATGAATACGTGTATCAGACTCATCATCTAAATCAATGTAAAAGTGCACTTACGGCAGACGCGCAGGCCTTATCGAAAAAAACATCGTATGTCTAAGTGCCCCTCTAGCTGATGTTCATTTAAATTTTTCATAAAATAATCTCCGTACATCACACCAAGGTTGTATTGCGCAAATGCATCACCTTGGTCTGCACTCTGTTTGTACCACTTTACAGCTTCAGCACCGTTTCTCTCAACATCTTGACGCTGTTTGGCACTATCATCAGCTTGTTGCATTTCGACCTTGAAACCTTATTTATAGGGGGTGCTTATGAAAGCTATTAAATACATTCTGGTGTTGACAACGATTTCAATAAGCTTGTCATCTAACGCACTTGAAGCCCAACGCCCCAGGATAGGTGCCCCAAACCAGCAAACCCCATCTGGAGCGCCTGAAACCTGGGGAACCTATTGTGTTACTGAATTAGCGCCGCTCTTTCGAGAGGCACTAGCCTTATATAACAAAGACAGTTTGCTAATTGGCAAACCATATGGCGGCCAATTAGCCAACGTAAAACTCGAGTCAGAAAATAAAAAAAACGATGCGCATATCGCTCGGCCCTTAGTGCTACCTAAGCTTCCATACTCCCCAATCCCCAGTGATAGAAATCGCAATGAGAAAATTACCGTTTTTACTGCTAAAAAAATTGTCACCATGGATCCGGGCTGGCCAACCGCCACAGCTGTAGCCGTTAGGGATGGACGGATTTTATCGGTTGGGACCATGGAGGATCTCAAACCCTGGCTTGATCAACATCCTTATGAAATTAATGCTAGCTTTCAAGATAAGGTGATATACCCCGGATTTATTGAAGCGCATGGTCACCCAGTTATGGGTGGTGTTGCCATTAGCTTGCCACCTTTAACCTATTACCCTTTGCGTAAGCCTTATGGCCCAGATTTTCCGGGGGTCAAGAATTATGAGGAAATGACTGCAAAGTTAAAAGAGTATGTTGCTGCTGCGAAAACTCCCGATGAGACGATCATGACCTGGGGCTACGACTCAGTAGCGATGGGCAAGAGGACACCAACGAATCAAGACCTCGATAAAATTTCTCCAACCAATCCACTGATCCTGTGGGATGCCTCTGAGCATTACGTCTTTTCTAATAGCGCTGCGATTAAAAAGTACGGCATCACCAATGAGCAACTGGCTAAAACAATTGGGGCGGGTCGCAACGCTGATGGCAGTTCAAATGGTCAGTTTTTGGGAACCGAGGCTGCCAAACTGCTTATGCTTAAACCTTTATCCGAGGTGCTCAATCCCAAGCAAGGGATGTACAGTTTGCGTTACATCAGCGCATTGATGCAGCAAGCGGGCATTACAACTACAGGCGACCAGTTTTATGGCGGCATAAACCTTGAGTTAGAAAATGCCTTAGTAAGTAAGGTGTTTGGTCAGGATGACTCAAAGGCACGGATTGTTCATATAGCCGATGGTATTACCTTTATGGGACTGTATGGCAATAAAGCAATTGATAAAGCAATTGAATTAAGACGAAGCGGAAATGATCGCATTATTTTTAACGGTGTTAAATTTTTTGCCGATGATGCCTTTACCAGTCTTGGCATGAAATTAGAGTGGCCCGGTTATATTCACCCAGATAAATACAAAGGGCTGTTTATGTTCAATAGTACAAATGATTTCCTCAAGGCAATGCGCCCTTGGTGGAACACGGGGTTTCAGATTCATGTACATTCCAATGGCAGTGGCGGCAATCAAATTACATTAGATGCGCTCGAGGCGCTTCAAGCTGAGCATCCTAGATTTGATCACCGCTTTACTCTGGAGCACTTTGGAATTTCAACTACCGCGCAAGGTCGTCAGGTAAAAGCCTTAGGCGCACTGGTTAGCACCAACCCCTATTTTGTGAGCGACCGCGCCGACATAAATGCAAATCAGATTGGCACAGATCGCGCTTCTTTGGCTGCACGTATGGCCTCATTGATTAATCAAGACATCGTAGTTGCATTGCATTCCGATACACCAGTCGGCGTTCCCTCTCCACTATTGGAAGTTTGGATAGCAGCTAATCGCATTGGCAATTTATCAGGGAAAGTCCACGCCCCTTATGAGCGTGTAATAGATATTTACCGTGCCATGAAAATGGTGACCGTGGATGCAGCCTATGTCTTGGGTATCAACGATCGAGTTGGAAGTATAGAGGCAGGGAAGCTGGCTGATTTTGTGGTGCTCGAGGCGGATCCGCAAGAGGTTGATCCCCTCAAGATTAAAGATATTGGCGTGGTTGCCACTATTTTAGGTGGCCGCCCAACCCTTACAAGTGAAACACGTTCTCCTGATTGGAAATAAATCGGCCATGTAATTTCTAAAATGAAGTTCGCTTGTCTAGAACCCAAGTCTTCAAGTTGATGCGTCCTTTTTGCATTAGGCTGACAAGTGCCATCGGCTTGTTATGCATGGCTGTCATTGCTCATGCTGATGAGGGTGGTGTACCTTTTTGGTTTTCTGGGCAGTTCTCAAGTATATCTGCCGTTTCGCCTACCCCAGGCTGGTCTATGGTTTTAACACCCTATGTTGCTTTAGCGTGGGGCGCTTCTACGAGCAGCGCCACTGCAAATGTCGCATTGAGAAACTCTACGCTTCAAGCGAATCAAACAGATTCAATGTCTGGCGGTACTGATCTTTTTCCTTATGCGAGTTTATCTTGGAATAAGGGGAATGATAATTGGATGACATATTTAACTGGGGCAGTCCCAGTTGGTGCATATAGCGTAACAAATCTTGCAAGTATTGGCATCGGGCATGCAGCAATGGTGTAGGCGGTGGATATACCTATCTGAATAGCGCGACAGGGATAGAGTTTTCCGCACTTGTTGGCGCTACTTACAATTGTAAAAATCAGCAGACCAACTATAAAAAATTGTTCGCGATATCTGACGGGGGATAGACCAATTCGCTTGGCACCCTACCCCCAGGTCTAAACATAAACTCGATTTTTTAAAATCGCCGGTCACGTTCAGTGAAATACGCAGTATGACAATCCACCATCAGGGGAACATGCCAAAGCTTAAAAATAGAAGTGTTATTCATGCTTGCAACTCAGCGAAGATTGAATCAGTG
>Ga0209390_10008923_pt1 | contig 12208 bp, 12 predicted proteins | sample BON01_FD_187212 | JGI IMG/M metagenome (GOLD analysis project Ga0209390, IMG submission 187212) | Freshwater microbial communities from Lake Bonney liftoff mats and glacier meltwater in Antarctica - BON-01 (SPAdes) (version 2) | ecosystem: Environmental > Aquatic > Freshwater > Ice > Glacier... | reverse complement strand
CTGATTCATCAACGTGAAGGAGGCCCCCCAATTCTTATCCGACCAGGGCATCACACACCCCTCCCTCCCTCCCTCCCTCCCTCCCTCCCCATCTACTTACTTCTCATAGTCATACGTGTCCGAGGCAATCTGATTCATCAACGTGAAGGAGGCCCCCCAATTCTTATCCGACCAAGGCATCACACACCCCTCCCTCACTCCCTCCCTCCCTCCCTCCCCATCTACTCACTTCTCATAGTCATACGTGTCCGAGGCAATCTGATTCATCAACGTCGATGACGCCCCCCAATTCTTGTTAGACAAAGCTTCCCCCATCCTCTTCTCCATCTCTGTCCTCGGAACGATTTGGTTTTTGGCCTCGTCCACCATGTCCTTCAGACTGGAGAGGTTGATGTTGTTGAAGTTCAAATTCATGGTTCCTAGGAGGGAGGGGAGGGAGGGAGGGAGGGAGGGAGGGAGGGTGGTTAGAGAATGCCATTTTCTCATCTTTTTGAGGAAGGATTTGGTTCTTGGCCTCGTCCACCACATTCTTCAAACTGGAGAGGTTGATGTTGTTGAAGTTCAGATGCATGGTTGCTGCTGCTGTTTTTAGGTAGGAGGGGGGGAGGGAGGGGAGGGGTGGATGAGTGTGCGAACGCGTCGGTCGTGCGGCAGCGCTGCCGACGGGTGGAGAAGGGGAAGGAGACGTTTAGATAGAGAGACGCGACTGGCTACAACGCACGACCGGTCTATGCAAATGCTGTATGCGTGGACGGGTGTTGGGCACATGCTTCGATGACGACGCACCCCTGAGGAGAGGAGGAGTCCTCTCCTTTGCCTCTACCCCACAGTCGGTCCACGGCACGTGCCACGCACTGCACTCCTGCTGCTGCTGCTGGTGGCAATGGAATGCTTACCTCGTCGTCGTGTCGCTAGGGAAGGTCGTCAAGACAGGAGTAAGACACTCAGGAAAGGCGGCTCGGGCGCCTCGCAAGGAAGCAAGGAGGACGAATGAAGAACGTGAAGGAGCTTCTGCAACTTATCGCTCTTGACCAACACTACGGACTGCGCACCAAACTTTGTGGGAGTCCTGGCGTGGTAGTAGGTGTAGGCGTGTGGACAAGAGGGTGGGTGAGTGAGAATTGGAGGGGAGGGGAGGATGTGATCAGCAAGGGCAAGCAAGACCAGGCCGGCAGGGCAGTCAGGCGGTCATGTGCTGCGCCGTTATCGAATCGCCAAACGAATTTCAACACCCGCCAAGCTTGCCTTGGGTGTCTGTGTGTCTGTGTGTGGGGTGCGTAGCGGTGTGTGTGAGTGCCCAGGCTAAGGCACAGGCAAGGGTAGGCGACAGCGCGGTCTTATGGTATGATGCTTGATATCGCCGTCATCTTTCCAGATCAATACCATAACTGCAACTCAGTGGTGAAACTGCCTTCGACGCGTCGGGGTGGGGAGGTCAGAGCTTTGGGATAGAATATTTCATGTAATGAGTTGCGGTAAGACTAAGACTCGATTTGATAGTGTGAAGAAACGATTCGAAATTTGGGGACAGCAGTGCCGTATGTGCGGCAGGAAGACGACTACTAGAGCTAGTGCAAAACACGGCGCCAAGATTGGGAACTCAATCCTTTTTTGTTTTCGTCTTCTGTTTGTGCTTCCTCGATTTTTTTCACGATTGGTGGTTTTATATTATATAATAAGCCTTTTCTATGACATCCACTCCGACATCTGCTTGTCTCTCTCTTTCTCATTCTTCCGCTCTCGCTATACATCCAAACCATTCCTCTCTCACTCCCTCCCTCCCTCCCTCCCTCCCTCCCTCCCTCGCCCCGCTCACGCCCGCTTCTTCATCTTCCCGCCCAATGCTCCTCCTCCTCCTCCCCCCGCCGGCGGCGCCGGCCTCTTCTTCTCTCCTCCTCCCTCCCCTCCTCCTCCTCCTCCTCCTCCTCCCTCCGCCTTCCCTGCATCATACGCCATCTTCATCCTCCCCATCAACACCTTGCTCACCACCAAATGCTCCACCACCGGCATAGGGTAATCCCTCCCCACCACACACCCCGCCGCCTCCTGCACCGCCTTAGGAGCCTTCCAAGGCTCATACACATATTTCTCCGGCATATTCCTGAGGATCGGGACGTATTTTTTGATGTACTTTCCCTCCTTATCCGTCTTCATCCCAAACGCCACCGGAGAATACACTCGAAAATACTGATGGAAAAACGCCGACGCCGACAACCACATCCAATTCCCCGTGTTCACGCTCCAATCACCATCCAACAAATACTTCTCAAACACCCTGGCCCCCTCCTCCCAGCTTTGCCACAGGTCCCCCCGTGTCAAAAAACACGCCAGGGCATGCCGTGCCAAGTGATGAATCCACCCCTCCTCCCTCAATTGGTTCATACACGCATCAATAAAAGGGTACCCCGTCCTCCCTTCCTCCCACGCAGCAAGCAACTCCTTATCTTGCCCCCAGGGGATCTGACGACAGATGGGATTGCCGATCATTTTGTCGTAGTTTTTCGTGGCGTGTCCGTGGAGGTAGTAGAACTCTCTCCAAAGCATCTGACCGACCAGGGAGACAGGAGGGATGGTATGCGGGCCCTTATGGTTCGCTAGGACCGAAGAGAGGGAATGATAGAACAAGCGGGGAGAAAGCGCGCCGTGCTTGAGGTAGGGCGACAAGACGGTGGTGGAGGGAAGGAGGGAATTGGGGAAGGTTTTGGGTTTTTCGAAGGTGGTGATGTATTTTGTGTTGGAGAGATGAAGCTGCATTCGGGCCAGGGCAGCGGTCTCGCCACCTGGGAAGAGCGTAGGGGCATCTATATCAGGGTAGCCCATTTCAAGGAGGGTGGGAATGTGGAATTCATCCGCTGCTGCTGCTGCTGCTGCTACTGCTTTTCCTTCCGCTTTCGACATCTTCCCTCCGCCTGGCAGCCCTCCTCCCCCACCCTCTTCTTTCTCCTCCTTCCACAACTCCCTCGGCAACGGCAGCCGCATCACCGAGGCATCCACCGTGGGCACCACTGGTGGAACCGGGCCCAAGGAATAGAAAATCTTCAGAAACGATTGATAGACTGTCGGGGGGCTTTCCCCCTGTAATTTTGCCACGTACATTTCAGGATCATGCAATGTGTGAGAGGCAAAAGTACGGACGCTCACACCTTGGGCGGTCGCTAGGCGACAGACGGCGTTATCTCGGACTTTAGCGTAGGGCTCAATGTCGCTTTCGAAGGTGAGTTTGGTGACTCCCCAGCGGGCGAACAAGCGAGGGAGGGCCTCTATGGGTTGCCCTTGGACGACGTAGAGACGGGAACCGAGCTTACGAAGATTATCGTCGAGATCTTGAATGGTTTGAAGCATGAATCTGTAGCGCAACACGCCAATCTTCTCGGGCTTGGCAAAATGCGGGTCGAGGATGAAGACGGGAAAGACGTGCGTGGCGCCTTGGCAAGCTTCGAGCAATGCAGGGTTGTCGTGCAGGCGCAGGCCTTTCCGGAACCAGTGGATGGAGACAGCAGCGGCTGCCTTGGTTCCGGGGCTGGCGGCGACGGCGGTCGTGGACATTTTGGTGGTCATGGTGGCGGTAGAAGGGCCGGAAGGGAGGAATGTAAAGGAGGAGACGCTGTGTAGGAGGAGGGTGAAGATGATAAGCAGCAGCGCGAGGATGGGAAGGCTCCGGGGCATGCACACACACGCTGGTGGTGGCCTGTGTGGACGAGTAGCAGAGAGGGGAAGGGCGTGGATAAGAAGGGCGACGCGGTGTCGTGTGTGCTTGTGGGCATTGCTGAGGTGGCAACAAGAGGAAAGCGAAAGAAGTAAGCGATTTCGAGGTTGAAGGAGTCGGGAGGTCAAAATCGTTGCCCCTGCCACTCACACCACCACAACACACACAATACACACAGGCATGCCTCGCGCGTGGCCGCCTCTTCTTCTTCTTGTCATTCTTGCCATGCCTGCTCCTGCTTCGGCCTCCGCCCACGGTAAGAGTCGAAATCCTATCTATCCAGCTCTAGCCTCCCTTCCTCCCTGCCTCCATACGCCCCAACCACACACCCACACCCACACCCACTCTCCCTGGCCCTGCCCCCAGGCCTCACAAGACCCACAGCTAGTAAAGTCCTCGGCTTTGTGCGCGCCTTGTCGTCGTCCTCCCCTTCTAGCTCGACCGCTTCTTTGTCGCAGCAGCAGCAGCAGCAGCAGCAGCAGCAGCAGCAGCAGCAGCAGCAGCAGCAGCAGCAGCAGCAGCAGCAGCAGCAATCGAGCAGCAGTAGAAGGAGAGGCCCCGTCTCCTCGTCACAACGCAGCGCCACTACCATCTCCTCGACCTCTTCTACTACCAATGGCCTAGACAAGGAAATCTTCGACATCCCTCCCTTTGAGCCTACGCCCGCCACGGCCAACGACTTAGCATGCATCGAAGGCCGGCAGCTCTTGCACCCAGTCACCTATGCGGGCGGCCCGCGACAATCCTGCTTGCATGGTTTTCCACAAGCCTTTGTCTTTCACCCATCCAAGACGACGTTTAATTCGGGCATGTTTCGATTGTCCTGCCCGTTGTTGGTCAAGGCCGTGGATGAGTACGAAGCGCAGGGTACGTGTGTAGGGGAATGTGTGTGTCCGGGAGTGGGTGGGGTTCAGAGAAGGCTTCGGTGGCTGATTGGCGGCTGGTTTTGGTGTTTATCAACCTGCTGCTACATATTTCTAATCGGTCATTATTTCACTTGTTTTCCTATCACAGGCGCCCTCCGTGAATGGAACAAGAAACTCGAAAAGTCCCCCGAGATGCAAAGAGAATTCCGGCGGGTCAATGCACGCCACAGCGCCATCCGTAGAGGGCTCGTCGAGCCTGAACATTTAGCACCTTACCTAGAGAAAATGGGCGAGGAAGCGGTGGAGCAAATATTGGCGAGTGGGATTGCGGGGATTTCACCGGAGAAGACAGAAGATCTGAAGTGCTTGCATGCTCATTTGGCCGATTATTTGTGCACACGTAAGTCTCCCCCCCCTTTGTTTCTCTTTTCTCCCGTTTTCCTAATATCCTTCAGTGGTTTTGTTGGCCAGGATATGTTTTCGTGTCTCTCACATTCATCCTTCCCTCCCTCCCTCCTTCTTTCCAGACGACAATCTTATTGGCAAAGAAGTCTATGAATACCTGCAGAGCACTCGCAACATACCCGTAGCAGGCAGCCCTACGTGCTGGCAGCAATGCGATTCAACCTTTGAACGCACGGAGGACTCCTGGTGGTATACACCAATCAAAAACAAACAGAAGCTCCGAAGTAAGTACCATAGACGGACGGCGCGTAAGCAGGAGTTGAGAGGGAAGGAGGGAGAGGAGGAGGGGGAGGAGGAGGATGAGAGGGAGGAGGGGCGGGAGGGGGAGGAACGACAGGAAAGGCCATAAGAATGAGAAGAGAAAACGGAAAATGAACTAAAATAAGCAAAGCACATACATAATGAAAAACAAGACTCGTGAAAAAAATTACTAAAAGAGATTTGCAACGCACCTCTCAGACACTGGAGAGAGAAAGCATGCGTCTTCTTTTTGGTATCACTTTTTCCTTGGTTATTTTTCTTTTTGTATTGCCTGCTTGCTGTCTCTGCCTTGCGTTGTCCCCCATTTTTTTCCCGTTTGTGCCACCCTTTCGGTCTATAAGCTTCATTGTCGTCGTCTTCTTCTATTAATTCTCCTTTCGTTCGTCTCGCGTGTGGTTTGTGTGTCTCTTCCATTGAAAGAAATGGTTCTTTCACTTCTTCTTCTTCGTTCTCTCTAATTTGTTCTTGCTGTAAGTATGGAGATCGTCTTCTTTCCTTTCGCTTTCCTTTTTTTGGGTGTTGGTTAATTATTTCGAGGCGTTTTATTTCTCGCCCCTCTCTCCGTCTTTTCTCTCTCTTTCTCTCGTTGTCTGCTGCTGTCGTTTGCTGCTGCTGCTGCTGCTGCTTCTGCTTCTTCTTAATTTTGTGTGTTGGTTTGTGTCGTCGGTTTCTGTCCACTCTGTCCGTTTCTTTTTATGTCACCTTTCGCTTACGTGTGTGTGAGTTTATATTTCTTTATCTAATTAAAGGGATGGGGCGCCTTACTCCTTTTTCTTCCTCTTTCTCGTGTGGTACTCTTGGCGTTGCCCTCTCACAAACCCCCCCTTTCATGCGCATCTGCGCGTGTCTTGTGTGTGTAGTTTAAAAATCGTTGGGCCCTAAAATATCTATCTTTCTTTTTTTGGGTGGTCGTGTCAAATTCTTCCTTTTCTCTTCCTTCCGTGCTCTTGCCTTTTTTTCTCGTGTCTCGTAAACATGTCCATGCTCATCGTCATCGTCGTCGTGTCCGTCGGATCTAGCCTGTCTCTCTTTCTCTTTCTCTATGTCAAAGCTCTCTTCTCTCCGTCTCCATCTCCATCTCTCTTTCACACAACCCCTCGTGCTTGCTTTCTCCCTTTCCACTCCCCAAAAATAAACCTCCCAAAAACGCTCCTCGCTTCTTGATCGTCTGATTTCTTTCGTCGTCGTCGTCGTCACTCTCACCGCGCTAGCCTTTCTTCCCTCTTCTCTTTTCTCAACTCTCGTTCCGCATCTCGCGTGTTTTTGTTGTTGTCCTTAATGTCTCGCTGTCGCTTGTTATTGGTCTAAATACACTCACACTTCCTCCTTCCCTCCCTCCCTCCCTCCTTCCTTCCCTCCCTAGCTAGAAGGAGACACCTCCTCCACCACCGGCTCCTTGGCAGCCTCCTTCTCCACGCTGCTGCTGCTGATGATGCTGCTGCTGCTCCCGTTTTCCTTGCCGCTGCTGCTCGTCTTCAGGGTGGTGGCAGGGCCACTGCTGCTGCTGCTGCTGTTGCCGACATACTGGTTTTTGGCCTCCTTGTGGGAGGAAGAGGAGGAGGCATCGTGAGGGATGGACGAGGCAGCCTTATCGCTCTCAACGTCCTCCTCATCGCTGCTGTCAGGTTGAGATGTGGTAGGAGAAGAGGCCGCAGACAAAGAAGCGGTGGTGGAGGAGGAGGAGGAGGAAGGGGTGACAGGCGCGCTCGTCTTCCCACTGCTGGTGCTGCTGCTGCTCAGCTCCTTCTCAACCCCCTTCTCCACCCGTTGTCCCTCTTCCTCCTCCTTATTACCATTGCTTCTGCTGCTCTCGCTGCTACCCTCCTCCGGGACAGGGACCACCACAGCCGTCAGCTGCTTCTTGGGCTGCTGCTGCTGAGGCATCGGAGGAGGAGGGGGCTGCTTCAACCACCGGGCACAGCCCATCCCTCCCATCCCGTTGGGGACTAACCACGCCGTGGCCTTCTCCTTGAGACGGACCGTTTCGTTCTCCTCGTCGTAGTCTAAGACCAGGGACGAATCCTGGAGCATCTTGACAATCACTTCATACTCCGCCGCAAAGCTCGCCACAGTCGGGAAGTTACAAATCAACGCCAAGGGCACCCAGCCCTCCTCGTCCAAATGCGATCGTAAGTAGGTATCCCTGCAGAGGTTATCTACCGAGAAATAATACTCAATCTGCTGCACCGCCATCGTGGCCAGGTACTCCCTCGCTTCCTGCGCGTTCATCTTCATCAGGTTCGTGCGCACGGCATGCGCGACGTGGGGAGGCAAGTACTGGGGTTGCGGCTGGGGGTAATACCCACCCATTCCATGCTGCTGCTGCTGCATTTGCTGCTGGGAAGGATAGCCACTTCCACCCTGCTGCTGCTGCTGCTGGTAGGGGTTGTACTGCCCCTGCGAGCCAGCATAAGGATTATGACCGAACCCTCCCCGACCCCGCCCACGATAAGCCCCCGTCCCCCTCCCTCCATACCCCCTCCCTCCCCCCCGCATACCAGGACCCGGCACACTCCCTCCTCCCCGGCCATTCACGACCCCTCCCCCCCTCCATCCTCCCACCCCTGCCCCTCCCACGCCTGCCCCTCCTCGTCCTCCCCGCTGCCCAAGGTGGTTAGCCGCACCACCGTTCCCTGCCTCCTCCTCCCCTTGTTGTGTGGTCGCCGCACCATCATCTGACATCTGGCTCCCATCAGCATCGCTTCCACCACTCACACTCTCCGGCGCCGACGGCACAGCAGCCACCGCCTTCCCTGCCTCCTTCCCTCCCGCGGGCGCGCCAGCAGCAGTAGCCGCAGCCGCAGCAGCAGCCACAGCAGCCGCAGCATTAGCGGCAGCGGACTTCTTCTTCTTCTTCTTCTTGCCCGTGGTGACGGGGGCGGCGGCAGCAGAGGTGGTGGCCTCCCCTTGCTCCTCCACAGGCTCCGCAGCAGCAGCTGCCGTCACGACGGTCGTCTCATTCTCCTTGACCGCCTCCTTGGCGACGACGACGGCATTGGGGCCATTGCCGTTCATCGTAGCCACAGAGGCCTTGTCGTCCGCGGGCGCGACGGTCTTGGTGACTACCGCGGCAGGCGCAGCAGTACCAGCAGCAACCGCAGCAGTGGTAGGGGTGGCGGCCGGGCGTTCGGCCGCGAAGCCTTCATTTTTTTGCACCGCCACGTCCTGGGGCTTTTGCACCTCCTGCTCCTGCTCCTGTTGCTGCTGCTTGGCTGGCGTCGAGACCACCACCGTCGTTTGTTGCTCCTCCACCAGGCCCTTGTCGGCGTTTTGGTCGACCATGGTAGATTCTCAGCAACACGTTAGTGCCTTAAAGTTTTGCTTTGTGACACGAGCGCTTGTGGCTTGTGTGGGGGGCTACTAAGGGGCTTGCGTCGCTTGTCGTTGGCCCGAGGGATACGCGATAGCGGCGGAGGCTCCTTGTTGGGTTGGGAAGGAGGGAAAAAAGGTGGGACTGGTAAGCTTGTAGGCAGAACTGTGTGGTGTGTGGAGGGGGCGTGAGTGAGTGGGTAGAATGGGTTTAAAGCTTTTCAAAGGCGGGATGCAGGCTGCAACCCCGCTGCGTCTTTCTGGGCCATGCGTTGCTTGAGGTGCTGGGTGGAGTGGAATTGTGAAGCTGTGGCAAGACCAAAACCCTCTATGGCAGGGTCACGGCCTGGCACAATTCACTATCGTTGTGCCTGCCGCCTTTTGTGGGCATACGAGCTTTGTTAAGACTCGAAAAAGCACATGGCGCAAAGCCCTCGCCACACAGCCACAAGAGGAAAACGCAACGCGTGGAACCCTTCAGCTTCAGATCGAAGGCGCTTTGCACGCCGCTGCTCCCGCGCCGCCCGCTTGCTGAACTTCCAAAAGGTCATTCAGGACAAGCACAAAAGGATCGCCTTAGTCATGATGAGCTCTACGTGTCATGGTGAGCTTGAAAAAAAGGGTCAAGGCACGAGAAGGATGGCTAAGAATGCTTGTAGACGGACGGCTACTACGAGAGCCGTTTTTTTGCAACATGATATCATTCAAATGGGCCAGAGCACCTGGGAGTGCCGAGGGGAGAAAAAGCAACAGCGGTACAGTGGGTAGGGCATGCGAAGTTTGTGCAGTCTTCAGTTGTGCTTGGCATCTCAAAGGCTGGACCTAAATGAGGCAAATGAATGAAAATCAAAAGTGTCCAAGCCCGTCGGGGGGGGGCAGGAGGCAGGAGGCAGGAGGTTGCTTGGCCTAGAGGCCGAAATTGGTCGAGGACGGGCAATACATGTGTAAGAGCCGCACAATGCCCCGAGATGGTTCAAGTGCATAAGACCTGAGCACCCTGTCCACGGGGGTGTGATGCTCTGCACGGTACAGTGTAGGCCTGCTTCGGCATGCGCCAGATAAAGCCCTCCCACAGGGTGCACTCTAAAGAAATAAGACAAGACAAGATTGAGAAGATAAAGATCAGAGTGTCCTTTCGTACCCTAACTTCTGGTATCTTGCGGCTCCGCGGGGCTGACAAGGGGCGAACTAGGGTGAGTCTTTGATCTTCGTGGTTGTTTTGTGTGAGTTTGTTTGGATTGGTAAGTGAGAAGTCGTGCATCATCATTCGCGGAATTTGTCGATTGGGGTGGGGAGGTTTCCAAAGACCGCAAACCAAAAGACCATAACCAGGGCAGTATGGATTTCAATGCCGCTTGGTGCGATGCGTTTGAGTGCACAACTCTATGCAATGGAAGCAGAACTGTGGAAGGGAATGCCTTCTTTCCACAGAAATGTTAAAAGTTTGATTGTTGACTGTGCCTGACCCCTCCCTCCTTCCTTCATTCCCTCCCTCCTACCCGTCAGCCCTCTTTTTCCCCTCCCAAAGAAAAACAAAGCGATTGCATTCCCCTGCTTGACTATTTTCGTTCTCTTTCTTCTTTGTAGTAATTTTATGAAACCTAGGCACCCCATCCATCCCTCCCTGCCGTGTGCCCTCCTTTTTGTTCTGTTCGTTCCTACTGTCGTCATCCTAATCCTCCCCTTGCTCCCTCTCCTCTCTGCGCGAGTTTTCACCTAGTTTCTCTTCTTTATACCTCTTTCTCTCTTCTCGTCGTCCTCCTACTTGCCGTCGTCGTCGTCGCAACGACAACACCACACACACACCATCCTCCCCCTCTCCCTCTCCCTCCCCCTCCTCCACAAACACACACACATACGCACCTCTCCTTCTCTTATCCATAACCCTCCCCCCCTCCCTCCCTCCCTCCCTCCCTCCCTCCCTCCTTAAGCCTTAATCGCCGCCTGCTCCGCCCTTCCCGCCCTCACCTCCTCCGCCGCAATCCGATCCATGCCTGCACTCCTCCCATCCCACTCCTGCTCGTCCTGCGCAATCTTCAACGCACACAACTTCCCACTCAACGTCGCTCCCTCCATCGAGCCCAAATAAATCTGCTTGGTAAAATCACCAGCCAAATAAAAATTCCCCACGGGCGTCCTCTGATCAGGTCGGAAAGCCTCTTTCCCCGGGAGAGGGGTATAGACTGAACGAGCGGTTTTGACAACAGCGCTCTTGATCAATTTGGCCTTGCTCCCATCAGGGGCGATTTCGGTGGGGAAAAGACGGTAGAGTTCTTCCATTGTGGCGGCCACGATGGCCTCGTCAGACTTGCCGATCCAGTCCTTGGCGGGGGCGAAAACGAGTTCTAACATCGATTTCTCATCATCATGGTACCCCTTGCAAGTGGTGCTCATATCAGCATACACGCTCAAAAGCGGACTCCGGGAAAAGAGCAGATGGTCGACCGTGGTCAATTTCCGATCAAACCACAAATGAAGGTTGATCACCGGGACCCCCTCCAACTCATCAAGCTGGTCAAAATACGACCATCGCTCCTTCATCCTCTTAGGCACGAATTTCTTCAGCAAGTCCACAGGCATGGCACTCACATACACATCACCCTGGACCACCGTCCCATTCGGTAGCCTAAAACCATCAACAACACTCTCCCTGAACTCCCTATGGAGCATCATCTCACGCACGGGGGCATTGAGGTGGACCTCCCCTCCATTCGCCCTGATATAATCCACCATCGGCTGGCACAGCTGCGTTGGGGGGGGGCCGTTCAAAAAAGCCATTTTGGAACCATCCTTCTCCTGTAAGAACCTGTTCAAAGCAGTCAAAACAACCGTCATCGATAGTTGATCGGGGTCAATAAAAGCAAGAGCCTTCGCCATGGGGATAAAGACCTCTTCATTCACCCTATCAGGGACCCCCTGCAGCTTCATCCACTGTTTCACACTCAGCACATCCTGCTTCTCCACATACTCCTGACCCTGAATAATAGCAGGCAACAAGCCCAAGCCGAACTTAATCTTCTCTCCCCACGTCAACATCTCATCATTCGTTAAAATCGCCAAAATCCCATTGAAAGGCGCCGGTAAATACTCGGTGAAATCAAACCTGGAAAACCGCTGCCGGCCCTCCGCGTCCTGCTTGCCCGGCATTGCAAAAATCATCGAGTGGCTCTTCCATTGCAACCGATCCTCGATGTTTAACTCTTTGAACAACCGCATCATGTTCGGGTAGGCCCCAAAGAAAATGTGCAACCCCGTCTCGATCCAATCCCCGTCCTTATCTTGATAAGCAGACACTTTCCCTCCCAGCACATCACGCGCCTCAAGCACAATCGGCTTGAAACCAGCATCACACAAATACTTAGCAGTACTCAGACCCGCAAGCCCCGCACCAGCGATGACCACCGTGGGCTTCCCCTCCTTAGGACGGCGCAGCTTCATAATTTCCTCTGACAAAGCCTCCGCAGTTTTAAACGAGGCGGACGTCTTCTCGAGGGGAGGACGGGGGTAGTCGCGGCGTTCGCCGGGAGGAGGGAAGTCGACCAGCAGGTTGCTGGCGGAGGGGACGATTCTGTAGAGAGGGGGAGGGAGGGAGGGAGGGAGG
>Ga0209390_10008919_pt1 | contig 12216 bp, 7 predicted proteins | sample BON01_FD_187212 | JGI IMG/M metagenome (GOLD analysis project Ga0209390, IMG submission 187212) | Freshwater microbial communities from Lake Bonney liftoff mats and glacier meltwater in Antarctica - BON-01 (SPAdes) (version 2) | ecosystem: Environmental > Aquatic > Freshwater > Ice > Glacier... | reverse complement strand
GGGGGGGGGGGGGGGGGGGGAGGGGGGGGGGGGGAGCAAAAGAGCGGGCGGCGAGGGAGAGACGGCGGCGGGCGGCGGCAGGCGGGCGGCGCGCGAGCTCGAGCGAGGTCATAAACCTTGCCTCTATCTTCCTTCCTTCCGGCTCGACATTCCGAGCGTTTTGGGTTTTGTTTCTCTTCGCGCCGCGTTTTTTTTCGCCGTGCCGCTTCTTCCTTCCGCCGCCGTCCCTTCCGCGCGCGCCCCCCGAGCGAGCGAGCGAGCGAGAGAGAGATCGAAAGAGAGAGAACAACGGGCCCGCCAGAGGGCGGCCCCTTTGTTTTGCCCCCCTCGGGACCATCATCCTCCCTTTGCGATCCTTGTGCCCTTTTTATTGTTGTCCTGAGGGGGCGTAGAACCAATATTCACTGAAATCGAAAACCGAAAGCGTGACCTCGGCCGCGGCGGCGTCTTCTGTCTTGACCGTCGGTCGGGCGCAACGAATCGGTCCCAACTGCAAACTGACCGCTCAAACAGGGACCGACTCCCGGTGGAACTCGCCCGCTCGCTAGCATAACAAACAGCATCGACATTTGCTCATCCGTTTGGAAGCCCATGTTCTCCGAGGCGCGGAGTCGACGACAAAACGATCGAAGGAAAAAAACACCCTCCCTGGCCTTCCTCCCTCCCTCGAACCGCGCTGGTGTGACGCGCGCTGCCCTGTGATAGCAGCCGTGACATACCGTCGACCTGTCGCACACTGCCCCAAATTGGCGGCACGTCAAACTCCAACAAACGCCACAACGAACGAAATGGCCGTCGTCCCGCCGGCGCCGCCGGCCGCCGCCGCCGCCGCCGCCGCCGCCGACGACGCCGACGACGCAGCGGGCGAGAGCCCCCCTTGGGTCCCCCGCGCCTGGTTCGGCGGCGCCATGCGCGCCTCCCTCCCGCCATCCTTCCTGGACGCCTCCGCCGCGCGCCCCGTGCCCGACCACCAGGAGATGTGGCACGAGGGCCGCGGCGATCCCGGCGCCGCCCTGCTGGTCGAGGTCGTCGAGCACGACGCCGCCGTGGCCGACGGCGCCGCCGGCCGCCATTTTTTTTCCGACGCGGCCGAGGGCGCGGGCGCAATAGGCGCGGGCGCGGGCGCGGCCGAGGGCGCGGCCGAGGGCGCGGGCACGGGCTCGGGCTCGGCGGGTTCGGCGGCGGCCGGGGGCGGCGCGTTCGAGGGGCGCGAGGGGGACGCGTCGGGGGGGCTCCCCGCGCCGCGCATGCCGGGCGGCCGGCCGACGGCGGCGTACGAGGGCGCGTTTGTGGTGCCATCCGGCGGGGGAGGGGGGAGGGAGGGGGCGGGGGTGGTGGCGGCGGCCCTGGCCGTGTTTCGCGTGCCGCGCGTGGGCTCGGACATCGTGGTCACCTCGTTCGAGCCGGCGGGCGCGCTGGAGAGCAGCGGCGCCGACGGATCGGCGGCAAGACGAGCGGCGGCGGCGGCGGCGGCGGGCGCCCCCTTGGCGGCCGCGCGCGGGCGGCTCGCGCGCGTGCTGGCGACGATGAGCGTTGAGGACTGGGGCCTGTTTGGCGGAGGGGGCGGCGACGACGAGGCGGCGGCGGCGGGATGATGCAGGTCGGTGGGTGCCCCCCACCCACAACCGCCGCCGGCGAGCTGCAACGGGGCTTGCCGCCGGTTTCGCCGGTTCCGGCGGCGGCGCGCGGCGGCGGCGTGTCGGCGCGGGTTTCTCTCTCTCTCTCGTCTTGTCGCGCCTCCTCCTCGCAGCCCCTGCCCTCCATTACCGACGCGGTGTCTAGTTTCCATCCCAACGCGCAACAAGAAAGAGAGAGAGACAGAGGCTCCCTGTCGTAAACGCCACGCCCCCCCAAACCCCCCTCCCCACCCACGACCTTTTTTTGCGCGAAAGCCCTCAACTTGCGCGACTTCCTTCTCCTCCCCCCGGATCCCCGAGCGCGCGTCGCGGGCGGCGGACGCGCGCACGCGCGTCGTGTCGAGCTCCCCCTTTGCGGGGCCCTTGTGCGCTCGCACAAGCGAGAGAGGTGCGCTGTTTCCTCCTCCCGCGTTGAAAAACAACCCTGTCGCTCAAAAGTGGTGCCCCGGTCTCCCTGCGCCCCGCGATCCGCGGACCACGGCGATCGCGCGCGCCGGGGCTCGGAGGCGCCCCGGTCTCGCTCACATTGCTCAAGGATTGGGGCGGGGCGGCCGGCGGAGACAGGAGACAGGAGAGAGAAGAAGGCCAAGAGACAGACGTCAAAAGCAACAAGCTTTTTCGCGTCCCCGCGATCGACCTGCTGCGCCACCTGCCCCCCCCCCAATCGCCCTCGATCGGCGCGGCGCCGTCGCCACCGCCCGTCGATCGCGATCGCCGGGCACTCAGGCTCGAGGGAAGCCTTTGCAGCAGCACGTCTGTCGCGCAGCGCGCGGCCGTTCCGCCGGCGGCGGCGGGCGGAGCAGAGCGGAGCGCCGTCGCGGCTCTCGCTGTCCTCGCGCGCAGAGGTTATATCTTTTTCCAACGCCTTCTAAATCCCCCCCCACCCCCTCGCCCCGACACCTGCCCATCCCATCGCACGACAGACAACAGAGCAACAGCAGCAGCAGCGCACGCCCCGAGAACGAGCGCGACGATGTTGCTCTCGGAGCGCGCCCGCTTCGCCGGCGGCGGGGCCTCCTCCACGGCCGCGGGGGCGGCGGCGGCGGCGGCGGCGCCCGCGTCGTCGGCAGCTCGCCCCTCGCGGCGGGGGAGCCACCTCCACTCTACCCAGCAGCAGCAGCAGCAGCAGGAGCGGCGGCGGCGGCAGTTGCGATGCAACGGCAGCAGCAGCAGCAGCGGCGGCGCCGTTTTTGGAGCGGCCGCCGCAGCCTCGTCGGCGCCGCCGCCGCCGCCGCCCCTGCGCCGCCTCTTGCGCGGCGCTCCATCACCCGCCGCAGCAGCAGCGCCCGCCCACCAAGCAGCGCCCGCCAGGCACCGGCTCGTAGGAGGAGGCGCGGCAGCAGCAGCAGCGGCAGCAGGGGGAGGCGCGCCCTCTTCTTCTCGCCGCTGCCCCCCGTCGTTGCCCTCCTCGCCGCCGCCGCCGCCGCGCGGCGCCGCCGCCGTTGCGCGCGCCTCCCCGCAGCCCATCCCCTCGTCCGCGCTCGCCTCCATCGACGCCGGCATGAGCAGCGGCGAGCTCGTCGTCTCTTTCGACAACGGCGCCGACGCCGAGTGCACCGTGCTCACGGTCGAGGGCAAGGACCGCTCGGACCTGCTGATGTCGCTGACGGGCGCCCTGACCGCCTCGGACGTGGCCGTCGTCTCGGCGTCGATCGCTTCTGACGACGGCCGCGTTTTGGACGTCTTCCGCTGCACGACGCTCGACGGCTTGAAAGTGCCCGAGTCGCGGTGGGACGCCTTGCGCGGCACCATCCTGGCCCTGACCACGGCCTCGTCGCGCTCGGGCGTGCCCGCCATCTACGGGGTGGTGGCGGCGGCCGAGGTGGAGCGGCTCCGGCGGCCGGGCGGCGGCCGCGCGGCGGCGGGCGCCGAGGAGGCGGCCGGCGCGGCCAACAACGCGGCCGAGCTGGAGCTGGCGGCGGCGGAGCTGGCGTCGGCGGCGGCCAACATCGTGGCCATCGAGCGCGACCTGTCGGCCATGCTGCGGCGCGCAGCAGGGGCCGCCAAGGACGCCGGCGCCAACGGCGCCGCCGCCGCCGCCGCCCTCTCGCTCGCGCCGTTTGACGCCGCCGCCTACGACGCCCGTGAGGCCGAGCGCGCCGAGGCGGCCGCCGTGCTCGAGCGCCGCATGGCCGCCATGGAGGCCGCCTTGGCCGCCCGCCGCACCAGCCCCTTGCTGGACGTGCTGCGCATCCCTGCCGCCGCGCAGGCCGAGGCGCCGCCGGCGTCGCGGCCAGAGTCTAAGCCGGGCGGCGCCAAGGAGTCTCTGAGGGAGCAGCTGAGGCGGCAGCTCGAGGCGCCCGCGCCGCCACCGCCCGGCACTGGCCCGGCGGCGGGCAACGGCTTCGAGCTCCTGCTGCAGGGGTTCAACTGGGAGTCGCACCGCGGGAAGAACTGGTACCGCGAGGTGGCGTCGCGCGCGGACGAGTGGGCCGAGGTGAGAGAGTTGCGGCGTTGTTTGTTTTTCCATCGCGGCGCCCCGCTTGAGCGCTCTTGCTCCTCTCTTGCGCGCGCCTCTTCCGGTCCCCGCGAAAAACCCACCACGGGACGCGCATGACTCGCATCGTCCTCTACCCCCCGCATCACTTACAACGAAAAACCCACCACAAGCGACCAAACAACACCAAAAAAAAAAAAAAAAAAGGCCGGCTTCACCTGCGTCTGGATGCCCCCGCCGTCGGACGCCGTCAGCGCGCAGGGGTACCTCCCGCGCGACCTGTACGACCTCGACTCGTGCTACGGCACCGAGGCGGAGCTGCGCGACTGCATCACGGCGCTGCACGACGCGGGGATCAAGGTGCTCGCGGACATCGTCATCAACCACCGGTGAGCCGTTGGGTCCTGGGTTTTGGGTTTTGTTTTGTTTTTGCGGGGGAAGGGGGGGCGTCTCCGTCGGCGGCGTTTTTTTTCTTTTTTCGATCAGCGTTTCTTTCCCGGAAGTATCCGAAGCGCCTCTCTCTCGTTCCCGTCGCGGCTGCTTTCAGTTTGTGCTCGTTTTCTGTCGCGCGCACGACTGACACCCCCTCCCTTCCCCGCTGAATCGACAACGACGAGCGCAAACCTACCTGCAAACAAATCAAAACGTCAAAACGCGGCCCAAAACCAAACAAAATAACCAAACGCAACACAACGCAGCTGCGCGCACCACCAGTCGCCCGACGGCAAGTGGAACCGCTTCGGCGGCCGCCTGGCCTGGGACGCGCGCGCCATCTGCAACAACAACCCGGCGTGGGGGGGCAAAGGCAACCACAAGACGGGCGACGACTACCCGGCGGCGCCCAACATCGACCACACGCAGGAGGTGCGAACGTATTTTTTGTTGTTCTTGTTCTTGGTTCTCGCCGTTTTGTATGACGGGCAAATTTCACCAGGGCGGACCAGAAGAGGGACAAACAACGCTCCCCCAAACCCCCGGGCAAACCATCGAGACTAAAAAACTTCCGAAACCCGGCGGCGACAATCAACAAACAAACAAAAAACCAAACAAAACAAACGAACAAAGCAAAACTCAAACACAAACACAAACACGTACAGTTCGTGCGCGAGGACGTCTCCCAGTGGCTGTCCTACCTGCGCAACTCGATCGGGTTTGACGGCTGGCGCTTTGACTACGTCCGCGGCTATGGCGGCGGGTACGCCAAGCAGTACGTGGACGCCACGGTGCCCGAGATGGCCATCGGCGAGTACTGGGACGCGTGCGACTACACGGACGGGGTGCTCAACTACAACCAGGACGCGCACCGGCAGCGCACGATCAACTGGTGCGACGCGACGGGGGGCACGTGCGCGGCGTTTGATTTCACCACCAAGGGCGTGCTGCAGGAGGCGCTCGGGCGGTCGGAGCTGTGGCGGCTGGTGGACGCGCAGGGGCGGCCGCCAGGGGTGCTGGGGATGTGGCCGTCGCGGGCGATCACGTTCCTGGACAACCACGACACGGTGAGCTTTTTTGTCTTGTTTGGGTGGTTTCTTTTGTTTTTCTTCCTTTTTGCTTCGTTCACGTTTTGTTGTTGTCGGGCTCGTTTCTAGCAGTGGCCTCGTCGGCAAGCGGGCGTCGGCATCCCTCTCCCCGAACCCTTCTCTCTCGCAATCATCTTCCCAGCCTCTACAAAACAAACCGCCATCGCACTAGAAAAACAACGCCGACCGAACAGACGCTGCCCACCCGCCCCCCCGCAAACAAAACCCACCAAAAAACGACACCACCACCGAAAAAAAACACGAAAAAACACGAAAAAACTCACGGAAAAAACCCCAACAACCCCACAACACCAACACCAACAACACCAACACCGCCAATGCACAACATAACGCCCAACAACAGGGCTCCACGCTCAACCACTGGCCCTTCCCCTCGCACCACCTGCCCGAGGGCTACGCCTACATCCTGACGCACCCGGGCACGCCCACGGTGTTCTACGACCACCTGTACACGGAGGCGCACGGCCTGCGCAAGGCCATCCTCGACCTGGTGGCCCTGAGGAGGCGCCGCGGCCTGTCGTGCCGGTCGACCGTCGGTGGGTTTTTTTTTTTTTTTTTTTTTTTTTTCTCCGCCGCGGTCGCAGTCTGTTCGCTCGTTTCGTCTTGCCGTCGCCTCTGCCGTGGGAACCCCGACCGGATCAAACAACCGACCGACCGACAGGACAATCACTCTCCGCCAAGATCTAACCCATGGACTGACTGATCAACTCACCCAAACACATCCAAACAAAACAAAAAACAAAACAAACTACAAACTACAAAAAAACAGTCGTCCGCAAGGCCGCCGGCGACGTCTACGCGGCGACGCTGGACGACCGCTGCGCGCTAAAAATAGGACGCGGGGACTGGTCCCCGGGAAAAGGCAAGGTGGACCCGCCCGCGGGGACGAGCTGGCGCGTGACGGTGAGCGGGAACAACTGGGCCGTGTGGGAGGCGCTCGCGCCCGACGAGAGCGTGCCGTCTTGAAGAAACAGAAAACAAAAATCTCATTGTTTTTTTCCGCCGCTCCTCGGGGCTGTCAGCGCCTTGAATTTTTTCCTCCTTCGGCCGCCGCGCCGGCCATTGTTTTGCCTGCTCCTCCTCCTCCTCCTCTCTCTCGCGCGCGCGCGCGCGCGCCGCCCCCAGATTCCTTCTAGTGCTCTCGCGCCACGCAGACACACATGCACGAGTACAGCCCCCCCGCCCATATGGAAAGAGACACAAACACCCCCTTCCCCCGAGAAAAATTTTCGGTCACAAAAACGAAAGCAAAAAAAAAGCGCGCGCGCGCCCCCTCCCTCATTTTTTTGGCCTCTGATTTTGCTCTTTTGTTTGCCCGCTTGCTGTAACAGCCGAGGACGCGGTCGGTGGAGGGTTGTGATAACCTTTTTCTTTACAGAAGGGAGGGGGCGCCCGCGACACCGCTAGCACACACACAAAAAAGCGCACGCCCGCCCGTCGTTCTCCTTCGTCGGTCCCTCTTGGCCGGCCTAAAAACATCTCTCACGCCGCCACGCGGCGCTGCCGCGTGCGCGTGGCCGGCCCGCCCCCGCTCGCGCCCGCCACCGCCGTCGCCACGACGACCCCCGCGCGCTCCTGCCCCCCCCGCTCCTCCCCCGCCGCCGCCGCCGCCGCCCGGCCCGCGACCGCCGCGCCGCTCTCGGCGGCCGCCCGCGGCCCGACCTTCGCCCCGACGGCCTCGCGCTCCTCGCGCCGCGACGCGTCGCGCGCGTGCGCCTCCAGGTGCGCCTGGTGCGCCGCCCGGCGCGCTCGCGCCTGCGCGGGCGCGACCACCGACCGCCCCACGAACTTCAAAATCTCGTCCAACAGAATCACCGGAAGCGAGACGAGCGCCACGAGCGCCCACTCCCCGCCCGTCAGCGGGACGATCGAAAAAACCGACGCGAGCGCCGGCACGTACAGGATCAGGCAGTGCAATCCCAGGGACACGGCGCACGCGGCGAACACGTAGGGGTTGGACCAGGGAGGGGTGGCGCGGCTCAAGAGGCTCCCGTCCTCGGAGAGGGCGTTGAAGGCGTTGGCCATCTCGATCGCCACCAGGACGCTGAGAGATAGCGTCGACGCCTTCGCCTTTCCCGCGGCACCAAAGTAGTCGCAGGGGTGGTCGAACGCGACCACCCCAGCGCCGCCGGCCCCGCCCGTGCTGTAGGAGAGGGCTGGGGAGAAGCCGCGCCAGAGGGCGGCGCTCTTGGCCGAGACGGCGCCGCCGCCAAGGCCGCCACCGAAACCGGCGCCGTCGCCAAAGCCGCCAAACCCGTCGCCGCCGCCGCGGTCCGACAGCGCGGGCCGGCACGACTCCCAGCTCGTCAGCTGCCCCCACGTCACGGCCGTGTGCCCGTCCCACGCCAGGTCGATGCCAACCCCTTTCAAGGCGCGCGACACGAGCGCCGCCACCCCCCCCAAGTCCTCGGCGCCGACGCCGGCCAAAAACCACGCGCAAAACGCGCCGACGGTGGCCAGACCCACGTACAGGCCCACCACCAGGTAGCGTACCAGCACCCAGGGCGTGATCAGCGGCTCGTCCGCCGCGCGCGGCGGCTTGTCCATCACGTCCGGGTCGGGCTCGTTGAAGCCCAGGGCCGTGGCAGGCGGGCCGTCGGTCACCAGGTTGACCCACAGCAGCTGCACGGGCACGAGCCCCTCGGGCAGCCCGAGCGCCGCCGTCAGGAAAATGCTAGCCACCTCGCCGACGTTGCTGGATATCATGTACCGGATGAACGCCTTCATGTTGGCGTAGATCGCGCGACCCTCGCGCACGGCGTCCACGATCGTGGAGAAGTTGTCGTCGGCGAGGACCATGTCGGCCGCCTCCTTCGCGACCTCGGTGCCGCTGACGCCCATGGCGATGCCGATGTCCGCCAGAGCGAGCGCCGGCGCGTCGTTGACGCCGTCGCCAGTCATCGCCACAACTTCTCCCATGCGCCTCAGCAGGCGCACCACGTCCTGCTTCTGCTTTGGCTCGGCGCGGCTGAACACCAGCGATTTTCCCGAGGCGATCACGCGCTCCTGCTCGGCCTCGGACAGGGCGGCGAAGGCGCGGCCCGTGTACGAGCGGCCTGCCAGCCTGAGGGGGCCTTCCTCGTCGGGCAGGAGCACGCCGATCGAGCGGCACACGGCCTCCGCCGTGGTCTGGTTGTCGCCCGTAATGACGATGACGCGGATGCCGGCTTTTGCGCAGGCCGCGATGGCGGGCGCGACCTCGGGGCGCGGGGGGTCGTGCAGGCCGGCGAAGGCCACGAAGACCAGGCCGGACTCGACCGAGGCCGCGGCCTTTGGGTCTGCGAGCAAGGCCTGCGCCGGGTGGCGCTCCGACCCGTCGTAGGACGCCAGGTCGGGGGGCAGGTCGTCGCGGCGCGCGAGCGCGATCAGGCGCAGGGCCTGGCGGGCGGCGCGCGCGGCGGCGGCGTCCAGGGCCGCGCGCAGGGCGGGCGTCAGCGGCACGACGGCGCCCGACGGCAGCAGCGCGCGCGAGCAGCGGTCCAAGACGCACTCGTAGGCCCCCTTGACGAGCAGGACGTTGCCGCCGCCGAGGGACGCGGAGGGAGGGGTCGAGCCGTTGGCAGCGGAGCCGACGCGCTGGGCCAGGCGGCGGAGGAAGCCGTCCTCCTCGGCGGCCGCAGCGGGCGGCGGCGGGGCGGCGGCGGCGGCGGCGGCGCGCTTGCCGGCGGCGCCGGGGGGCGCGGCGGCGCCGGCGGCGCCGGCCACGGCGACGTCCGGGGCGAGGCGCCGGCAGATGACCGAGCTCGACTTGCGATCGCGGTCGAACTCGAGCAGCGCGAGGCGCCGCAGGCGGCCGCAGTACCAGCCGCACACGGGCTCGGGCAGCGGCGCGCGCGCCTCGCCGCACAGCAGCGCGGCGGCGCCCGCGGCGGCGTGCGCGGCCGCCGCCGCCGCGCCGCCCTCCGCCCCGCCCTCCGCGGGCGGCAGCCCCACCTTCTCGGCGAGCACGCGCAGGGCCGCCTCCGTGGGCGGGCCCACCGCGCGGAAGAGCCCCTCCTTCCACTCGACGGTCGCCTCGCTGCACGCGGCGCCGACCTCGGCGGCGGCGGCGAGCGCGGCGTCGGCGGGCGCGGGCGCGGCGTCGCCTAGGGCGACGAGGGCGCCGGCTGAGGGGTCATAGGTGGTGCCCGTGACCTCGATCTCGCGGATGAGGTTGGACGAGGAGGAAGAGGGGGGGGCGGGTGCCGGAGCCGCCGCCGCCGCCGCCCCCGCCTTTTTGCGGCGGCCCGCGCCGCCGCCGCTGCCCTCGGCCGCCCCCGCCCCCGCCTCGCCCGCCGCCCCGTCCGACAGCGTCACCAGCAGCACCGCGCTCATCTGGTTGGTCGTCAGCGTCCCCGTCTTGTCCGAGCAGATGACCGTCGTGCACCCGAGCGTCTCGACCGAGGGGAGCTTGCGGACGATGGCGTTGCGCTTGGCCATCTTACGCGTGCCCAGCGCCAGGCAGGTCGTGATGACGGCGGGCAGGCCCTCGGGGATGGCGGCGACGGCCAGGGCCACGGCGATCTTGAAGTAGTACGTGGCCTTGGACAGGGAGAAAGTGGAGCGCGTCAGGTCGACGCACAGCGACAAGGCGCCGCCGAAGGGCTTTGCGGCGGCAAAGGGGGCCAGCGCGCGGCCGAGGGGCCCGTAGCCGCGCGCCAGCGCCTCGCCGCACGGCGCGAGCACCACGCGCGCAAAGTGGTGGTAGTTGATGGCCCACACGAGCACGCAGATCCAGAAGATGACGCGCGCGAGCAGCTCGCCAAACTCGTCCAGGCGGCGCTTCAAGGGAGTGTCCATAGGCGGCTCGCCCGCCGCGCCGCCGCCGCGCACAGAGGCAATCTGCGCCTGGATCTTCCCGATCTCGGTGGCCATGCCCGTGGCCACCACGACGCCCGTGCCGCTGCCGTTGGACACGGCGGTCCCGGCGAACAGCATGCACTCCTTGGACTGGAGCTCGGCGTCCTCGTCGCCCGGCGGCAGCGCGGCCGGCGTTTTCATGACGGCGACGGGCTCGCCGGTGAGGCTGGCCTGCTCGGCGCGCAGGGTGGCCGTCTTGAGGCGCACGAGGCGCAGGTCGGCCGGGATGCGGTCGCCCGCGGCCAGCTCGACGACGTCGCCCGGGACGAGCTGGCCCGCGGGCAGCTCGGCGACGAGGCGGCCGCCGCGCACGGCGCGCGCCGAGTCGCCCTGCAGGCGCTTGAGCGCGTCGAGCGCGGCCTCGGCGTTGGACTCCTGCCACACGCCGACGGCGGCATTGAGCGCGAGGATGAGCAGGATGACGGCCGGCTCCAGGAAGGCGCGCAGGCCCTCCTCGGACGGGTGCTCGGCCGAGGCGCCGCCGTCAAAGTAGGCAAGCAGAAAGGACACGGCGGCGGCGGCCAGGAGGATCTGTTGTTTGTCGTTGTTTTTATTTTTAGGTGTTGCCGGTTCGTGTGTTTGTATGGTTTGTTTGTGTGAGGTTTTCAACGGGACAGGGGAGCTCTGCGGCAAGCTAGGTAGGTGGGAGGAAGCGCCCCCTCTGCCGTCAGCCGAAGGGGCCCCGCCGCCACAAACCGCGATCCGACGACGGCGCCGACGCCAAAAAGAAGAAAGAAGAACAAACGCACCTTGACGAGCGAGTCGTCGAATTGCTCGAGGATCAGCTTCCATAGGGGCTTCCCGGCCTCCTTGGCCAGCTCGTTGGGCCCGTAGCGCGCGAGGCGCGCGCGCGCCTCGTCCTCGCTGAGGCCGACGGCAACGTCCACCCGAAGCTCGCGCGCCACTTCCTCGGGCGACCGGCACCACCACGCCGTGGAGGCCTGCTTCTCCGGGCCGCCCGCGGGCGCGGCGTCGCCAGCCGCGGGCGCGGCGGCGGCCGCTCGCGGGGCCATTTGCGAAAGAAGCGGCTTCTGAGAGGATGGTTTTTTTTCTGGTTTCCTAGTTTGCGCGCGCGCGCGTGTGCTGCCAAGGGAGGCCTGGTCCGGAGGGGTCGCGAAGGATCGAGGGTGCGCGCGCGGAGGTCTAAAGCAAGGAGACGGAAGTTGGGGCCGGGCGGCCGAGAGCTTGGCCTTTGACAGGCGTTTTGGCGTCGTCGAGCTTTGGGCCGGCGGCGGCGGCCGACAGCGCGCTGCTGTCCCCTCGGCGAGCTGCCGCGTTCCAAAGTTTCGAAGCGAGACGTTTTGTTTTTCGACGGGCGAGAGGGGGAAACGGCGAGACTCTTTGTTCCTCGCTCTTTTGGTGCGGGAGAGAGGTGGGTGGTGTCGCTGGACGCCTTGCGCGCGCTCTGTGCTTGGAGCTGCGACAGGATCCAGCGAGATTGGTTGCTTGTGTTTTGGGCGAGGGAGAGCGACGCCTTTCGACTTTCGGAAGCAAGCCGGGGGGCAAAAACCGTCGGCGCCGCAGCAGGAGAGAAGACCCGAGGCATGAAGAGATATGATGATGCGTAACTGGTGCTTCGTACACAGCATTTTTGGCCCCCCTCGAGTCGTGCGCGCGCGCATGCCGCGCGCCCCTTAATCGAGACGAGAGGAGAGGACCCGCTCAGGAACCGGAAAAAAAAAGGGGGAGAGCGACGAGCAAAAAAACAAACGCGCCGCCCCCCACCCTATCCCCCCCCGCCCTCTCTCTCTCTCCCCCCCCC
>Ga0209390_10008918_pt1 | contig 12217 bp, 17 predicted proteins | sample BON01_FD_187212 | JGI IMG/M metagenome (GOLD analysis project Ga0209390, IMG submission 187212) | Freshwater microbial communities from Lake Bonney liftoff mats and glacier meltwater in Antarctica - BON-01 (SPAdes) (version 2) | ecosystem: Environmental > Aquatic > Freshwater > Ice > Glacier... | reverse complement strand
TGGGCATCGCGGGCAGCGCGTGGGCAGCGCGTGGGCATCGCGGGGCAGCGCATGGGCAGCGCGTGGGCAGCGCGTGGGCATCGCGGGGCAGCGCGTGGGCAGTGCGTGGGCATCGCGGGGCAGCGCGTGGGCAGCGCGTGGGCATCGCGACGGAGCCCGTGCGCTGACCCATCTGCTATACCCGACCGCACGGCACGGTTGAGCTGGAGCGGAACCCGACCATGCGAACCCCCAAAACTGAAAAACAAAACTCAACCCCCGTCAAATTCTGAAGAATTTTGGAAATTGTCCGAACCGGAAAAATAAACGGAAAAAAAAGAAAAAACTCCGGAACATTTTCTATCCGAAAATCCGGAAATTTTCAAAGAAATTTCAATGTGAAAATCCGGAAATTTCATACAAAATTTCCCCCCCCCCCGATTATTTAAGAAAAAAAATTCTCTAAGAAATCACCACGTAAGTATACGCACTCGCCTCGCTCGCCGCCGGCGCCCGCGCGGCCGCGCGCAGGGCCCTCGCCGCCGCGCGACAGGCCCTGCGCGCCCGCGCGGGCGAGGCGCGCGCCCTCGCCGAGCGCCGCGCCCGAACCTGCCGGGCGTCCCTCGCACAGCAACAGCAAGAGGCGCGCGCCGCCGCGCAGCGCGCGCTCCACCGCGCCCCCGCCGAGCTCCGCGCCGCCGCGCAGCGGGCCGCCGCCACCTGCCTCCGCCGACGACGCGTCGAGCTCGAGCCACACCGCGCGCTCGCCCGCGGCGCAGCGGGCGCCGCCCTCCGCGCCGCCCGCGCCACCCTCGGCGAGCTGGCCGGACGCGCCGCCGCCTTGTCCCACGCCTGCACCCTCAAACGGGGCTACTGCGTGCTGCGACTCGGCGACGATGGGCCCGTCGTCACCAGCGCGCGCCATCTGCCCGACGGGGCGCGACTCACCGCCACCCTCGCCGATGGCACGCTCGAGCTCGTCCTCAAGCGAGCACGATGCGGGTAGGCCCCCGGGGAAAAGTTGTTCGACGTGTCACCATTTTCTGCGTGGGTATATAATGCACCGGGTGGACATGGCCGATGCTGTTCTCTATCGCGCGGCTGCAAGATACCGCTCCATTGGTTCGAACACGGCAAAGCGTGACATGGCGAGTTCCGCCCTGGACGACACAACGGTATATCGAGGTATACTGAAACGGTCGGGTAAAACGTCTCCCAAACTGTCGGAACAGGAGCAGGAGTATCGGAAACATGATAAACGCGTGTCGGAGGCTGCGGCTGTGTTCTTGTCGACAGAGACTGAGGGTAGTAAGAGAGCGCGCTTGCAGTATGAAAAAGCCCATGCACAAGCCAGCAAAAAAGAAAAGAAATTTAACACAAGGGTGAGAAGACAGAAAGCGGAAACGCACCCGAATTAATTAACGGTCTGTCCGTAAACTATTCCAATGTACTGGAAACGTACGGCGCTCGGGGTTGAATCCCCGTACCGTTGGAGATGAGCAGGTCGAGAGGGGCGCTGGGCGAGTCCAATGGCCATGCATCGGAGGATGTTCATGCAGGCGAGTCCGTCGCGGTCTGTCTCTCGGCGCAGTTTCGCAAATGGTGCAATCGCGCAGCACAGGTGACCCCCCCATTGGGATGGGTACATACCACCCCCTTGGATGGGTACATACCCCCCCCCCCTTCGGGTCGCCCCGATGTTGACAATTTCTGAGTATGCTATTGACCTGTCACGAAAGTTTTTTTTCGGTAGAGCTATTCATGCATAATGAAGTTGTCTACCGTCTTCGAAAACCTCATACTGGCCAGCGCGCTTGAGGCCGCGCCCGCATCCCGCACAGGTCGCCCTCGCGCTCTGAGCGATTCACAAGTCACCACACTTCTATTCAAGCTTCTTCGAACCGGTTGCCAATGGCGTGAACTCGAGTGCGGCACTGCATCATTCATGGCGGTGTACCGTCGCTTGCAGCTATGGGAGTGGACAAATGTCATCGAGGATGCATACAAACGGGCGCTTCAGACGTACTCGAAGCTCCGTCCACCCAAAAGGCACCTGATGGACTCGAGCCACGTGCGCAACCGACATGGCCGCCAACCCAATACCGGCCGAAACCATGTGGATAGGGGGAGACAAGGCACGAAGGTTTCAGTCGTAACGGACGATGCCAGAATTGTCTACGGTATGCACCTGGCCCCGTCCAATCACCCGGATGTAGTCCTACTCGATGAAACGCTAGGATGGGTTGGAGCTCTACGCAGATCGTGGGTACGACTCTCGTGCCAATCGTCAGCGATGTGCAGACCGAAACGTCAGGGACCGAATATTCAGACGGAAGACCAAATCCACGCGCAAGTCAAATGCAAAGAGGGTGGTCGTAGAGCCGGTGTTTGCGCATTTGCAGAGCACGCGCCGCCTCTCGTTCTGCTACGAACAGCGAACCGAAATCTTTCGCCAATTCTTTCTACTGGCTTTTGGTCACCGACTCGGCCAGGCTCTCGGTCAGATTCAGCGCGACCCCGCGCCAGGAGTATAGTGAGATTCCCCCGCGCGAATAGATTGATGCGACACTGCCATCACCATCTCCACGCTCCGACCGGTGAGCGCGCGCGCCTGCGTGTCAGATTATTTGGCACGAAAGCAGTGTGACCAGCATCCAGAGGGCTACCGATGTGACGTGGAGTACGTGGTCAAGGTGTCGATCGAGCGGTTCCTATGCGGCACGGCGCTTGAGCGCGTGGAGCACCTGGTAACGGTTGTCCACAAAGCGCGTCTGCTCGCGTCCAAACTGCTCAACCTCAGCCTTCGGAGCGACGTGGAGTCCGAGCTGCTCCACAAGGGGAGCGTGGACTTCCGGCCGTACTTTGAGGGCAATTGGATCAAAAAGGCGTTCGTCGGGGTTAGCGCGGGGCGCGGTCGAGTCGATGATCCCCGATTGGAGCGCGTTCTTCGCGACCACATGCCGCCGCACCGACCTGAACTACTCGCACCTGGAGCCGACCAGGCGTTCATGTATGCAGCGCGCAACGTCGCCGCCACCGCCGGTACGCACGTCTCCTTCCATCTGAAGGATCGCATTCGCCGCTTCGTCACGAGGACCTTCAAGCTTTTGCGTGGCGAGTACCGCGAGCTCACGTCCGATGCGAGGAAGCAGCGCATCCGCGACCTGAAGCTCGTGTGTTTGGACACCCTGCGGCTGTCCGACCAGCCCATGCGCTCTCCTTTGAAGTACCACGAGTGGGTCGATAGCGAGCGCGACGTCATGCAGATAGACGGGATCTCGTCCGCCGACGTCCAAGCCATCTGGACTCCGACACAAACCGATGGCTGCCCCGGCTTGGGATTCTACGCGAAGAAGCGGCCGCATCTCTTCGTCATGGCCATGGTTCGCGCGATGCACGGCCACGCGAAGAGCTCCTCAATCTACCCAGAGTGCCGGAGCTGCGTCCCGGGGTATGTGCACATCGACCAGCGGATTCTCTCTGCACTCATCCCCAAGACGGGAGGACGGGGGCAGAAGCGGAAGCTCGACCCCAGCTTGACCGCCACCCCTTCCGCCCCAAACCCCTCGGGGCGGCGGAGCCGACGGCCGAAGGGTGACCCGCAGCTGATTGCCGAGAAGCACTTCATCTTCGCTGGATCAGAGCGAGACGTTCTACACCGTGATGTGCACAAGGTGATTCCGAGGTTCTGGGAGCGCTTTGCCTACTCGTTCGACACCGATGGCGTCGCGACGAGTGTGCACATGCGTCGCGGCTCGACCGCGGCCGCGCCTCCGTCGCTCCGCGCCCCGACCGCTGCCACGCCTCCTTCGCTCCGCCAGGGCGGCCACTGGTGCGCCCAAACCACGCGGTGGGTGGCCGCCGATGAGCTTCCATCACATGGGTTGTACGCATCTGCCGATGATTTCAGGGAGCGCGCCGGATGGAGCGGCGGCAGCGAGGGCGCATGCATCGTGGGCGTGGACCCGGGTGTGATCGAGATCATCAGCGCGGTGGCGATCGATAGCGCTCGTCACGTCAAGTACACCAATCGGCAGCGCCGCGCAGAGAGCGGAGTGGTCGTCAACATGCGGCGACTCGAGCAAGAGAAGACACACATGGTCCGGGGGGCGGAAGTCTCGTTGGGTGCATTCGATTCGAGAGCACTAGGCTTCGCTGCCTACCAGACCTACTGCACAGAGTCGCTGCGCACGCTGGAGGTGCGGCTCAGGTTTTACGGGGACATCCAATACCGACAAAGGCGGTGGAAGATGCATCTAATGCGGCAGAAGAGCGAGTCCAAGCTGTTTCGAGCAATCGAGCTGCTGCGCCCCAAGGAGGACACGAGGCCACTTCTCATCGCGTACGGCGCATGGGGGCTCAAGACGGGGACCATCGGCCGAAAGGGCAATCCTCCCGCACTCGGAGTTGGGATGGCGCGGAAGTTGTCCAAGCAGTTTCGGGTCATCTGGACTCCGGAATTCATGACGTCCAAGACCTGCTTGAGCTGCTCGTCCCGGTGTGGCAGGTGCACCTGGCTTGAGTCGAGCCGCCCGTTGAATAAGCGCGGGAAGGTCCCAGAAATCAGAGGCCTCCGCCAGTGCCTTAATCCGGACTGTGGCCCCAAATCGGGCCTGCTCGGGCATCTTTTCAATCGCGACCGGCTGGGTGCGACCAACATCGGCCGCAACTTGGATCGGCTTCTCAACGGTCGCCCGCTCATATCGGCGCCACAGGGACACGACCTGGAGTTGATGGACCTCGATGCAGAACTTCACAACAACTAGAACTGATTCCGCCACTTTGCAGTGACGCCAACCGCCGCCTCATCCTTTCATTCTCCTCTTCTACCGACCCCTCCATCTTCTACCCAACAGGTATTGCTTGGTCATTGGGACCAAGCTGCGGAACCCATAGAGCGTCACGGAGTGTGTGTGTGGTGTTTCGTGACGTGTTTTAATTAACGAATTACCCGGCATTTTCATAATAGGTAATCCGGACCCGACACCGGATGAAGCACTCGAGTATGCCAAACTGACGAAGTCTCAAAAAGAGAACTTGATCAGATACATCCAGGAATACAAGAAATATTTTGATGCGCCGATAAGGGGTCTGAAGACGCACCTGCATGAACATCATCAGTTGCACCCGGACCTGCTCCACGTGACTGAGCGTGACGTTCCATCCATCGCAACTAAACGGAGCATATTGAAGTGGGGTAGGGGTAGCCCGAGCATTCCCTCATACTCTGACTGGGATATGGACAACCTAACACGCGTGATGACTCGCATAATTGTCACACATCCCTTCATCATATTGAATAATAGGGTGTCTACGGTTGCAATCGAGACCATGAAGGAATACCAAAAAATGGACTTGATCAAAATTATCAAGGATTACGCGCAACGCACCGGTACAGTTAACCATAACCCCATAACGTTGAAAATTGGTAATGCGACACATACGTTGCACCCGTCCCTGGCCAGCCTCGTACTCCTTTATATGCGAGCTGATGCCATTTTGTTCAAGGCTCAGGGTTTCAATGGGGATACACACAGTCGAAATGCCCCCCGGTCTTCGTATACATGGGAATGGGCATTGGAAGAAGCGCGAAATGGTTAACCCGGAGTATACCCGCGTTGCACCGGAAATCTGAATTATTAACGACAAACCACACAGCAAAGTCGCGCACATAGGTGCAGGTGCACCCACCCCACAAAACACGCAGAACTATGGCATCACGGCGCACGCGCGTCACGCATATCGCGACTCTGCTAGGCCTCAGCGCACGCACGCACCGTCACAAAGCTTGGCCTCTCCGATATGCCACGCATCGGCAGTCGACTCGCACAGTAAAATGGCAGCCGCGACAAAACAAAAAAATGCGGCTCGCCCGGTACACGCGGCGAGTGTCGTCGTGTGCAGGGATAAGGCTGCTTTCGCCCTTGACCGCAACGGGTGCAGCGGCAGCATCAGTGCGTGGAGGAGGAGCAGGCAGGTGGCACCGGCATGCGGTGCGTGTGAGATCGCACCGGCAGAGGCGGCGAGGGCCGGGGGAGAGGCACCTGGCCCACCCGCCGTGTCATTCGCTCGCACACGCGGGACAGGCACCCCTTCTTGCGCTTGCCGTGTCCTCCGAAGCGCATGCTATCGCGGCACTCGTTGCAGTGGCCGCACCAGTCGGCCTTGCAGCGGGCACAGTCACCGCAGCGCACGGAGCGCCCCTGTCGATCCACGACTCGCTCGCGATTGGCAGTGGGCATGGGCCGTGCCCGCGCGGGGTGCACGCGCGCCATGCGCAGGAGTGCGATGGCCGCGAGGGCCACGGTCGCCGACTCGCTGACGCGAGGGCGGCCTGTGTCGTATCCGGGCCAGAGCAGAAGACGGCGAGACGCGACGTTCTTGTCCGGGTTGTTGAGGGCCGCGGCAAGCTCGCGCATTCGCATGCAGGCGGGCGGAGCGCTTCTCGTGGGGCATCCGTACATTTTGACACAGAGTCTCGAGATGAAGAACGTCCGCTCGGGTTGACCGTCCGCTCGGGTTGACCGTCTGCTCGGGTTGACCGTCTGCTCGGGGTGACCGTCTGCTCGGGGTGAGTTTACTGGTGGTTGCCCGGTGGTTGACCGGCAGTTGACCGGTGGTTGATTGGGTTGACCCAGTTGAGTTGACCTGCCCGTTTGACCGGGTCAAACCGGCGAACCGGACGAATTGCGTGAACCGGGACCCGCCCCCGCGAGATGAGTGGAACGCGCGAGTGTCTCCCACTGCTCACGGAGGCCAGGGTCCGAGACCGAGCGGCCGAACGCCGGCGTCGCGAACTGCGACGCGTCACTCCCATCGTCGCGCATCCCGTCTCTGAGGTCTCCCATCCCGTCGCCGATGCCGTCGCCGAGGCCGTCGCCGAGGCCGTCGCCGAGGCCGTCGCCGATGCCGTCGCCGATGCCGTCGCCGATGCCGTTGCCGATGCCGTCGCCGATGCCGTCCCCAATGCCATCGCCGATGCCGTCGCTGATGCCGTCGTCCCTGCTCCCCAATCGGGGCGTGCCCCGCGGGTCCGAGACCGGGCGGCCGAACGCAAGCGACGCGAACTGCGTCGCCTCGCCGACCAAACCGCGGTCGTCGACCCAGTCGCAGCCATCGAACCAACCGCAGTTGTCGAACCAGTTGCAGCTGTCGAACCAGTTGCAGCTGTCGAACCAGTTGCAGTTGTGGAACCTGCCGCCCCGGTCCGTGCACCGCGAGTGCGCGCCCCGCGGGTCCGTGATCAGGCGGGCGAGCGCCAGCGCCGCGAAAAGCGCAACCGCGAATAAGTCGCCCAGACGGATATGGAGGAAGAAAGGACGACAGACATATAGATCTAGATGGATGGATGGATGGATAGATAGATGGATAGATGGCTGCATAGACGGATAGATGGATGGATGGGTTAACCCTCACATATGTTTATGTATATGCGCATGTGTGTATATATGATATGACGGACCCGTTTCGGAGATGCGGCGGCCGCGGTCGAGTCTCTGGACGAAGAAGAGGTGATATACCAAAACACCACATGTCATGTGTATACGCACGTTAACATACGCTCACATATGTTTATGTATATGCGCATGTGTATATATATAATATGGAGGACCCGTCTCGGAGAGGCGGCGGCCGCGGTCGAGTCTCTGGACGAAGAGGACGTGCGCAAGATATATGTATACATGTATGTATGGTATGTGGGTGTGTATGCATATATGTATACATATTTACATGTACATATATCGTTTAAATATATCATTTATGGACCCGTTTTGGAGAGGCTGCGGGGGCGGTCTAGTCTCGGGTGAATCCGGGTAAATCAATTTTCGTCCAGAGATTTGACCTTTACAAGATATTGCCATGATCAAATATTGCATGGTGTATGGCATACAAAAGGGGGGATCGGAGTCGCGTCGTATATTGCCCAACAGTCGTGCAATAATATTGCAATAGTGTGGGCAATGCAGATAAGCGGGGCAATACAAGGATGATTGACTAGTGCAAGAACGCTTTGGAGTGATCGAATATCTTGTAAAGGCCAACCTGAGACTCGGGTTCACCCAATGAGGTGCGATCGATATACAGAGAAACATGTCCATACACACATATCCATATACGCACATACAGGTGTATGTATATGCGCCTGTATATATATAATTATAGAGGACAATTTTGGAGAAGCGGCGGCGGCAGTCGAGTCTTTTGGACGGAGAGGGTGAATTGGTCTTTACACGATATTGCCATTGCCAATATTGTTTGGTGTATGACGTACAAAAGCGGGGTCGGGGAGGGGTCGTATATTGCGCAATGGTCGTGCACTCGTATTGCAATAGTGTGGGCAATGCAGGCGGGCGGGGCAATACACGGATGATTGACTAGTGCAAGACAGCTTTGGAGTGAACTCATATCTTGTAAAGGTCAACGGGTTAACCCTCGGTGTTGTGACGTATCACGCTCAAGCAGACGGCATGCCGCTGCCCCACGGTGGGGGCGGCGGCCCACGGGGGGCGGCGGGCCGGCGCGTAACACGGCCTTGGGGTCGCACCGTCGCCCCCCCCCCCAACCTAGATATTATATCTAAGGGGGCTCCCCCCCCTTAGGCCCCCCTTAGGCCCCCGACGCCACTCTCGGATCAGTTCCAAGTGCGTGTGTGCTCGTGTCCCTTTTATACTATAACCGTCTGTGACAATCCGTATACGAGGCAAGCGTTTTGCCTTGGCCTTTACAAGATATTCGTTCCCTCCAAAGCTTTCGTGCTCTAGTCAATCATCTCCTTAGTGCCCCCTTCATCTGCATTGCTCACACGATTGCCATACTATTGCACGACTATTGCGCAATATACGACCCCCTCGCCGACCCCCTTTTGTATGCCATACACCATACAATATTGGTGATGGCAATATCTTGTGAAGGCTAAGTGTTGCCGACTGCACTATCTTAGTGCTAAGATAGTGCAGTCGACAAAACGCTTGCCTCGTATACGGCTGGTCATAACGCTCGGGCCAACCCGAATATTTGGGTTCACCCGAGATGAGCAAGTTGTATCGGGCTAACCCGAGCTCCTCACCTCTGGTTAACCCGAGGTTCACCCGAGATGAGCAAGTTGTATCGGGCTAACCCGAGCTCCTCACCTCTGGTTGATGTAGCACTAGCGGCGACTGTAGCATACAAACAGCTCCGCCAACTAGGCTGTCTCCCTCTCTCTCTCTCTATATATATATATATATGTGTGTGTGTGTGTATTCACACACATGCACACACGCACCCATATTCATAGTCCGCTCCTAACCTCTGGGTGATGTAGCAGTAGCGGCGACTGCAGCATGCAAACAGCTCCGCCAACTGGGCTGTCTCCCTCTCTCTCTCTCTATATATATATGTATATATGTGTGTGTGTATTCACACACATGCACACACGCACCCATATTCATAGTCCGTTCCTCACCTCTGGGTGATATAGCAGTAGCGGCGACTGTAGCATGAAAACAGCCCCGCCAACTGGGCCGTCTCTCTCTCTCTCTATATATATATATATATATATATATATATATATATATGTGTGTGTGTATTCACACACATGCACACACGCACCCATATTCATAGTCCGCCCCTCACCTCTGGGTGGTGTAGCAGTAACGGCGACTGTAGCATGAAGGCGGCTCCGCCAACAAGGGCCGACGGCATATATTAAATATAAATACGTCTACGGATACGTACATACACACATATATATACTAGTGAATATATTCCACATCGGGTTAACCCGATGGGGTTTACCTGACAGGGTTAGCCCTTAACCTTGATTTATTTCTTAATTTGTATGTGTGGTTTGCTTGTATGTATGCATATATGTGCACATATGCTCATATTTGAATACAGATCGGGCAAAGCTTTATCCAGAGCAGCCTTGGCGAGTCCTACGACGACCAGCTTAATAAGCCAGACCATTAAGAAGATCCGCCAGTTTTTCATCAGCTCGGTCATAACGCCAGCAAGCCCCCCCAGCATCTCGCCTAGGGCGCCAGCCACCGGCCCAGTGAATAAGCCGTAGATGGAGTATACAATCATGGCGACCACGATTGCACCGATGAGAGCAGGGAGACTACGGATGAGCGAGTCCACCATGTTGACACCGCCAGGATCCTCGTAGTCTTCTTCGTCGTACTCCACTGGGTATGAGTCTAGCGGTGGCATGGGAGGTGGCTCGCGCACCGATTCCCCTGGGTCGAACTCGTCCTCCTCCAGTGGGCCCGGCATGTACAGGACGCGTCTACTTGTTATAGGGATTTTTTTCCAGGTGGGGGTTGGGACCCGGGGGTAGGGCGCCGAGACCCGGGGGTAGGGCGCCGCGGGTGGGGTTGGTGTAGTTCCATTTTTTTTCTACATGACCTCTCAAAGTACGTACATCATGGAGCGCGCCGTTGACGCTGCCCAGTTTGCACACGACCGCCACTTTACCGACTCGCAGCGCGCGCGAGCTGCCCGCCTGAATGGGCACGTGCCCTACATGCGAGGTGCGATGATGTCAGGTCGGATGGGCGGGGTGTCCGCGCGAGTCGCAGGCGCGATGTGCCCCGAGGAAGAATACGATGCCATGCACATGGACGGGGACGAGGACGAGGAAGTGCCCGTCCCACCCGCGGCCCCCGAGCCGGTCCTACCGCCCGCCCCGCTGCCGCCCGCGCCACCCGCGGTGGTGGCGCGTGCCACCCCGGGGCCCCATGAGCACGCCACGGCCCCAACGGCACGCGGGGTGGGTACCCCGGCCACGGCGCGCGGTCGCCAACCACACGAGGGGCACCGCCCGTCCGGTACGGAGCGCGTGTGTGTATGGAAGGCGGCGTATACAGCCGTCGCCATCGGCGTGTTGCTCTACGTTGTGGCTTACCTATGCAGGGATGCTGCACGTGGACCTCGCATTCGACAGGGGTCGCGGTGACGCGCCTTGTTGACGCCGCGGCTCCCTCCGATGACCGGCGTGTCGGTTTGGCGACACCAACCTAGACCACCCGGGGCAGGCGAAACCGCACGCCGGACCCCGACCGGGTTAAACCCAAACCCGCATGGTCGAGATGCGCCTCGTGCTCCCGTCGTGCATGGTCATGCAGACCTTATTTCTTGGCACGATGGCCGCGGCCTCCTGCTGGTACTGCTATCTATGGAAACAAGAGCTCCATATGCGACGGTCCGAGGCACGGCTGCGGGTCGCATTTGGCGTCCTCAAGATGGCGGGCCACATTGCCACGACAGGCATTGGGGCATGGAACGCGCGATACGCGCCCCCCGGTCCGGTTCGGTGGCAGTGATCCGGTGTACACTGGTAGTCCCCTCCCGAGTCGCACCGGTGCACGTGGATTGCATAGTAGCGAACCCCCCACCCTCCCTCGTTTCCACCTCGCCGTTTGAACGTGCACGCCACCGGGGCGGGCTCAGGTCACCCGGCGTCCACGGGGGGCTCCCGTGCGAACGCGCGCGGTGGCTGCCCCCCGCCTCGGTGGGCGCATACGCGCACCGCGGCAGCTGCCACCGTAGCGCACAGGAGCGCCATCATCCCGAACCCCACGATAAACTCGAAGTGAATCCATGTCATGACCACTATGAGAGTGCCGCGAAAGAATTGCTGGGTCGGGCGGGGTCCACCCCGCCGCTGCGTCCACGCGTGCTCTTAAAAAAAACATGCCCCCGTTGAAGGAAGTTCGATGTCATTGTCGCCGCGCGCGCCGCGAACGCGCAAGCGGACCACCGAGCGGCGACCCGAGACGCCCCGGTTGGTCCTCTACGTCGCGCAGGACAACGGCATCCCAGAACAATTGTGCTACGGGTCGAGGAGGTGCCTGCAGGCCATTGACGCGGTCCAGGGGGAGTGCACCGTGCAGAGCGTCGATCGCATGCTGGAGAGCGGCATGGAGCTTCCGCCGTGGCTCGATGGGACCCCCATCGTGGTCGACACCTGGACCAAGCAAGCTTGGAAGGGTACGGTTGCGTACGAGTACCTACGCGAGTTTGCGGCGAGCGTCGCCGAGCGCAGTGAGCGAGAGCTCGAGGCCGCCGCGGAGGCGGCCCAGCGAGCGAAGGCCGCGTCACGCGCCGCGGTCGAGGGTGTGTTCAAGGTGCGCATTGGGTTCATACATATGTATGTTTATATGTAGAACCGTATAATGCATATATATATATGTGTATGTATAAATATATATATATATATATATATATATATATATATATATATATATATATATAT
>Ga0209390_10008913_pt1 | contig 12222 bp, 9 predicted proteins | sample BON01_FD_187212 | JGI IMG/M metagenome (GOLD analysis project Ga0209390, IMG submission 187212) | Freshwater microbial communities from Lake Bonney liftoff mats and glacier meltwater in Antarctica - BON-01 (SPAdes) (version 2) | ecosystem: Environmental > Aquatic > Freshwater > Ice > Glacier... | reverse complement strand
TCTTCCTCTTCCGGGGATGCGTCGTTTGGTTTCTGAGGCGGAATTTCGGACGTCTTCCCTCAAGCCTGCTATGACTCGTGGACAGACAACGGGAACCGCTAGTGGTAGTGGTGGAGGAGGAGGAGGGGGAGGAGGGATGGGTGGGCCAACGTATCATGCTATCGGGAAAATTGTGCTGCGACGACACAACAGTCTTTATCAGGATCGAGGGGGGGAGATGAGGCCCTCCTCTCCCTCCACTTCGTCGTCTTCGTACCAGCAGCAGCAGCAACAGCAGCGGCAGGCCCAGGCGCAGGCACCTCTACCACAGACGCATATGCATCGCCTGCACTCGGCAGCGACCTATTCTTCTCAACAGCAGCAGCAGCAGCAGCAGCGGGACAGCAGCACTTCCTCTTTATCCCGTGTTCGCAAGCTAGCCGGGGCCATGAAGCGTGAAGGGTCCTTCCTCTCAGCCCTCTCCTTGCTGAGCGGCGAGGCCGAGCAACAGCAACAGCAACAACAGCAGCAGCATCACGTCTCCCCTTCCTCTTCCTTGAGCGGTGTTAGTGGCTTGATGTCTCCCTCCCTCTCCTACCGTGGCGCTTCTCTAGGCCCCGCTGCCATTGCTGCCAGCGGCGGGACCGAGCAAGCTTACCACCAACAACAGCAGCAACAGCAACAGCAACAGCAGCAGTACTATCACAATTTGTATTCTACGACGTCGCCTCCTGTCCCTCCCTCTTCCTATCTAGCCACCTCGCCTGGTACCCTGTCATTTAATCAGTCGTTCTCCTCCTCGCGGCCCCTTTCTGGTGGACGTACCAGTGCTGGCATGGGTGGGGCGATCTCTCCCTCCTCCTTCCCTCGCCTCCATCACGACGGAATTACAGGCGACGCGCCTCTTCCTGCTGCTGCTGCTGCGTTATCTTCTTTTGCTTCTCCTTGGGCTCCTATTGCGGTGCATATTAGTGAGGCTAGAGAGATTGCGGAGCTGTGTCAAGCGAATGCTGAGGTTATGGACCACCACGGTGGTCCCGCCCCACACGCCCAAGGGCTAGTCAAGCTCTGGTCGATGCTATTCATCTCAACTTCTGCTTGTCTGGACGCGTTGTGCACGGAGGCCACGAGGTTAGTAACAGCAGCAGCAGCGGGGCAACCGGCACCTGCTTTGTCTTTGGAAGCGCTGCGACCGTGGAGGGATGGGCCATTGGGCCGGCCGTTGGTGGCTAAGTTATTGGCAGCATATGAGAAGGAGGGGGATGTACAGACGCTGGCGACGATTGTGTGTGTGTTGGATGTGCGGCATCCGTGTTCGTTGTTAATGGAGAGTAAGCGGGGGGAGTATGATAGGTATTTGAGGGCGTATGCCGAGTTGCTTTATCGGTGGGGGGCGCTGGAGACAAGGGCAGAGGTGTTGAAACGACTTTCGTCCTCTTCGATTGATGTTGATGCGTCCTCATCATCGTCGTATTATTACGCTTCTAGACCTGAAGCAGCGGGGGTGGAAAAAGAAATGGTGGTGGCCGTGCGGTGCGAAGCCTGTGGGAGCGCGGAGGGAGTGGTGGAGCCGGGGAAAGGGGTGTGTAAAAATTGCAAGGCCTTTGCCTTTCGCTGCGTTGTCTGTCAGTTGGCGGTGCGAGGCCAAAGCATGTTTTGCTTGCAGTGCTCCCATGGTGGGCACACGCCGCATATGTGCGATTGGTTTTCGGAGAATGACGTCTGTGCGAGTGGCTGTGGGTGTCGGTGCATCTTTGGGCAGAGCGAGGAAATCAAGGGGAGTGGTGGAGAGGGAGGAGGGGTCGTCGTGCCCGTCAGTGGCCGGCGAGGGTGGGCGTGAAAATAAATAAAGTAGTGTGTACAGAACAACAAGAAAGAACGAAGAAAGAACAAGACAGAAGGAAGGCATTGCGAGTTCAGTCGGCTTTTAAGCCTTCACACGCTCCCAAAATAAGACCACCAAAACATGTTTCATGCACTGAAAGCGAGAGATACTCTCTACCTCACGTATACAAAGCCAAAAAGTCACAAACCCAGCCCTAGCACAACATGAACCTCCTCTGGTGTGGTTTTGGCTTGGCTTGAGGTCTGCTAACGGTCGCGGTGCGTTGGGGAGGATTCAAATTCGCCGTTGAATGTCTGCACTGTCTCTGATTGCGCCACCTCTGCAAGGCCTCTGCAGGACACACACAGGCCCAGACGCGCCACCACACCACCACACATACTTTTTGCATGTATAGAGGAAGCTGGGTGTCGTACAGGTGCGATCGTGGAGTTTTTGTCGTGTCGCGAAGCCTTCGAGCCGCCCACCGCACAAGCTACTTCTCTCGTTTGCCTATGGCGTTGCTCTCCTTCCACTCTATTTTGTTCCTCGTTGTCCTCTCTCCTCACGTCCGTCAATTGTGTCTACTTCTCACACACACATATAGGACCCCTCCTGTCCCCCTTGTCTTCTACTTAGGTGTCCACAAGGCCCTGTGACCACACAGCAGCTATCCCGCCGCGACCGTTGCATGCCAATCATTCACGCCGCGTGTTCTTCTCCCCCCACCCAGTGTCTGTCGTCGTCCCATGTCAAAGAGTCTTCTATGCACTTCGTCGCATTGCTTTGGCTCCTCCACGCGTCCACTCACCCCTTTCCACCCCTCCACCACACACACACACACACACACAGGGACTTGGACAGCTCGGCGTCTAGGACCTTGGACTGAGACCCCACGCCGGAAGGACAAGTCGACAGCCACTCTTCCCGAGTGTGGCGCAGTAACCTTCCTACGTACTCAGACATGCAGCGGACTGTCCCACAAGTGCCTGCCACCCCGCCCACAGCCATGGAGGACGACTCTGCCTTTGAGAGCTTCTCCTGCCCTATCACGGGCTCCCTCATGGAGGACCCGGTCATGACCATCGGTACGTTGAACGACATACACGACTGCCTGCCTTTTGCGTTCTTCTCGACGTCTGTCTGCACGTGCAAACAAGCCACCACCATCTGGCCTGTCCCGCGTCAAACACACACCCACTCACCCACCCAGTCCCTACCCCTCCCTCCCTCCCTCCCTCCGTGACAGGCGACGGCCACACCTACGAGCGCTACGCGATCGAGGAGTGGTTCCGGAGAAATCACCGTACGTCTCCCTTGACAGGCGCGCCTCTGCTTAACCTGTCGTTGGTCGGGAACATCACCTTGCGCAATGCCATTGAGGAGTATCGAGCTAGCATCGACAAGCTCCAGTCGCCCGGACGGGTCACCAGCCCGGGGGAGGAGAAGCGACGAGCCTTGGCCTCGGCCTTGGACGCGCGGGAAGTGCGCATGGGCGAGATCCGGCGGGTGGCGCTCAAGGAGAACGATATGATGGACATGGGGGTGATTGAGAGTGAGGAGGACCGGGAGGACATTGGGTATTGGCTGCGGACGCGGACGATGCTGTGCCATGACGCCGTGGACGAGTACGTGGAGCTGTTGGGGAGGGAGGGAGCGACGAGCATGAGCTTCTTGCGGGACGCGGACTACTCGCGCCGGGAGCTGATTGACCTAGGCGTGCGGGTGCCTCACGTGGCGAGCTTGCATCGGATTGTGGACGAGTACTGCGGGCGCGAGACGGCTGGGATGGGGTCCTCCCCCTCCGGTCGGGAGGAAGGGCCCGTGACGCCCGATGCTGCGGGAGCCACGGCCTTGGCGAGCGCTCTACGAACGGTAGTAAGCAATGCGACTGTGGATAGGAACCATCCGTTGGTGAATGCGTTGAATCGGTGTGGGTTGCGTTTGAACATGGATAGTGGCCCGCTGACGACTTTTATGTTGCTGGTCATGGCGCTGAAGATGGTGCAGGGGAGCGCAGCAGTAGCAACAGCAGGGTTGGAGGTCATGCGGACGTTGGGGAGGGATGAGGCGCATCGACGGGCGTTTGGGGAGGTGGGGGCTTGCGAGGTTGTTGTGCCGCAGATGCGTGCGTTCCCGCTGGAGGCGAGCGTGGCGGCGGAGGGGTGTTGGGCGATTCGGAATATGGCGATTGATGATTCGCTGGCTGCTATCCTGGCTGCATATGATGCTTGCCAGGCGGTTGTCACGGCGATGACCTCTTTCCCCATGCATAAATCGACGCAGGAGCAAGCGGCGGCGGCCATTGTGAATCTGGGGGGGAATAACCGGGAGTTGAAACGGGCCTTGGCGACGGCGGGTGCGACGAGGGCGATTATGGAGTCGATGCGTTTGTGGCCGACGGACCCGGATGTGCTCAAGCAGTGCTGTTGGGCTATTTTGACATTGGCGGTGGATGATGAGATTGCCCGGAGATTGTTTAGTGAGGGGTCGTGTGAAGCGGTGGTGGCTGCGATGAGGGCCTGCCCGACGGATCGGTTGGTCTTGACGAAGGCGTGTGCGGCGATTGTGAATTTGAGTGGGGGGAACCAGACGATCAAGACGAGTTTCGGGACGATGGGGGCGTGTGATGAGGTGATTCGGGCGATGCGTGCTTTTCCTCGGGATGGGCCCTTGCAGAAGCAGGTGTGTTGGGCGATGAAGAATTTGGCGGGCGCGAATGACCCGAATCGGAAGAGGTTTGCTCCTGGGTTGGATGGGGTGGTGCTTGCGGTGAGGAATTTTGGGGCGGATCGAGATGTGGCTGAGCAGGCGTTGGGCGCTTTGAGGACATTAGCGGTGGATGATGAGAATGCGCGTTCGTTCGGGGAGCTGGGGGCGTGTGATGTGGTGACGACGGCCATGCGGGCGCATCCGTTGGTGGCTGGGATTCAGGTGCAGTCGTGTGGGTCGATTATCAACCTCTGTGGGAACAACCCAGAGAACCGGAAACGTCTGGCCGACACAGGCGCCTGCGAGCTGGTGGCCGCGGCGTTGCGGAACCACCGCACGGACCGCGGGGTAAACGAGCAAGCCTGCTGGGCCGTTACTTCCCTAGGGGTCTCCACTCCTGAGAACCGACGCAAGTTGGGAGAGGCCGGAGTGTGCCAGTGCATCGTTGCCACCCTTCGTACCTTCCACGCGGACCGACCCGTGGTGGAGCAGGCTGTGTCTGCCGTCCGGAACCTGGCGATTGAGGAGGAAAACACGCGGAAATTGGGGGCGGAAGGGGCGTGTGATGCCATTGTGATGGTCATGCGTGCTTACCCGGCCGAGGCTACTTTCCAATCGAAGGCGTGCGCGGCAGTTGTGAACCTGGCGGGGGGGAACTCGGATAATAAGAGGAAGCTGGGCTTGGGGGGGGCGGTTGAGGCGGTGGTGGCGGCGCTGAAGGCCTTTCCGGCTGATGCGTCAGTGACGGAGCAGGGGCTGTGGGCCACTAAGAACATGGCGGTGGACGCGGAGAATACCGTGTTGTTTGGGAATGTCGGGATTTGCGAAGTGATTGTCTCGGCGCTGCGTTCCTTTCAATCGGAGCCCCGGGTGTTGATTCAGGCGTTGGCGGCGGCGGTGAATTGCTCGGGGGGAAATGATGAGAATAAGAAGCGATTGGGGGCCTTGGGGGCGTGTCAGGAGATTGTCAAGTCTATGCAGTCTTTCCCGGGGAATGCCACGGTGCAGCTGCAGGCTTGTTGGTGTATTAAGAATATTTCGAATAATTCGGATGAGAACAAGCGGAAGTTTGGACCGACGGCGGGGGAGTTGGTGGTGGCTGCTTTGAGGACGTTTTCGACTGACGAGGGGATTTTGAGGGAGGGGAAGGCGGCGCTTAGGAATTTGAGTAATAACAACCCGGAGAACCGCGCGAGGATTGAGGCGTTGGATTACAAGGAGCATTTGGTGAGGGCGTCGCCTTTTTCGGGCTCGGGGGCCGCGAAATGAATCGAGGAGAGTGGGGAGGGAGGGAGGGAGGGAGGGAGGAACGGGGGAGCGGTGCGGAGAGCTCTACCTGGTACGTTGTTGGAGGCGTTGAATCAGTTGAGGGTAGGGAGGGAGGGAAGGAAGGGTGGAGGAGGAGGAGGAGGAGGAAAGGGAGAAGACGATAATGGATCGACAAATAGGTGAGGGAGGGAGGGAGGGAGGGAGGGGCCGCCGCTTGGTGGAGGGAGATTTTCAGTCTTTTTCTTACTGGGAGGGCTGCCGCCTTCTTTTCTTCTCTTTTTGCACGGGTCTGTGAGGGAGGGAGGGAGGGAGGGAGGGAGGGAGAGATGACTCTTACCTTTTTCCTTGACAGGCACCAACAACAATTTAATCAGAAATCAGAAATGAAAGGACACGACCAGAGTGATCGACTCTTTTATCTAGCCGCGGAAATACACCAGCAACAGCAACAAAAGGGTAGTGTACATGACGACACCTACATACATATTGAAAGAGACAAGGAAAGGAAGGGCGAGCGAACGAACAATGAAGGAAGGGGGAAGCAGAATCTGCATATATGTATATGTCAGTAGGAATGGATGGGCGTGATTGTGTGTGTGTATGCTTTTGGATGTTTGTCGCCCTATTTTTTACCTTGTCTTCATCGAGCGCACGATTTCTCTCGAGAGATGCTGTTTTGCGAACGAGAAGAGGAGGTAGAGAACGAGTGAGAGGGAAAGGGAGATGTAGAGGAAGGAAAGGCAACCAGATAGAAGACACACATACGCAGATCAACACTTCACGCCACAGATAGATAGCGAGGGAGTAGGGGAGGACTGGAAGGAGGAAGAGTCAGAGAGAAGATGAGAGCAACTGTGTTTGTCTGCGTTCGTTTGCGAAACGAGACAAGTGAGAAAGAAGACGAGAGTCAAGAGAGAAGAGAGAGCGGGGTTGGGGGCTTAGAGAAAGAGAGTGGGGGTGTCGACCAATTGTATTCGTGTGTGTGTGCGCGCGCCTTTTGTGGCGTTTGCGTCTTTTGTGTGGCCAGTGGGTGAGGGGGTGTGTTTGTCAAGCCCAGGGAGTCGATATTAGGAGGTTTTTGCATGTGATAACTCGTTATTCAGTCAGTCAGCTTTAGGGACTTAGGAGGAAGAAGAGCGCTTCGTTTCAATCAGATAAACACACACGTCGACCACACACACCTAAAAGGAAGTTCCCAGATCATGATTCAAGATATACGTCGACTTGTTTTCATTCGCTTTTGCTTTCAAATTTCTTTCATTTTTTCACTGGTTGCATTTTTCTGTTCTCGTGGTATTTTTCTAATGAAAGCTCACGCGTTTGCTACTGCTGCTGCTGCTGCTGCTGGTGCGGCAATCGTCCCCCCACAACTCGACCCCTCCCCCGCCGTACACCCAAAACAATGCGTGTCCATCATAATCGGCCTCTTCATCTCCAACAACGCCTGCGCATCCTGCACATCAAAAATCGTCATCCCTCCCTCCCTCCCTCCTCTCTTCCCACCGCTCATGGTCATGTCCAACTGCTGATTAAAATCACAATCATACACCTTCCCATCCCACCCCACACTCAAATGCGTCCGGCACATCAACCCCTCCACCGCCCCCGGATTGAAGCTCTGCACCAACAACTGCATATACTTCTCCAATTCCCCCCTCCGATACAAATGGTCCGCAAACCGTTTAATCGGCATGTTGGTAATACAAATCAAATCATTAAATTTAATCCCAAACCTCGCCATCAACTCCTCTTTATACTTCGCCTGCAACGGTGGCTGGGCCGGGGGCAAAAACGCACCAACAGGGTTATATACCAGTGTCAAATGCAGCCCGGAGCCCTCCTGTCCGTACCCTGCTGCATTGACTTTTTTCAAGCCGGCGATGGAACGGTGGTAGACAGAACTCCCTCGTTGTCGCTTCACATTTTCTTCCTCATAGCAAGGCATGGACGCCACCACTTTCACTTGATGATTGGCCAAAAAAGCAGCCAGGTCTTCTTGGCCTGGTTCTTCCAACACAGTGAGGTTGCAGCGATCGATAATGGAGACACCCAAAGGCGTGGCCTCTGTGACTAGATGCCGAAATTGCGTATTAAGCTCCGGCGCCCCACCCGTCAAGTCCAAGGTGCGAATGGAAGAAGACCGCCGTAAGAAATCAAGGCACCGATCCGCGGTCTCCCGGTTCATCATCTCTTGGGTGCGCTTGGGCGAGCTTTCGACGTGGCAGTGATTGCAGGCTTGATTGCAGTACAGCCCAATATTGAGCTGGAGGGTGTCGGTAGGTGCTCGTTCTAACGCCAAGCCCCGCTGCTTCAGAAACTGGCCAAATGGCGCAATGCCCAGCCCGTCTAGTGCGCGTCGACGCCGCTTTCGTTCTTCTAAGGATAGGCGGGTGCGTCCCATGGCCTTGAGTTCTGCTGCGCCGCCCTTGGCTGGGGCAGTAGGGGTTGGGGAGCTTTTGCTTGCCGCCGCTTTTGCTGCGGCCTCCTCCTCCATATCAGCCAAGGTCTCGGCTATGAGCGATGTTGCTGCGTTTGATGGTGCTGCTGTTGTAGTGGTGGCCAGGCCGCAGCGCTGCGCTGCAGAGGCCTGGGACGCGAGGCGAGGGGCAAGGCGGAGGAGGAACATTGAGAGGCTGCTGCTGATGAGATAGAGGAAGCACCCGACGTCTGTAGCTTGGGAAAGCGGGGCTGCTCTTCCGCCCTGTGCATGTACATGTGTGGGAGCAGGTGATGAGCGTGATGCGTGGTTTTGTGCCGTCTTGTGTGGTGTATTTGGTGTAAAGCAATTGCGCATTTGGCTGTGTGTGCTGCTTTCCTCCGGGTAAAGCGAAGCACCGAGCAAATCGACATCTTCTCTCACGTTTTTAATGTAGTCTTTTGTTGATTCTTTTTCGTCTGTCACTCTTTCGCCTAACCCCCCATCCTGTCTCTTTTACACCACCTCGTCCTCGTCTCACACCAGTCTCTCTCAGACCGCCTCGGCCTCCCCCTCCTTCTTCCCTTCCGCTGCCTCACCCCCTGCCCCCGCCTCTGTCCCCGGCCCAGCAGCAATGGCCAATTGACCCTCAATCTCCCCCAGCATCTGCTCCATCTCATCCGTCGTCTTGAACCGAAACAAAAAAGTGGACGGCACTCCATTCTCATCCAAACACGTGAGCCGCAACGCCTTATCAGCATGCTTCGCCACGCCCACCGGCTCCTTGAGCAAAGTATTAATCAACACACTCGTCCCTGGCTCCCGCCGCATCACCACCCGGGCAGGTGCCGACGAACTACCATCCCTCGATTGCGGCACCAGCACCTTGGCTTGCCCCACCCCCGTCTCCACCCAATCACGTCGCGGCGCCGGCGACGAGGAAGAAGCCCCTCCTCCCCCTCCTCCTCCTCCTCCACCACCAGCCGCCGAATCCTCCTTCCTCTTCACCTCCGTCAACCGGTACAACTTCGACCGCAACTGCAACACGCACGTCTCCCCTTCCTCGCCCGTCAAGGGCCTATAAGACGCATCCTTTAATCCCTGCACCTTGGGTACATCAAACGTCACATTCGGCTCAGCCTCCAAATCCTCCTCTCCTCCTCCCCCTAGAGGGCTACCACCTCCTTCCACCCCACCCCCTTCCTCCTCATCCTCCCCCCCCTGACTCGCAGTAGCAGGCTTGCCAAACTGCGATTGAGAGCTCGCCCCAGACGCCCCCACCAACTCACTAGGAGGCTTCCTCTTCGACGGCGACGACACAAACGACGAAGACGACGCCCCCGTCCCCGCACTAGGAGCCGCGCTCTGAAACGGGTTCAATTTATACGCAGCAAAACCAAAGGGCGCCGAGCCCAGGCCGGGCCCAGTCCCTGGCCGCACCCTGTCTCCCTCCTTCGCTGCTGTGCTACCCCACCCTCCCCCACCTCCACTCGCCCCGAGAATGGAAGCTGCATTCATTTTGGGGAATCCACTCCCAAACACACCACCGCCACCACCACCAGCAGCGGCAGCAGGCTTGGCACCCGTCAAAGAAATAACCGCAAAGGGGTTGGCGACCGCAGGCTTATCATTCCCACCCGCCGCTGCTGCTGCTGCTGCTGCTGCAGGGGACCCATCTCCTCCTCCTTCCATGCCAGGTGGCCGACGGGCCTTGACAATCCGCCGCTTGCTCAGTGTCTCGGCGTCCGCCCGTCGAAACTCGCCCGAGCCCGTGCCTTCTTCCGCCATATCATCCGAGTCTCCGTCCTCGACGTCGTCCTTGCTCTTGGCCCAATCGTCCCCGGCCCCCCGCTTCTTCTTCGTTGCCGAGCCCGACTCCGGTGCAGGGCTGCTCCCCTCGTTCGTGGCTGCCGTCGTGGTGGTCGTCTCGGGCGCGGCCGCTGTGGCAGGGTCTTCGCTTCCTCCTGCAGGGCTGCTGATGCCGGTGGTCGTCGTCATTGTTGTGGTTGTGGTGCTTGTGTCCGCCTGGGCTTTTCCTTTGCTTCCACGGAACGCTGGGATGACGATGCCCTCGCCTTGTGTTGGCTGCAGCAAACCAAGCCCTGTGAGTTGTGTATGGGGGGATGCAGGGAATGAGAAGGCCGGCACGATTACAGACAGGACGTGTTTCCTTGAGTGTGGGTGTGTGATGCATGCTTGGGTGTACAGAGAGAGGAAAGACCAACAAACATCATCAATTAGCTAGCTACGCATCATCCCGACCTCCCCCACCCTTGCCTCCTCCTCCACAAATCCCCAAACCCTCTCACACACACCACGCCCACATCCCTCCATCTCTTCCCCCCACATCACGTCACAGGCTCCAATCTCCTTTATCTTCCCATGGGCTCCTCGGGCAAGAAACGCAAGAGCTGCAGCCAAACCAATGGCGCCCCTGCAGCCTCCTCCCCTCCACCAAGCAGCACCAAAAAGGCCTCCCACCACCGCATCAAAGTAAACCTCCGGCTGGCCAAAAACGTCCCCTCGGCCGACAGCGAAGAGCAAGAGTCAGCCAACCCCCTAGTAGTCCCGCCCGTGCTGGTCAGCTTCCCCCACGGCCGCCCCCGGCAAGCCGAGACCCTGACCATCCGCTGCCGTGCCACCGATTCCAAAGGTGGCCAACGTCGACGCCGGCTCCGCCTCGCAGGCGAGACGCCCCACGTGGCCTATTCAGCAGAGCAGCCCGCGATAGCCCGCAAGAACACGGCCAAGTACATGGTGGGTGTCTATCGAAAGAGCACGCAAGAAGTGGTGCTTTACCCCGTGGAAGCCATCGTGGCGCTTGGGCAAAAAGTCCGCACCCGCAATGCGGCGGGCGAGCTCGTCGAACCCGCGGCAGGGGACGACGAGGAGCGGGAACGCATGGAGGAAGAAGAGGAGGAAGCGGCCAGGGTCTTGACGTACGCTGAGAGGCGGAAGTCGCTGGTGGACACGTTCGGGACGAAGAAAAAACGACGGGTGATGCAATCGCAGGAAGAGAATCGGATTAGTGCTAGTGGGGTGGTGGGGCTCAATGCCCTCGGTGGATTCCTGGCTGATTCCCTGAAGGAAGTCCAAAAGGAAGCAGCCGAGGCAAAGCAGACCCTGACGCCGGCCGAGGCCTCAAGAGCCACGCTGTTGCCTCCGTACAATGTACAAGCGCGAAGTGTGGATCATGTTTATCTCCCTCGACGAATGTTAGGCGGAGAAGAGGTATGGGACAGCGTTGCACAAGAGCTCGAGGAGCTGCTGGACCAAGCAACAGATACAGCAGCAGCGGCAGCGGCAGGGGGGGAGGAAGGGGGGGAGGGGGTGGGGGGGAGTTATAGTAGTAGTAGTAGTGTGGTGCGGGAGACGATTTTGGGGAAGTTTGAGAAGTGGCCGGTGTTTGTCCGTCAGCTTGTTGTGAATGCTCCTTTGCCTACCCTTGATGCTCAGACAGGTGGTGGTGGGATGTATGGAAGAAGGAGGGGAGGAGGTGGGGGAGGAGGGATGGAGGTTGATCCGAGGAGGGAGCATATGTGTCGTTTGTTGTTGTTGAGGCATTTGTTTGAGCTTTACAGGTTGCCGCCCATGGTGAGAGGAGGGGCGAGTAGTCTATCCACAGCGTTGGGGCTGGGAACGGTTAATCAGACGGTGGCTGTCGTGTTGTTGGAGCACTTTTTCCAGGCCGAAGGAGGGGGGGAGGGAGGGAGGGGGTTTGATGAGAGGAATCAGAGACATACACGGACTAAGGCTTTGACGGATAAATTACTGTTGCATCTATTGGTGTTGTGTTTGGTAGTGGGTGGGTATCGTGTGCCTGCCTCTAGGGTGGCCCAGGATTTGAGGATGGGCGCGGGGGAGTGCGCGATCTTGTTTCGGGAGACGGGGGCGACGACAAGGAAGGTCTATGGTGGGGCAGGCAAAGGTGGGGGAGGAGAGGAGGAGGATGAGGAGGAGGAAGGAGGAGGGAGAGGAGGAGGGGGGAGGAAGAGGGGGAGGGGGAGTGGGGGGGGGGAGGAGG
>Ga0209390_10008911_pt1 | contig 12224 bp, 15 predicted proteins | sample BON01_FD_187212 | JGI IMG/M metagenome (GOLD analysis project Ga0209390, IMG submission 187212) | Freshwater microbial communities from Lake Bonney liftoff mats and glacier meltwater in Antarctica - BON-01 (SPAdes) (version 2) | ecosystem: Environmental > Aquatic > Freshwater > Ice > Glacier... | reverse complement strand
GTCCGAGGGATCAAGCTAGAGACATTATTCACAACGAGAATCTGAAAGTGCCCATATCACGACATCTCAGCCTGCATGTCTGGAAATGTGTCACTAATAGGCTGTGCGGGAGGCGGCCACTTTTGTCTGGTGGAGAGGTTAAACAAGAGGAAGTCCTTGTCGCACGCAAGGTCAGAGCCAGAAGATGGTGTGGTGTGCCAGCATGAAGCAGTGGTTCCACGATAGATCGCAGCATGGTCTGCTGGGAGGAATCAAGGAAAAAAGCAGACATGGGAGAAGGATCAGAAGGTCGTAGAAGTAGCTGGAATTGAGAGAGAGACAGATGGCAGAGGGTTTCGGATTCAGATTCAGATTCGCGCGGGACTGTATAAGGAACAGCTTGGCTAGGAAGTGGGACCACCTGCCAACAAGGTCTGGATTCAACCAGTGTCCCTCGCTGGCGGTGCACCTCGGCTTTGTGTGCACGAAGATTTGAGCAGGATTGTCCAGCTATAAATGGCACAGGTACCAACTGCCGCGAGGTTAAATGCAGCGAAGCAGACAGCCATACGTATGCAGCCGCGGCAACAAGCAAAGCACTGCGAGAAAGCATTCAGCTCTTCTGATAGCTCACACCACCTCGTGCGCGCATGCAACAGGCATGAGTCCAAGCATCCTGCTCTGGCAAAGGATGTGCGTGCAGAACCAAAACGCAAACATCGCAGCGTACGCCTGTGGTTGAGCTTCAAAAGTCAACAGTGCGCATGCAAATATCATGCCAACACGCAGCATGCCCTCCGCTTGGTTCATCAGTTCTCTGGCTGCTGCCCTCCAGAAAAGGGATCAAGAGGTGCGGACGTTGTTTTGAGCGTGCGCGGGGCAGGCAAAGCACACACTGGTCAAGTCAATGTCTGCCATCTCGTTCCAGGTCTGGATGCCGTGCGCTGCTGTGTCAGCTGTCCAGGAGGCCGCTCGCCGAGATCACTTGCGACAATGACGACTTCTCCAATTTCATTCCATTGATCGTAACTGTCACTGGCAAGATCCACCCTGAATTCCTGCGTCTCCTGTGGGTGCTGATTGTTAAGTACTTCAATCTATTTGGGGATGAATAGAACATCACAAATGAGTGTTTCAAGTGGAGTCAGGCTAGCACATTCAGTAATAATAGAAATGCGATTGGCTTTTCCGTTGCATGAGCGCGCGGCAGCGGAAAGCTTTAGCGCGCAGCTGCGCGCTCGCGTGCCCACTGGATTGGATCATGCGGTCCCCAATTCAGGTAGTAGAAGCTAGGTATTGTAATAACGCAAGTTAGTGTAATGAAGAAAGATAGTGTGATGAAGCAAGGTTGTGTAATGAAAAGCATCAAGATAGGTGTTGGCAATCACAGTGCTCACGCGGAAATCAGCATACCCGCTTGCAGAGTCGTTATTCACATGTACATTGGCCTCCTTGTTGGTATCATCATGATCAAGCAAGAGGAAGAACAAGGAGCCGAGGGACCCAAAGAGGTGCTTTGGGGTGAAGCTTGACTCTGTGTCGGAAGGTCAGGACTTTTCTTCATTGAGTTAAAACCCAATCCATGGGTCCTAGTCACTGCGGCAGTTTTCATGGTGTTAGCCTCCTGAGTCGAGTTCCTTGGAGTGATGTTGAAGTCCAGCTTTCTCCTACCGTCGACTTCCGAGTCGATCACACCCCCCTTCTCTCTGAACTCTCAGTCCCCCTTCACCTCTGCTCCTTCAATTTCTGCAGCTGGAGAGCCCACTGTTATTTTTTTCTCTTGTGGTGGCTGTCGTGTAGTAAACTTTCCATTCGCAGGCTCTCATGCCAACTACGTTTGGTTGTCGTGCCGCGGTGACGACAGAGGCGTTTCAAGTTGACAGGGCCAACTTGAAAGCGCAGGCAGGGTCCGCTGTCCGAGTCGCAGATCCAGTGGAACCTGGGCTCACCTGGACACCACTACTATTCAAAGTTGAATGCTGTTTCGCAAAGTCTAAGCTCGTGCGAGAGCGCCCGCAACATGAGCGCATCTACAAATCATGACGTCGTGCTCTCAGAGATAACAGTGACACCATTTTGATGAATTGGTACACGAGTCTCAATGTTATTCAATCATGGTACCTTCATTTGAGACAGAGGTAAGTGTACTTGACAGGTTTCTTTCAGTCAGGTATCCGAATCTTTTTTCAGGTTTCTTTTGGTCAGGTATCTCTACCGTAAGTGCAAAGGCGCCATTTATAGCAGCCACGAGGCCTGACAAAATCAGAACAGCAAACCTCATCCACGGAGGGTGTATGGCTGCACGTAGTAATGCTCACGTCTTTGAACAATGACTCGGACAACTCCAAAAACGGGCTGCCTGGCGCGCGCGCCCGAATGTGTAGGCTGGGTTGTTCTTTTTGTGCTGAGGTCTTGCGCGCGCTCCAATGTGACTGCCTGGCTGATGGAAGGGTTTCAAGTTACGTTCGCGTACTCTGCGGCTCTGACTCCGTCACGGGTGCTAGGGATGACAGTGCCGCCACAGCTTGATTGTAACCTGAGGTCCTTTTTCTTGCGGATTGCATCGAGCACAATCCCAGGGCACAGGTGCAGACCTGTGAGACTACCCCAGGGGCCCCTTCCAGCCGCCGATTCTTTGCGTCAGAGTCACAAAGAATTCCTTACTTTAACAGAGACAACGCAAACACCGTGACACTCGACATAGCATATATGACACACGCGCAAACACAAGACACAGACATCAAACACGCGCAAGCACACACACAAACACACGAACAAACGTATGCACACGCACAAGCATCCTTCCACTCTCTCACCCCCCCCCTCCATACACACAAACACAAGCACACACGCACGCATGCATAGTTACACTCACTGGCACACATTTCCATACAAACTCTCTCTTGCTCGCTCTCTCTCTCATACACACACACAAAAATATATTATGATACATGCATGAGCACACACACACACACACACACACTCATACACTGGCGTTGTGACTGGACAATTTCAGGCCGCAGTGATGGCACAGTGTATTGGCGGTCGTCGAGGTTGTCTCGACACCAGCTACACTCTGCAGCAGGTGCGATGCAGATTGACTTTTTGTCACACAGTAACAACTCCACCCCGGCAGGAGGTGTAGGAGTTTGTTCTTGTGATCGAGATGCAGAACCCACCTCGACTAAGAAGCAAGAAGCCAAAGGCTTTTCGACATTTCAGGATCGAGCACCCGCACGGTGAGGCACATTTGGGACTATCAACTTCGTATCATAGTAAGTGCAGGAGGTGTCATTGTGTTTAGAGAGAACAAAAAGGACTCTTGCATGTTATCTACAGTTTCTTTAAAACTTGAAACACGCAAATGTACACTATAGAATACATCATCTTACACACCATCCAAGGATTACACCCGCCAAAAAATAAGATCCGCACAGCCTCGCATTACACTGGAGATGACGAGCTTTGAAGGCAGCTTCGAAGGGCGCTTTGCACCTCTCCGCCTCGCACCCAAGCTCTCAGCCGCCTTGTCTCTTGCTTGCAGAACTGAGGGCGTCCTGCAGCGGCTAGAATGGTGCATTCCAGGCATCAATTCTAGGCGCTGCGGGACGCTCCGGAGGAAGAAGCAAGGGAGACCAACGGACCGTTGATTACACAGCGCAAGCAAGCAGTTCACAGTTCTTCACAGTATTCGACCCCGCGCCCGGAAGATAGATACCTGGTGTTTGCCATCCTCGATTTGGATTACACAGAAATTTTTCTTTTGTCTCCTTGGCACACCCACTGATACAGTTTGGAGGGTGCGTTGGGCTGGCACTGAAAACACGGGGATGAGAAAAGAAGAAATTCCACTCCGGGATACTCAAAAATCATTTTGAAAACGGAGACACACACAAAGTACATTGAATAACGTTGTGCAGACTCGACAAAAGTGGTTTGTAACCTCGTGGAGACTGTTAAGTCCGCAACACGGATTACTGAGACTCTTTTGGAACTGCACTCGCACCCGCCGGAGCCCCGGAAACCTGGGGCGAGCCAAGACCATTTGGAGGATTCGGAGAAGAATTGGCATTTGCAGCGGCGGCATTTGCGTGCGCTGCTTGGGCTGCTGTTCCACACAAATCAGGGATCAGTTGTGCGCCTCCGCCTCTGCCATATGCTCGCACACATGCTGCTACTCTTTCGACTGTAAGCAAATGTTGCAATGCCAAATGCTGGTGATATATGTACACACGCACACACACATACCTGCAGCCGCTCCGAGCATAGCAAGCAACTGAGTATTGAAGCTGCCTCCTTGCGGCGTAGAGAATACAGGCATAGATAGAAGCTGGGCTAGCCCTGCTTGCAGGGGGTTAAACCCACCTATCTGCTGATGAGATTGTTCCTGTTAGTTGTTGTAGACGAGTTGTGCCGCGTGTGTGGTGGTGTGTGTGTGGTGATGCGTGTGGTGGTGTGTGTGGTGGTAGGTAGGTGTGGAATGGCAATGTGTAGGGTAGTGATAGGTTTGGTGGTAATAGCGATTGTGACGAGGTGGTGCGGTTGACAGTGATATTGGTTGGATGGTCGTCATGGTTGGTGCAGTAGTGACACAAAAAAAATGGTGACAGGAAGGACGGGCGGAAGTGGTAGAAGCAGACAAAAGAGAAAGAAACAGAAAAGCAGGAAACAGCGCAAAGACAAGAGGGCCAACATAAACAAATCAGTGTCAGAACGCTGCATGTCCATGCATGCGTATGATGACAGCATTGTCTTTTTGTCTCTCACGCTCTCACAGCTCTCACACACTTTTCAACTACGAAACATGTTGTCTTTTAAGCACGGCAAACCAACATTTCATGGTGTCTTTGTAGATGTTGTGCGGTGTATTGATCTATCTGTCTGCTGATCCGCATTGACTCGTTACCCGGCTGGTAACGACCCCCCCACCACCCCGCACAAAAGGCTACGCACAAACACGCACACACGGCGCGCAACTTTCAACTTTGTATGTATATCCACAGTGCTTCTCCATCAACACTCCTTTGTATTTATGTCCTCAGGGCTTCTCCATTAACAACTTTTTTCACTGGCTCAACACTCCTTTGCATATACAAAGGGGGGGTTACCGTCATGTTGACACCATTACTGCCGTTCTGCGGCATCCCCGGAAACATCAGTGCACTTGCAGCAGCGCCCGCCTGCGCAGCCTGCGAACCAGGCGCACCTCCTCCATTCTGTTGCATGCGCTGTTGGGCCTGCTGCACTGCTTGCGCAACAAGCCTCTGGGTGGTCTGCGCCACAATTGCCTGATGCTGTTGCTGCACACGCTGTTGCAGTTGTCTTTGACTGTCCCTTCACCCAATGTGCACATTCAGCAAAAATACGATTGCTTTCAATCTACGCATCATTGCAGGTCTGATGTCATGTCAGAAAGACTGTCTGTAAGCAAATGAGCAGCGGTGAGCACAGTGAACTCAACGAAGGTCAAGACATGGGATCAGAATGAGGAAGGCAATACAGGGAGGTGGGGTTGCGAGAGCGCACATGCGAGGGAGAGAGAGAAAGAGAGGGGAGAGTGGAGGGGGAAGAGAGAGGGCACGAGAGATTTTGTTGACTTACATTGCATCGCGTTGGCTGAGTCCATCGTGCTCCAGCTTAGCCTGTTCCCCCCAGACCAGTGGTCACATGCCAACACACTTCCAACACCATCAGGGCCGTAATCGCAGCTACCACAACAAAGAGCAAATGCATCTACGCAACGTGCAAACGCATAGCAAAAGGACCCTCTTCACGCACCTGCTCCATGCGCTTGTGAAAATCGTGCATTTGCTGCTGCTGCTGCTGCTGGAGCTGTTGCATACCAGGAATCTGAAGGGCACCCATCCCAAAACTGCCAAGGAAAGATGCAGCCCCACCACGCTGTGGCGAGCCGCCAACCACCCCTGCAGCACCCCCTCCAGCCTCGCCACCAAACTCATGACTTGCAGCCTTTTCACCTTTGCTACGATTGCCACTGCCGTTCTTCTTTCTTGCAACCTTTGCAGGTTGCTCGGACACTTTTTCAATATTGCCACGCGCAGCTTCCACCAGATTTTCAACAGCACGCCTATCCGCACTATCCTCGTCATCGTCGAGCATCCCGTTAATGCCCCCATGGCGAGGCCGCTCTTCGCCGTCGGCCTTTTTGGCACGCTTTTTGCTGCCCCCGTCGCCATCGCTCTTGCGTGCACGAGGCTTTGCACCACTAGTTACTATCGAAAGATTCGATGCACCCTCTTGTTCCTCGCTCATATCCGTATCACCGGAAACTTTCACTTTTGGCTTGCTGCGCTTTTTAGCAGGCAGCTTGGAAACGTCTTCGGGCCGTGAATTTTTTGGTTTGGCATTACTCTGGGAAAAGGCAGGTTTGGGTCCTGTTGGCCCCTGCATTCCCAAGTGCTCCCATTTGGGCCGTCTGAATGGCAGGCTGCAAAAGAAAAACACGAAATGTCAACAATATTTTCTCGCGCGCGCTTGCCACTCGCTGAGTGAGGAAGAAAGTGCACGTTGGCAGGCATGCTGTTGAATTATGAGCAGAATCAGCAGCGCTTTCAAGTGTAAGCAATTAACGAGTGAACGCCATAGATATAATTGCAAGAGTGTTGGGGCGTAGACTCACAGATCTGTGGCGAATTGGAGCTGATCAGGATTTTGCGCGACGAGGGGAGGGAGATCGTGGTAATTGAGAGACACTTTCTTGCGATCGCGCAGATCCTTATTTGCCATTGCCTTGCTGGTCACCCATCCAATGAAATGCTCGGTTGCCTTTGTCATTACCAGTGCTGCCTCTGCAGACACCATGGCCACCCTGCCCGACACGCAAAGAGGGAGAGATAATGAGCCATGAACCTTTCCTGCCGCGATCGGCGATGAACAGTCGCTGCGGCAGTGACAGCCGCAGCTGGGCGAAACTCTGCGTTCACAGACGGCATCACAGTCTAATGCTGTTGCTCCGGACCCCGACAAAAAGACGCTTGAAAAAGAAGTAGCACATCGGCGGAAAGCAGATGGCGAGGCAGTAAATGCAAGTCCATTTTGAGGACATGCAGTCACCAGCACTCGTGCTCTCCTCCGTCATGCACTGCCCACTCTGCACCTCTGCACGCCGCACGAGAATTGAAAACGTTTCTGCAACGGCGCGGGATTCTGCGGCATACCTTTCGTTGGTCTTCATGATACCTTTCACTCTCTGGACCGGGAGCGTTACGATACCGCCTGCCGATGAGACTGCAGCCTCGATGCTCTGTTTCGAATCCATAGTACTGCCCTGTGCGAGGCTGTCAGGTCAAAAGAGCTCTCGCCTGCGCGCGAGAGCGACACCTCAGCTTTAGTTCAGTGCACTATTTTTTTTTTTCATCAAAAAAACAAACAAACCTAAGGGACTCTCTATTCGAGAATGCCCAGATTTCTTTGACTATCATGTCCCGACTTTTTAAGATTGAACGCACCTGGTAACATGTAGATGTTCTGCTTTGATTGTTGTATTCTATGATTTTCAGCATACAGTCAACAAATTCTTTCTATATGCCCTAGGCACACACAAACCCTCCATTCAGACAGATGCTATTTCTCGATTTATTAAGAAATTCTGTCGAAGCAAGAGACCAGACTGCCCTCGACCCTCAAAATTTGGCATTCTTGTGGTAGTAATAATCTGTCCTTTTACATGCATGGCGGTCAACGTGATGCAGACTTCGAGGTGTGTCCCTATTCAACAGCACTATTGTTGCGTGTACTGGAAGTGTGTGTGTGTGTTGAGTGTTGTTATGTATGTGTGGGCTGGTATGTGTGTGTATGCACTTTCAAATTTGTGTGTGTTCGACGGGTTTGTTCGTGCGTGTGTGCCTGTGTGTTCCTGTGTGTGCGTGTTTGTGCATGTGTGTGAGCACGCGTGTGTTTATGGTTCTGCGTTGGTGCCAGTGCCAGTGTGCTTGTGTGTTCTGTGTATGTTTACGTGTGTGCGTTGTGTTTGTGTTTGTGTGTGTGCATGTGTGTGTGTGTATGTGTGTGTGTGTGAGAGAGAGAGAGAAAAAGAGAGCGAGAGAGTTTGTATGGATGTTTTTGTGTAAATGCGCTTGTGTTTATTTGTGTGTGCTTGTGTGTGTTTGTGTGTGTTTGTGTGTGAGTGTCTGGGAGAGAGAAAGCAAGAGAGAGTACTTGTGTGCGTGTGTTTGTGCGTGTGTTGGTGTGTGTGTGCGTGTTGGTGTGTGTATGCGTGCGCGCGTTTGTATGAGTGAGTCAAAGTTTTGTGTGTGTTCATGTGTGTGTGTGTGTGTGTGTGTGCGCGCGCGCGCGCGTGCTTGCGCGTGTTTGATGTCTGTGTCTGGTGTTTGTTTGTGTGCTGTGTCTTGTATTGTTTGCGCGGTCTCCTTGTGTGAGTGCGGCAGTTTTTGTAACCCGCTGATTCTGCACCAGAGCAAGATCGTGCGGCTGAATAGGAAGAATCGGCGACTGGAGGAGGATTTTGGGGCAGTCATTACAGGTCTGCACCTGTGCCCTGAGATTGTGCTCGATGCAATCCGCAAGAAAAAAGACCTTCAATCGAGCTGCGGCAGCACCACCATTACTAGCTCCCACGATGGAGTCGGTGCAGAGCACACGAGCAAACCCCCTTTCATCAGCCAGGCGGTCACATTGGAGAGCGTCCAAGACCCTCAGCACGATGAGAACAACACGGCATACACGTTCGGCGCGCGCATCAGACAGCCCGTTTGGGAGTTACCGTCGCTCAAAGATTTGAGCGTTCCTACATGCAGCCAAGCACTCTCCGCGGAGGAGGCTTGCTCCACTCCCTGTTCCTACCCATCCAAAGTGGACCACGCTTCCACACGCTCTAATCCGCAAGGGCACCTGCCCACGCTCACCAGCCCTCGGGTCGTCATCGGAAATCCGGCGCAGGCTGCAGCAAAATGCTGTCAGCTACAAATAGGCCAACAGGTGGCAGCTTCTGAGGACTTCTCAGAAGCTGCCACGCATTTGCAAGCAATGCATGTTGCAAACATACACCAGGACGCGGGCAAAGAGATGACGCCCTCTGTGCTGGAGGGTGCATTGAATGGCGCTTGTACATTGAATGGCGCTTGGTTCAACCAGCCGCGTGTTCAAGAGACACACACCAAACTGCTTCTTTCCCTCTTCGTATTTCTCTTTCTATTCTTGGCCCTCAATCAATGTGCCCGGCCTGGGTCGGGTCCTCCGCACTCTGCTGCACCAGGTATGACCCCAATTCAGCCTCTCCCTCGCCCTCAAGGACCACGATCAGATGAGACAGATACAGAGCAACACAGCAATTTGGTCCCGGCAGACAGTAATTCACAATCGCTTCGCATTGGCGCTCATCCAGCTGCAGGTGCCAGCCGTGGCACACAGGGTGACAAAGACACCCCAATCCTGCGTGACAGAGACACCGCAGTCCTGCATCACCTACGACAACAGCACCAAACTCTGCCCACTTACCTGCCCAGGCACGACACGAGCAACAATCAATCCGACGCAGCCGCCTCGGTAGAACAAACAAGGGGGGGGGCTGGAGGGGACTGGAGACTCAAAGACTGGAGACCACGGGCGGAGGAGATCGTGCATAGAAAAATAGGAAACCTCCGACAGATTTGCCTTCAGATACACGCAGATATGAAAAATAGGTACAAATCCATGGCAGAAGGTACAAAATGGAACCGTGGAATCTCCGGTGTTTTTGGAACAGCTGTGGTTTTATATCCCGAAGTCCTCCGCGAATGCCTCCACTTTTTTCGGAATGCTTCGGAGCATTTGAAAAAGACGGGTACGAAGATGGCAGCAGCAGTCGTAGTATCCGTGAGGGGTATTCAGAAAGTTGTGGTGTCAAAATGGGTGCTGACCCCAGTTTCAATTGTCGCTGTACTATTTTTGGATTTTCTGATCTTTGCGTGATGTCAAGTTATATGTTGTAGGGCTTCGAGGGCATGTGTGCGTACTTTTGTACGTAATGTTGAAAATAATATTAAAAATGGGAGGTTGAAAGTCAAAAAAAGAAAAAAGAAAAAAGAAGGGTGTTGTAACCTCACGACTAGTTAAAGAGTTAAAATTTAATTGATTACAAACAATAAGGTCACTTTCACGCCCACTCGTGCGGCTGGTGTCACACACACACATGTGAATACACACACCCAAAAACAATCAACATATCATAAGCACGACCATACACAGACAACACAAATATATGTACAACGCCAGGATGACTAAACAAAAAAGGCCAAAAACAAAGAAGGCCCAAAACAAGGATGCGAGAGGATCCCATTCTCGCTCTCTCCAAAAAAAATGAAAATATTATAAACACACCCATACGCAGACGGCACATACATATGCACAAAGCCAGCATGACTAAACAAAAACAAGGATGCGAGAGGATCCCATTCTCGCTCTCTCCCATTCTTTTTTTCTGTCACAGTGGTTTTTCCTGTCAAAATTTCAGGCGAGCGAGGACATACTTCGTCGCAACGGGTGTGCCGATTGCACACGCAGGCGCTTGCTATCTGTGCGTGCTTGCCATGACGACCGTAAATCGTCGCGCGTCACCTGCAAGGGGGAGAAACACACAAGAAAAGAGAAAGAACAAAAGTGTGCGTGTCGAACGTGCCGTGCGAGATTGAATGAGTGAGTGCACACAGGGATTCACACTGTCGCATGATGACATAACCACTATGGGGTGGCTACGATGAGTAGGATGCTTAAAAATACAGGTCTCTTTGCAGAATACAGGTCTCTTTTGTAGAGCTCTTTTGCAAAAGAGACCTATATTTTTAAGCATCCCACTAATCGTAGCCACCCCATAACATTCCTTTCATACGTGCGACATGACGCATGCATATGTGGGACATGTCCCCTTTATGTGCGGTTTTATGTCTCATTCAATTGTATGTGGACCCCGTTCCATCGATACGTGGGACATGACTAATCCATACGTGGGACATGACTCATCCATATGTGGGACATGACTCATCCATACGTGGGACGTGACTCATCCATACGTGGGATATGACTCATTCAAATGCGTACCGACCTCGTTCCCCGGATTTCCAGCATCAACAAGATTCCATCGTTGGCGAATGGTGTGACACTTTCATGCGTGGGACATCACTCATTCATACATACGACATGACTCATTCATATGTGCGCAGACCTCATTCCTCGGCCTTTGGGCGCGCGGCAAGCGGAGGGGCTTTAGCCCCGGAGCCGCCGCGTGCCACTCGCAGATCGCCAGAGTTCATACAACAATAAATAATATGTCGCTACAAATATAACCCGTCGCGACAAAACTATTTTGGGCGCGACGGGTTATTTTAGGCGCGACGGATTATTTTGGTCGCCCTCAACCAAAGTCCATCGTCGGCAAATAGCGTGAATTATTCGTACATGTAATATGACTCATTCATGTGTGCGCACACCTCGTTCTACGACCTTTTAGCCTCAACGAAGGTCCATCGTCGGCAACTAGCGCGAATCATTCATATGTGAAATATGACGCAAGCATGCATGGGACATGACTCATTTATATGTGCGTAGATCTCGTTCGACGGCCTTCTGGCCTCGACGGGTCCACGTCGGCGAGAAGAGTGTCTCATTGATATGTGAAACATGACACATTCATGCATACGACGAGAGGTGGGGGGCTGGGGTCGAGTACCATTTTCAAGAAATTTAATGAGCCCTACGCCCCGTCGTAAATGGTACTTAACGACGGGGCGTAGGTTTCATTAAATGGCACTCGACCCCATCCCCCAATCTCTCCGCGTACATTTTTTGGGGTCTCGACCCCAGCCCCCCACCTCTCCATACGACATGACGCATTCATATGCGTGCAGACCTTGTTCCACGGCCTTCCAGCCTCAACGAGTCCATCGTCGGCAAATGGTGTGCTGCTGCGCCTGCCGTAGAAGAGCGCTTCGCCCTGCGATGGTAAATGTGTGACATGACTCAGTCATGTGCGGGACATGACTCAGTGATATGGGCGACATGTCTTATTCATGTGTGTATGTGTGTGTGCTACTGCGCCTGCCGTAGAAGAGCGCTTCGTCCTGCGATGTCAAATGTGTGACATGACTCAGCCATGTGTGGGACATGACTCAGTGATAAGTGCGACATGACTCAATTATATATGTGCGACATGACTCAATTATATGTGCTACATTTTGTTTTCTTGAGGCACGTGCACTTTGTCATCGCAGTGTGAAGGACTCCATACAAAT
>Ga0209390_10008908_pt1 | contig 12226 bp, 9 predicted proteins | sample BON01_FD_187212 | JGI IMG/M metagenome (GOLD analysis project Ga0209390, IMG submission 187212) | Freshwater microbial communities from Lake Bonney liftoff mats and glacier meltwater in Antarctica - BON-01 (SPAdes) (version 2) | ecosystem: Environmental > Aquatic > Freshwater > Ice > Glacier... | reverse complement strand
AAGTCCTTCAAAGATGAATACCTCGCGATGTTGAAGCAAGGTTTGGTGGAATTTGATGATCGATACGTCTGGTAGGGGCGGAAGATCATCTTGGAATTCTTGCGCCCCTGCCGGGGCGCCCTGCTTGTGCTTTCGTCCGACCCCGGGTTTCACCCGGGGCTACCTTCTTGGACCCCTCCGGGGATAAGATGCTCACTTCGTTGAGCAGCGACCACTCCTTGACGCGTATGGGCGGCGGGGTGAGCGGATCGATCCCTTGGTCGATTGAATCGCCATTGGAGATGCCGTCGCCGTTGAAGTCATCATTGACGGCATCGTAGGTGGGGATATCGGAGCCAACGATACGGAAAAAAATGTGATCGTCGGTGGGATCGAAGGTGATTTTTTCGATTCCGAAACCTGAATGGATCACTTCGCCGAAATAGGTCCAGGTGACGAGGTCGAAGGAGCATTGCATGAAGTAGGTGTGCCCGGGGAGGGAGAGCCACTGCAAGGTGACGAAACCGTTGTCGTCGCGGGAGAGGGTGGGATTCGGTTGGGCGCTGACCGAGGCGAGGCAGTGAGTGGAGGCCAGGATGAAGCCGAGGAAGAATTTGAGAAGATGGGACATCGTTTTGATGGGACGGGGTGTTTAGCGATGTCTCCAGTAGGTGATGGTGGAGCGTTTCGGACTGGAGTGGACGGGGGCAGGTTCTTTGGGAGGTGAGGGCTTTGGGAGTTTGGGTTTCTGGAGATGATGGTGGTAGGCCTCCATGAAGGCTGGCCCTCCAATCTTGAGGGCCGAGGTGCCACAAAGTTGGAAGGAAGATGGCTGGGCTGATTTTTTCCATTTGAAGTGTCAGACAATTGCATAGCCCCTTCTTGCTTCCTTCTTCTCGGCTGGCTAAGGTCTCCCTATGAAGGTCATAAAATCAGTGAAACGTCGGCGTTTTTTGATGCCAACGGGGCGGGAGTTGGCGGATGCCGGTCTCGGGAAGGGCGAGGCACAAATTAAGACTGTCAGACAATTTACAAACTCCGACCTCGGCGACTCTGCGGTAAAACTTCCAATTCGTCTCAATCGAGTGCCATTCAAGCTAGCGTAGGATTCGCTCTGCCTGGAGGACGCAATAGAGTGGGAGAGAAACCAGTTTAAAGGAGACCTCCTCTCCTTCCACGACATGACTTGCCTCCTGAAGAGATGGAGGATTGAGATCGAACCGACAGGCCAGCGTCCCCTTCTTCTCCTTCATGAACTGGAAAAGGGATTTCAAGGTCCCGCTTTTCCCGGCCTTGATTTCCAAGGGCACCACTTGCGTTCCTACTTGGAGTAGGAAATCGATCTCCGCATTGCCGCGTCCACCTTCCCGCAGCCAGTAGTGCAATGCCGGGAGCCGGCCCGGAGTCTCCAGCGAATGGATTTGCTGGGCCATAAACTGTTCGGCGAGTGCTCCCCCGTTAATGAATTTGACGCTTCGTATTTCCTCGTCGGACAGATGCTTCACTCTGGTAATGCGCTGATACAATCCCACATCGAGACAAAAAAGCTTAAAGACTTTTGCGTTAATCTCAGCATTCAGCGGGATTCCGTTGCCATGAGAATGCTCTGCCTTCAGGACGACTCCTGCTTTTAGGATGAGATCTAGAACGGCTTTTACTTCACGGGCCTGGACGGAAGCGTCGATGTTCACAAATTTCACTTTTCTTCCCACGCCCTGCCCCAGGTAGTCCACGACCCGCTGCAGGGTTACGAGGCTCCTGCCGGTCGCATATTTTGAGAAGTCATCGCGGTAGGTCTGCAAAATACCCTCTTGAGTCTGGAAGATCTGCTCCCAATCTTCGCCATCCAAATGAAGCTGCACCGCCTCCGGCATCCCGCCGACCAAGAGGTAATCTCTCATTAAGTCCAAGAGCCGCTCATGGGCACTCAGCGGAAAGTCGTCGCACAACTGAAAGGTCTCCAAGAGCTCCAGCAATTGCAGTTCCCCTTTAGCCTTTAAAAATTCCTCCCAAGTCACCGGCCCCATCGAAAAATACTCGATCCGACCCACCGGCATGGGGAAAGAGTGATCCGCTAGAGCAAACTCCAAAAGTGAACCCGCTGCGATCACCGCCAGCTCCGGGAGTTCCTCGTAAAAGTAGCGCAGGCATTGGAGCATTTGAGGCATTCCCTGAATCTCGTCGATGAAGAGAAGCGCTTCCCCAGCACGGATAGCGCCCTTGCCACAAATGAACTCAATCTCACGTAAGATTTTCCGGGGATCAAGAGTCTTCACGGCCCCGGCCAGCTGCGGCTGTCGCTCCAAATTCACCTCAAAAAGCATCAAGCCCGCTGCGTCAGCAAACTGCCTCACCAGAGTTGATTTCCCCACTTGCCGGGACCCCCGAATCACCAAAGGCTTCCGGTTCTTTTTCACGTGCCACCGATCCAAATCTGCCTGATACCTTCTTTCCATAGAGGAATCCTTAGTCTCAAATCATTGCCTTTGAAAGCAGGAAAGCACAAAATAGAGGGGTATTTCATGCAATAACTGAATATTTCAGGGGGGGCTTTTGAGCGAGGCTTAGATGAGGCCATTTCCCAAAGGGCGAGCGTCAAGCCTCTCGTTTCCCCAAAATCGGCCCCGATCTGGGCCTTGTTGTTCCGCTTTGAATCCTTTACGCCGAAGGGATTTATGTGCCTTTTCTCTTATAATATGCCAGGCAGACAAATCTTTTTACCGGATTAATGGACAGTGGGAGCTGAACGAAACGGGATGGTCTCGCAAAGTGGGTCAGGCAAAACGGTTACCATTTTTCGCTATGCCCAAGTTTTCTATGGGGCTAGCCGTACCACCCGAAAGAAAAGGCTTTCCGGTGGGGCCTGCCCAGCCGGGTAATTCACGGTAGTTGCGGAGCCGACGTCCGCAGGGTAAGGGCCACCCGGAAGGGTCGTCCACAGTTTGAGATCGCGCGAGATCTGGAGAATGTAATTGGCGCCCTCTACCGAGTTGAAGGTCACCTCGATTATCTTGGTAGGAACGTAGATGAATTCAGTGATACGAAACGGCTTGGGGGGGGGCGGAAGGTGTTCGTAGATGTAGGCTGCACCCGCCTTGGATGCATTGTCATTAGGGTTGGCTGTTGTCGAGGCAGCGTCGCCGGACTCGCCTTCGGCTCCAATAATTACGGTGTTGCCGGAGATTGCAACCGAGGTGCCGAATTGGTCTTGGATGCCAGCATTGGGGGCCTTCAGGTAGGCCTGCTGGGTCCAAGCGGTGCCATTGCGGGTAAAAACGTAAGCTGCGCCAGCATTTGAGGTCCCGTTATTGGGGCTGGCGGCGGTGGAGGCCGCGTTGCCATCCTCGGTCGCAGCGGTAATGATAGCGGTTTCGCCAGACAAGGCTACAGACAAGCCAAAGAAGTCGAAGGTTTCAGTATTGGAGGCCTTCAGGTAGGCCTGCTGGGTCCAAGTATTGCCGTTGCGGGTAAAGACGTAAGCTGCACCGGCACGTTCGAAGTTGTCATTAGGGCTGGCCGCCGTGGAGGCCGCGTCGCCTGCCTCGGCTCGTGCACTAACGATAGCGGTGTCATCAGAGATGGCCACTGACGTTCCAAAGAAGTCAAAACTCCCTGCGTTGGAGGCCTTCAGGTAAGCCTGCTGGGTCCAAGAGGTGCCAGTACGTGTATAGATGTAAGCCGCGCCAGCAGCGGAGGCGTTTTCATTGGGGCTGTCGGCAGTGGAGGCAGCGTCGCCACGCTCGGTCGTAGCGCCAACGATTACGGTATCTCCAGAGATGGCCAACGAACGTCCAAAATTATGGGAGATGTCAGCATTGAAGGCCTTCAGGTAGGCCTGCTGGGTCCAAGTATCGCCGTTGCGGGTAAAGACGTAGGCTGCTCCAGCTTCAAAGGCATTTATATTGGGGTTGGCGGCGGTAGAGGCCGCGTCACCACGCTCGCCCGGAGAGCCAACGATAACAGTGTCGCCGGAAACGGCCACAAATTCTCCGAATTTGCTTAGTGCAATGGCGTTGGAGGCCTTCAGGTAGGCCTGCTGGGTCCAAGTATTGCCATTGTGGGTGAAGACGTAAGCTGCGCCGGCCCGATCTTGGTTGTCATTAGGGCTGGCAGCGGTGGAGGCTTTGTCGCCAGCCTCGCTCGAAGCGCCAACGATAACAGTGTCACCGGAGACGGCCACGGAAATGCCAAAGCCATCATCATTCCCAGCATTGGAGGCCTTCAGATAGGCCTGCTGGGTCCAAGTATTGCCGTTGCGGGTGAAGACGTAAGCTGCACCAGCATTTTCGGCGTTGTCATTGGGGCTGGCGGCGGTGGAGGCCGCGTCACCATCCTCGCTGAAGGCACCGATCACCACAGTATCTCCAGAGACCGCCACTGATCGGCCAAAATTATCGCCTTCACCAACATTTGAAGCCTTCAGATAAGCCTGCTGGGTGAAGGTGGGATCGACGATGATTGGGTAGCGGGCGTCCGCGTCCTCGACTCGGAAGCTTAGTCCTCCGGTAGCATCCCGCTCCATCCGCGCTTGCAGTTCTTTGCCCGTTGCGTCCCAGACGCGCAGTTTGTCGTAGTCGAGAACTTTGGCACCCGAGGCATCATTGAGTTCGATCCGCTGGCCGTCGGCACTCGGGACAGGGGTGAGGTCGCCCTCGATGGCGAGCGCCAGCCGCAGTGCTCCTTCGCCCGCCGGGCGTCGGTCCAGGGTGAAACCGTGCTCGAGGCCGGAGGGCCGGTTGACGAACCACTCGGTGAGGCCGAGTCCGGCGCGCACGATCTCGGCGCGCTGGCCCTCGCGGCGCAGCTCGTCGCCAGCGGGCACGTCGTCGAGAACGTCCCCGCGCCCGACTGATGCCAGCCGCCAGCGGGTGGTGAGGACTTCCCCCACCGCGCCGTGCCTGCGGACGGAGAGCTGCAGACCTTGGCGGTCGAAGGTGGCGCTGAGCCCGTGCCCCGGATTCTGCGCCTTCAGCACATCGCCCGACGGGGCTTCCACCGATTGCACGGCATGGCGGGCGCCCTGATAGGCGGCGGAGAGGGAGTCATATTGCCCCTTCTCTTTCAGCTGGGTGACGGCTTTTTCATTGGTGAGAGTAATAATATTAGAGCATTGCCCGGTGGCCTCGGGCAGTGAGCTCGCATCGGAGCCCTCTGCATTCGGCGCGGCGAGGGCCGGAGCAATCGTGAGCAATATCACCACGATTGCCGCTGAGAGAATGCGGTAAAGGTGGAAAAGGGGAAGGCGCTTGAAGTGAAGAATTCGTTTCATGGGCTAAATTTTTGATGAGTGTCTTTGGATTATTTTGAGTGGGATAAAAACCCAGCTTACCTCCTTCTACGGAAACGATTCGCGAAGGTCAGGAAGGTTAGAGAGATTTTTTAGAAAACTATCTCTTGGGGCGACGGGCGGATGCAGATCAGCCACGATCTTCCTCTCTCTCACCCAAGCATTGGCTCCGTTTCGACCAGGCAGGTCATTCCTTTTCTTCCTACTTCGTTTCCACTGGCTCGAGTTCCCAGTAGGGTAATTTACTGGAAGGTGAATGATCCTCTGCCTTGATCAGCGCGACCTCCCCGGCAGCATAACCTAGCAAACTTCCGGGAAGCCTGTGAAATTTGGATTCCAGGGTGAGACCGGAGGGGGGTTCCCCGGTGGGATTGATCGTGTCGGTTGGGAAAAGGAGGCCCCGTTCCTTTCCGGGATTGTCGTCGGACCGGATCGTTACAAGGAATCCTCCGACATTGTCCGAAAGGAAATAGGCGCTCTTGCCAGCCGTATCAGGTCCAGCCGGGTTCGGGAAGTTCTCGATTTTGAAGAACAGTGTGCCGTCGCTTGCCTTGGTTGAGGTGAATTCAAAAATGCTGCCGTCAGGGTCTCCCTCTTTGACGAGGACCGCGGCGGCATTGCCAGTCTCCGCGTCCACCACTTTCCAGCCGGCGTAGTGGGCTGCTCCCTCCTCTGCGTCCGGTGGGTAATTGGCGCGCAGTCGGAATCTTGTTGTCGCCCCGGCAGCGGGGTGGGCGACGCGGAGTGGTTCGTGCGGGGCGGGCCAGATCTCGAGCGGACCGAATGGCGGGCAATGCATGAGGGCGCGGTCGCCACCGTTTTCGTCGCGGGCGAACTGCAACCACGCGGCGGGCGTGTAGGTGGAGAAGCTGAGCAGGGCGAGACGCGATTCGCCGCTGTCTGACCCGGCGCGCCAGAGTTTTAAAGTCGTGTCGCCGGCGGTGGCGATGCGGTGGCCGTCGTTGCTCATTGCCAGACCGGTGACCGCTCCGCGATGTGCCTGCCAGCCCTCGCCAGTGATTCTGCTCCAAGTCGAGGTCTCGAAGACGCGCACGCGCCCGTCTTCGTTCCCGCAGAAGAGGCGACCGCCGTCGGGAGAAAACGCGAGCTTGGTGTCGTAGTTGCGGAAGGTGCCGATGGTCTGCGGAGCGGCCTTGAGCTGGTCGGTGTCGAACACCTGCACTTGGTGGCCGAAGCCGGTGACGGCGACCCTTTTGCCATCCGGCGAAATGGCGAGGTCCCACGCACGCGCTGGCCCGGTCTCCCAGCTTTCGTCGCCGCTGGTCTCGACCGTGCCCGAGGTCAGATCGACCACGAACAACTGACCCGGTAGCAGGCCGGCGATCTTCGTCCCGCCCGGGCCCACGACGCCGCGCAACAGACCTCTGAAATTTTGAATGTAGCCCGGGCCGGGGATGCGATCAATTTGGGTGATGGTGTCTTCATTCTCTTGCCAGAGGATGACATCGCTGGAGCTGCGCTCCATGGTGGCCAGCCGCCCCCCGGGCAGGACGGCGAGCGGCATGTGGTCGGCGGCAATCCGGGCGAGACGCCTGCCCTCACGCCAGTAGAAAGTGCGACGTTCATGATCGACATAAAGGATGCGCGACCCGTCCCGCGATGCGGCGGGATGCAGTGCCAGCTTGTCGAGGTGGGCACGGTCCAGCCGGGTGGCCGGAGTCGGCACTTCTCCGCCCCAACGGCGAACCGTGCCATCGCGCGCCGCAGTGAACAGGCTGTCCCCATCGGGCGCGAACAGGACGCCGGTGCCGCTGCCCTCGTGACCGAGAAAATACGCGACCCGTCCCCCTTGAGCACTACGCGAGAGGAGCCGTTCGGGCGGGGTGTGTGGGCCGTTGCCATCGAAGCGCTGCCGGGTCAGATAAGCACCGGCATCGTCGTAGGACGGTGCTCCTTTTGGGACTTTTATTCGGAAATTCATCATCCTGACCACCGCATCCGCGCTGACGATTGCGATCTTCGTCTCGGTGGGATGGAAGGCCAGCCCGGTCAGGCTCTCGCGCGAGGGTTGGGTGACGAAGGTGCGCCCGGTCGTCAGTTGGGCGACCTCGAGCCGGTGCGCTGGCGAGTCACGCGAACCGCACAGCGCCGCGATGTATTCTCCCCCGGCCGAAAGCCGCAAGACATTCCCATAGCCGCGTTCGCGCGGTTGCCAGCGCGCCACCGGAGCCGCATCAGTCAGCGGGGTCGGCCCGGTGAGATCTTCGGTGCGGAAGATCCCGACTCGGTAATGTTCGTCCTCCGTCAAGGCAACCGTCTCGCCGTCATCGGACACGGCGAGCGGACCCGCCCAAGGGGCTGGCAGTGGCGTGGTAGTGCCTTCTATCAAATCAAAGATCCACGCTCCCTCCTTTCTCCGCCTTGTTTTGGTAACATCCCAGCCGAATAAAAGCCTGCGCTCATCCAGCCAACCGCTTTGGACCCCCTCGATAATGCCCTGCTCGAAGACCACCTCCAAGGTCTCGGAGTCAAAAATGCGGATGGTGTTTCGGAAGGAGCAGGCGAAGTGGCGCCCGCCCGGAGCATAGCGGAGACTGTGGAAGTTGAGGGACATCGCCGTGCCGAGATCCGGTTCTCCGGCGAGCTCCGGCAGGCGGCGTGGCTCCCCGATGGGCGTGCCATCGAAGGCTCGGAGATGCAGCATTCCTTCGGCGGTGACCATCGCGAGCGAGCTGCCATCCGGCCCGAGGCTGAGCGTCTCCGGGACACCGTTGTCCGGCAGACGGAATTGCTCACTCTGATCGCCTTCGCAGAGATTGGCGAGCAAGCGCCACTCCATCCCACGATGCTCCTCGGGTGCCAAGGCCAGCAGTTGTCGGGCCCTCGCAAAATCATGTCGCTCCCGTGCCGCCAAGGCCGCGCCCACCGTTGAGCGGTATCCCGTTAAGCGCTCCGCAGCCGCATTTTCGACCGCCGTCTTGCGGCTCGCCTCCGCGCTCTGCCACATCAGCAAACTAACAATCGTCCCGGCCAACAGTGAAACAATTAGCGATGCCGCTGCCGCCACGCGCCAAGGATGACGCCGCATCCAACGTAGCGCGCGCTCACCCCCGCTGACGCGTCGTGCCCGGATCGGTTCGCCCCGCTGCCAGCGCGCCAATTCATCGGCCAGCTCCCCGGCGTCGGACATGCGCTGCGTGGGATCTTTTTCAAGACAGCGCATGCAGAGAGTCTCCAGTTCGCGGTTCGCCGACTTCGTGATGCTGCGGATCGGCTGCGGCTCGGTGTGTTCAATACCGCTAAAAATTTCCGCCGCCGTACTTCCCGGGAACGGCAACTCGCCGCTTAACATTTGGTAAAGCATCGCGCCCAAGGCCCACAGGTCACTCGCCGTCGTGACATCACGGGCGCTGCCACGCGCCTGCTCCGGCGACATATATTGCGGGGTGCCAATCTGCGCATGGGTCAAGGTCATCCCTTGCTCAACGTCCACCAGTTTCGCCAGACCAAAATCCGTCAGGTGCGGTTCGCCGTCGCCATCGAAGAGGACATTGCCCGGCTTCAAGTCCCGGTGCAGCACCCCGCGCTGGTGCGCGTGATGCACCGCGCGGGCGAGCTTTTCCAAGATGTGCGCCGCTTCCTTTGCCTTGAGCACGCCCTTCTTCAAACGCTGTGATAGACTCCCGCCCTCAAGCAACTTCATCGTGAAAAACGGTTGCTCCTCCGTCTCGCCCACCTCGTAGATCGACACAATATTCGGGTGATCGAGCTGCGCGATGGCGGTCGCCTCGGAGCGGAAGCGCTGCTTCTCCCCATCAGAGGAAAATGCGAATCCACGGATCATCTTCAAGGCCACCACGCGCTGCACGCTGGAATCCTCCGCCTCCCAAATCACGCCCATGCCACCCGCCCCGAGCTTGCGCCGCAGCGTGTATTTCCCAAACTCGCCCGCCTCGTGGGGGGCGAAATTTCCAAAGCCACTTTCGGAACTCTCCGAACCGGCAGAATCGCACGCGATCAGAGCCTCTCCGAAGAGGCACGCCAGACACCCCCCGTCTGCATCCAGCGGGGCACTGCATTCGGGGCATTTTGAGCGAGGTTCCGGCATTTATGAGGGTATACGGAATTCACGGGACAAAGTTAGTCCTAATTTCATTGAAAGGCCGTAATCCCGGACCCTAAGCTTGGTCTAACAGAGATGCTTGAACAAACCGGCAACGCCGATCCTGAATCCGACTCGCCCCGCCACGGGGTATTCCCGCTGACGGCATGGTCAATGCTGCTTCGGGGACGGGGCGAACCCGATGAGGCCCATCGAGCGTGGGAGCAACTCGCGCACGACTATTGGCAGCCCCTCTACATTTTTCTCAGAAGTCGGGGGAGTGACCATGACGTTGCCGCCGACGACATTCAGGGATTCTTCGAGCACCTGCTCAACCGCGATTTCCTGCGCGGGCTTGAGCGTGGCGATGGCCTCTTCCGCTCCTTCCTACTCACCGCACTGCAACACTGGCGCACCGATCAATACCGCGCTGCCTCCGCGAAAAAGCGCGGCAGCGGGATCAAGCCGCTCGCGCTCCAAGACCTGGAAGCAATCGGTGCCGACCCGATCGGAACAGAAGGCTCGCCGGAAGAAAATTTCGACCGCCGCTGGGCGCGGAGTGTCTACGACAACGCACTACAAACCCTCGGCTCACGCCTAAAATCGCGCGGGCGCGAACCACAGTTTTTGAAACTGCGTGGCCTGCTCACCGGCCAGGGAACTGACAAGTATCAGGAGATCGCCACCGAACTCGAAATGAGTGAAGGCGCGGTAAAACAGTCCGCCCTCGAAATGCGCCGGGAATTCGGAAACGTTCTGCGCGAAGAAATTCGCCGCACCGTCGTCGATGAGGATCAGGTCGACGGAGAAATCCGCTATCTTCTAGGACTTCTACGGACATAGGATGAAACGTGGCAGCCTGTATCATTCCACTTGGCGTCCGAGGCTTCAGAGAAGTCGCAAATGTCCCACAAGGGGGGCATTTTAAAGTGTCAGACTATTAACAGCACCGAAGGGGGTTAAGTGCCTTTTCTCTTATAATATACAAGGCAGAAATGGCCAAATCCCCCCAGATCATCTCATTGTGAAACCATTGCGATCAGAGGGATAGCGGGGGGGGCTCTCGTAAATATGCCTTGCAAATTTATTCAGCGATACCCAAAGACCAGCCGCCAGAGCCTCCTCCAGAGCGATGGCTTCTTTTCCTGAATGACGTGTGGGAGTTCGTCGAGAAGTGTGGAGCGAAGAGCCTTGGAGTGAATTTCGGCCTCGGTCATGAGACTGAGAATTTGTTTTAGGTAGCCGTTGTGTTGCTTCATGGCATCGCTGCCCAGTGCGGTTTCAAAATCGACGATTGCCTCTGCGCCCCATGCTTCGAAAGACTGAAGCCGTTTGATTCTCTTACTCAGTTTATTCACACCGCGGGTGGTCGGGCTCAGTGGCGCGGTGCTAGTCATCCAATCTTTCCAGTCACGATTGCCCTTTGATTGGTTACACTTTCCACACGCGGGGACGAGATTTTGAATCCGTGTGAGGTAGCCGGTGGGCTGACCGCCCCGCATGACGGGATAGAAATGATCCCATTCTGTGGAGGTGTCTCCGCAATAGACGCAGCGGAGATTGTCTGCATCTAGCTTGAGTAAGGAAAAGGCGTCGGCTAATTCGACCTCTGAGGGCGGGACATTTGGAATCAGAGAGCGGACGAAGGCTGACCGCATGGCGGAAGCTCTCGCCCCGATGCTTTCTCCTCCGGGTGGCTGATAGACCTGACGAGCACTGCATTTCTCCCTCTTCACGAGGTGTATCATGTGAGGAAATCTACCGCTGTCATTGACAATCTGCCCGAGAGGACCGAACTGCTAGGAATTCGCTTTTGGTGGGAGAGTCTTAAAGCCTCCTTCATCGCTCTGGCCGTGTATGTGGCCTTGCCTTAGGCGGGCACGGCCATCCACCTCGAGAAGGATTCCACGCTCTGATCGCGACCGACGGTCTTGCGGTTCTCGCCCATCGAGGTGCGGCCGAATTCTCCGCCCCAAATGACGAGGGTGTCTTCTAGCATCCCGCGCTCTTTGAGATCGAGGACGAGAGCGGCGCTGGCTTGATCGACGTCCCTGCAGACCTTTTCGAAGTCGCTGTTGAGGTTTTCGCCGGGGCCGCCGTGGCTGTCCCAGGTGGTGTGGTAAAGTTGCACGAAGCGTGAGCCGCGTTCGATGAGACGGTGGGCGAGGAGACAGTTTTGAGCACCCAAGGAGGGCGATATCTGCTCCTAATATCCCCAGCTCATTCCATTGTGAAACCATTGCGATCAGGGGGATAGCGGGAATTCTCCCTCGTAATATGCTTGGCAAATTAATTTTCGACGGATACCCCAATAAGGATTTTCGTAGAAAATAATTCGATTGGTGTGCTGAGGTGATTCAGAAAATTTGCGTCTTAAAGTCGCAGCTGAGCTGAAAAAACGAGCTTCCAGGGTCCCTGCTCCAATGATTTTGACAGGGAAAGTCACTAAAGCTTTTAAAGAAAACGAGTTAAGCCGAGCTGGAGGCCAGCTGTCTTTCGAAGCATATCTATACTGGAATAGCCAAATTGTTCCTAAAGACATCTCAGGCGCTTTGGTTCGAGTTAGGGATGCCAGTGGAACCTTATTTGACCGTAAATTTTTAGACTATCAAATTTCAGAGCAAAACAGGCTCTCACAAATAACTGCTGAAATCTTTGTCCATGAAGTGTTAGATGCAGCGATCAATATAGATCGCGAATCATTCAATTACAGTCATCCTCACTTTCTTTTTATTCAGAAATGGCTTCATCGATCATTACGGTTGTTGATTGGGGTGTTCAAAACAACGGGGAAACAAGGGCTGGTGCCTCCCTCTGTATTTAAGAATCCTTAAACTTCACGAAGACTTGACATAATTCGCCTCTTGGTCATCGTTATGGGGCGATGACAAAGTTCC
>Ga0209390_10008905_pt1 | contig 12227 bp, 7 predicted proteins | sample BON01_FD_187212 | JGI IMG/M metagenome (GOLD analysis project Ga0209390, IMG submission 187212) | Freshwater microbial communities from Lake Bonney liftoff mats and glacier meltwater in Antarctica - BON-01 (SPAdes) (version 2) | ecosystem: Environmental > Aquatic > Freshwater > Ice > Glacier... | reverse complement strand
GAATGATGCAGAACTATTTGGACGAGTTTTGTTACAAGCTCAACCGAAGATACTTTGGTCAAAAACTTTTTGATCGACTCATTATTGCTTCTATTTATCCTTACTGGTGTGATTGCGGATAATCATAAAAAAAAATCTTCCATCTCTATGAAACCTTTGTGTTTTCCCCTGCTCTGTGTTAAAAAAAATCCCTCTGGAGCGTCATTGCGAGTGCAGCAATCTCAATAGTTCTACCTCAAAAAAAATTGCCACATCTAAATTAATTCCCTTTAGACCCTAATTTTTCCTCGACATGACGTGCTGATCGAAGGCTTTTCTAATCTCTCAATCTCTTTTCCCTAATCCCTGAATCCTAATTACCATCCCCAAGTTCCTGGAGTTCCTTTGAATGGTCCGACAATATCGCCAGTAATCCAGCCACCATAGAAATCTCCAGCTTGGGCTTGGACTTTTTCATCATTTACATAACAGTCATCCATATGATGGGCGTAGATGGATATGGTATTTTTGAGCTGCGGATAGGCATTGGTTGGATTTAAGTAGCCCCAAGCGGCCCGAACAGCAGTAGTATCCCCTACTCGAACATCGTAATAATTGGCAGCGCCTTTCCACTCACAAGAGGATGAACCCGAAACAGGAATCAAAACTCCTTCTTTGAAAGCATCCAATGGAATGTAATACGTGGGTGGATGGCTGGTTTCCAGAATTCGAAAGGATCGATTCGTATCGAGTATGATTTCACCATTAAACACAATACGAAGGTGTTTTCCGCAAGATTCAAGTTTTGGAGGACGTGGATAGTCCCATACTGATTCTTGACCTGGTTTGGGTTTTATTGGCTTGATAGACATATGAATTTAACCCAACTCCCCCACTTTTGTTATGCTCTTCTGTCCCAAAAGGTAGAAGCCAATCTTGAATTAGGTCTTAGACAAAAACTGTAAGGCCTGTTCTCAAATAGGGCCGAATCGAGTGGTCAGCATATCGATAAGGTAAATTTGGTAAACATGCCATGGACGCTTGGAACCCTGCTTTGGTAGATCCTTTTCGAAGCGGCTGATGTACCCTGGACTTAAGTTGAGAAAGTTCTCTTCGTTCTCGATCTTGCTTACCTTCGGAGTCAGGACTTCCAGCTCATGTTTATCCGTGTATTTCAAGATTTTACAAAGGCAATTGGCAGTCAGATCTACCTTTAAAGTCCAAGAAGCATTAGTATAACCAAAACAATAAATAAAATTAGGTAAACCACTTACCATCATTTTTTTATAAATATAGGAATCACTGATTTTTGTCACTTGATTATTTACTGAAATCTGAGCTCCACCGAGTAATTGGATCTTAAGTCCAGTGGCCAAGACGATAAGTTCTGCTTCGATGAATTTCCCGTTTTTAATTTGCACTCCCTTCTCAGAAAAATGCAAAATTTCACCAGTTACGACATGGGCTTGCCCCTTATTAATGCTCATAAAAAAATCTCCGTCTGGTACCACACAGAGTCGCTGGTCCCAAGGATTATAACTCGAATTAAAGTGTTTATTTACTGGATATCCTTCTGGAAGCTGTTTGGCTGCCTCATTCATGATTAGCTTTTTCATGAATTTTGGGAAAACTTTCGAAAACCCAAAGGAGGTTCCCATGGCTGATATATTTCGCGCCATCAGCGCTACCTATCTAACGTCCCTACAGGAGAAAGAATAGGATATGACCATCATAAGGAAATGGCGAATGATTTTTCTCCTGTACTATGCTTCCTATGTGACTATGTGGTTAAAAAATATCCTCTGTGAAACCTCCGTGCCATCCGAGGCTCTCTAGTGAAAAAACACCTCTACCCGTTTTGGCGGACCCGTATTTTCCCAATCAACGTCATTTCGGCCAAAACCCAGAATATTTCCGATTTTCCTGACCATGGGCTGCACACATGGCTGATATATTTCTCGCCTTCAGCGCTAATTATCTAACGTCCTTACCTAAAGCAGAATAAGATGTAACTATTATGTGGAAAGGACGAATGATTTTTCTCCTCTACTATTTTTTCTATCCGACTATGTGGTAAAAAAATATTCGTTGCGAAAACTCCGTGCTCTCCGTGCCGCTGTGGTAGAAAAAATACCTCTGTCCGTTTTGGCGAACCACCAATTCCCGATTGTGATCAATGCTGCCAAAACCCAGAATCACTAAAAATACTTGAAGCTACCCATATTTTGTCCCTACAGGACAATCTGAGTGATCCAGATAAATGGCTAATAATCTTCATAATTTCCTCTGGTACCATCTAAAACTTACATACCCAAAAGCCATCAATCCCCAGAAAACGGCCATTATCGTCAGATTGTAAATGCTCATCGCAATCATCGCAACCACGGCAATTACCAAGGCGATAGCAGGGAAATACGGGAAAAGCGGCACTCGAAAAGGTCTTTCCAAATCCGGATGATTTTTTCTCAGCGCAAAGAAAGCAATCATCGAAACGATGTATAATGTCAAAGCTCCAAAGCATGCAATGGTAATGATTTCACCTGTTTTGCCAGTCAACAAAGCTAGAATCCCAATTCCCATATTTACGATCAGGGCATTGATTGGCGTCTTGGTTTTCGCATTTACTTTTCCCACAAATGGAGAAATATATCGCTCTCTTCCAAGTTCCAAAGTTGATCTGCCGGCAGCCAAGATGATTCCATGAAAGGAAGCAACCAAGCCAAAAAGTCCTACCGTAATCAGGGTATGGTACAGGATATTGCTTTCCCCAACGATTTTGGCAAGCGCTAGCGGAAGCGGAGAATCTGAAGGCTCAGTGCTCCCGGGAGGATAAACGATAGCTTCCCAACCATCCACTCCAACAGCTGAAGTAAAGGTCAAAATACATAAGATCACCAAGGTGAAGATGGCTGACCCAAATCCAATCAGGATATTCCGCTGCGGGTTTTTAGCTTCTTCTGCTACGTTTGCAACGCCCTCAATGGCCAAGAAAAACCAGATCGCAAATGGGATCGCTGCAAAAGCTCCGCCCCAACCGTTTGGCAAGGCATTGGTGGTTAAGTTTTTGAACTCAAATACGGTAAAGCTCACTCCGGAGAAAAGCAGAAGCTCCAAAACTGCGATTATCGTGATGACCAATTCAAAATAGGCTGCAAATTTTACTCCTGATATATTGATTGCCGTGAAGATCAGGTAGGCTGTAATGGCGATGACTACAACGCTGATCTCAGGGAAAAACACATTGAAATACGCTCCTATGGCCGCTGCGATTGCTGGTGGGGCAAAAATGAATTCTATGCTTTGTGCCATTCCGGCTAGAAAACCCCAGTTTTTTCCCAATCCCAATCGCGCATAATCAAATGCTCCTCCAGCTTTGGGAATAGCACAGGCCATCTCGGTGTAGCTGAAGGTGAAGGTCACATACATGATGATGATGAAAAATGTAGCTACCGCCAATCCAAGCGTTCCGCCTTCGGCAAGTCCCAGATTCCAGCCGAAATACATTCCCGAAATCACATAGCCTACACCTAGACCCCAAAGCATAAAAGGCCCAAGGGTTCGTTTTAATTCATTGTTTTCCGAAGTCATTTCTTAAAAGTTGGGAGTCAAAAGTGTCTTTCAAATCAACACCTGATAATTTTAAACGAAGAGCCTCTGAGGTCAAAAAAGCGAGTTTCCCTGCTGCATAGGCATAGGGTAAGCCGCCAGCTCGAATATTGGAAATACAGTTTCTTTTTTCGTCTGTATTCCCAGCTTTTGGGTGGTATGTCAAATAGATTCCCATGCTATTGGGAGCACTTAAACCGGGTCTTTCCCCGATCAGAATAATCGAAATTTCACTGGAAAATAATTCTCCAACCGGATCACTGATCGCAACTCTTCCTTGATTGATCAGGCAGATGGGTCCCAAAGAAAGTTGGTTGATCAGCGGTAGAAATTCCTCCAGAAAGTTAATTGCATGGCATGAAATGGCATTTGCAGAAAGACCATCGGTGATGAGAATGGAAATATCTGAGGGTTGAGGATTTGAATTTTTTATCTCGGTAATAGACTCCTGACTGAGCTTTCTCCCAAGGTCTGGTCGCTTGATGTAGGTTTCCCGATCTTGTGCTTCACTGCTCAACACAAGATATGGCAGACTCAAATTCTCTAGTTTATTTTGCAACAAAGGAAGATCTAGCGCAGTCCAAACGGCATCTTTGGCCAGTGCATGATCTTTTCTGAAATTTAACAGTTCCGACGTTTTGAGACTGCCGCCTGTTCTTCCCAAAGCGATTCTGGCATCCGTAAATTCTTTTAACTTTTCCCAGGAATTGGACCCACCGCTCATATTTCCAATAGTTTACTTCCAGGATTTAGATCCAGAATTTTTCCGGATTGATCTGATAAATTCATTTTTACCAGCCATTCGTCAAACTCAGGTGCTCTTTTTAGACCCAGAACCTGCCGGATATAAAGCTGATCGTGAAATGAAGTACTTTGATAGTTGAGCATCACATCATCAGCACCCGGAACTCCCATAGTAAAATTACAACCTGCCACTCCAAGTAGGGTAAGGAGGTTGTCCATATCATCCTGATCGGCATTGATGTGATTGGTGTAGCAAATGTCGCAGCCCATTGGCAGACTCATGAGTTTACCACAAAAATGATCCTCCAAACCTGCCCTGATTACTTGCTTCCCATCATAGAGATATTCTGGGCCAATAAATCCCACCACTGTGTTGACCAATAAAGGCTTATATTTTCGGGCAACGGCATAGGCACGTACCTCGCATGTTTGCTGATCTATACCATGATGTGCATTGGCAGAATGGGCACTTCCCTGTCCAGTTTCAAAGTACATGAAGTTGTTCCCCACCGTTCCACGATTTAACTCTAAACCAGCCTGATAAGCTTCATCCAAATCGCTTAAATTGAATCCAAAACTGGAATTTGTCTTTTCGGTGCCTCCGATAGATTGGAAGATCAAATCCACAGGAGCATTTTTATTAATCAGGTCGATCGTGGTGGTCACATGCGAGAGGATGCAGGTTTGTGTTGGGATGTCGTATTGCTGACGCAATCTATCGAGCATGTCCAACAGTTTCAGTGTGGATTCCGCTGAGTCGGAGGCGGGATTGATCCCAATGACCGCATCTCCAACACCGTACAACAGCCCGTCAATGGTACTTGCCATAATGCCCTTGGCATCGTCGGTTGCGCTATTTGGTTGAAGCCGTGTGGAAAAGTGACCTTTCAACCCTAGGGTATTTCGGAATTTAGTGATTACTCTGATTTTTGAAGCCACCAAAATCAGGTCCTGATTTGCCATGATTTTGCTGACAGCAGCTACCATTTCCGGAGTCAATCCAGAAGAAATTTGAGCGATTTTGATCCCGTCAGTTTCGTATGCCAGTAGCCAATCGCGAAACCCTCCGACTGTCAAATGAGCAATGGATTGAAAAGCTTGGGAGTCAAATTCGTCAAGAATCAATCTTGAAACCGCATCAGTTTCGGCTGGAATGATCTCCTCTTTTAGAAATTGGGAAAGTGGAATATCGGCAAGCACTAATTTAGCTGCTATGCGCTCCTGCTCATTTCGAGCTGCCAATCCAGCCATCTGATCTCCAGATTTTTCAGGAGTTGCTTTTGCCAAAACAGTCTTGAGGTCAGAAAAGGTAAAATTGAAATTTCCGACTGTGTGCTGATAGATCATTTGCTGAAAGTGCTTCTTTATTTATAAATATCCAATTTTAGATTGGTTTGAAGTATTAATAATATGCGTGTCCCAATAAGTGCACGTGCGGAATTAAAACAAAATCCTTAATATTTCATCAAACAAACCTAAGGTAACCATCAGGATCAAAGTAGGCAGAGCCTATCCCGAATATCGAGAGGGGTTTTTCAAATCAAATCAGTAACAAATTTGGCTGCGTGCAGCTTTGCGGATATACATAATTAATAATATGATTCCACCTTATTGATGTTGGGTAATAATGACGCTTTAATATTCTGAGAATTAGCCTTAATCTTTCTCCTATTAGGCTATGCGATGGAAAAATTAAAATCAACGATTTTAGCAATTTCTCTTTTTTTCTCTAATTGGCATCATTTCGTCCATAACTCGGAATCCCTAAAAATTTTTGAGGCTGACCATATTTTGTCCCTACAGGACAATCTGGATCATCCAGATAAATAGCCAATAATTGATATTTGACGCCTAACGATACTAGTCATTTGGGCTATGCTCTGAAAAAAATATTCTCTGTGAAAACTCCGTGCTCTCTATGCCTCTACCTCCAGCAGACAGGTCTTTGGTAGAAAAAAAACCCCTACCTATTTTGGCAAACCATTAATTCCTGATTGGCATCCATTAAGCCAAAACAAAAAACCTGAATTTGACATTTAATTTCAGCCCCGAAAGCCATCATGGATACCCGTGGCTATAAAATGACCGTAGCACGGGTGCTTCTCTACTATTTCAATACCTGCTTATAGCAGCCGGGTTAATCATTTTAGTTATTAAAAATCTCCACTCCTCAGCAGCTACTTCTTGGCAACGACTAATTCCGGATTACTTTTTGAAAAAGCTGCTCGCAACATCACTGTCGAAGTATAGAGAATAACAACGATCACGAGCCATTTGAGAATATCCAAAGGCAAAGACTTTATAATAAATGCAGCAATTAACACAGCCATCACACCCGGAATTGCCATCGCTATTGCTGCTTTTTTGTTATAGGCACCTGCACGAATAAACCTAATGGAGGCTGGTGGCATCAAAAAAGCACAGGAACCCATCATAATTGGAAAGGCAACTTGCGGGGACATGCCAAGTGCAAATACCAATGCCATGCATGGGGCATACAAACCAATTCCTGCTGTCATTAATGCGCCCAAGAAAAAGTTACCAACTATCGCAATGATAAGCTTACCACCTTGGAGACCAATTGCATCACCACCTCCTTGAATCCACTCTAAGTTGCGGGCAAGCATAAAGCCAGCAGTAATCAATAAAGCAAATCCCATGGTCAATCTGATCTTCCGTTCAGAAAGTTTGGAGACCACACCTGCACCAATAATAGCACCGATAGCAGCTGAGACGAGCATTAGAATTAATGTTAATGGATCTACTTCAACGATGGTGATGAAAATGAGCGCCTGCAATAAAACTGGAAGGGTATTCGCCACATTCATTGTGCCTGGAATAAGCTTATCCTCAGTTTGTTTTGTGAATTTCAGCAGTGCTGTTTGAGGAGCAAAAGCCCCGATACCCAGCACATCAAAAAAATTGACTACAAATCCTATAAGGGCAGTTTTTATCCAGCTGCTTGGTTCTAAACTATTTTTATGTTTTAGAAAATCTCGCGTTAAGACGATACTATACCATACAGTAAGAATGGCGAGTGAAATCCAAATAAATGCAATCATTGAATTAGGATGTTAGGAAAAAGATAAGATAAAACATTTGGAGGATTGGTTTCCGAACTTTAAAAGATTCCATGCTTCTCACCTCTTTCCTGCACGCCATCAATTTGCTTTGCTATTTTAATAATCGTCAAGCTGCTAAGTCTACTGTTAGGATATATTTTCATCGAAGGTGGATTTTTTGTTTGAAGTAGATAGTGTCAGAAAAAGATAAGTCATTTTGTAATAGCTCAGGCAAAAAGAAGTGATTATGTTAGCTATGGTTATTTAAAATTTCCAGCAGCAGGAGCTATTAAATTCTAAAGTCAGAAAGAACTTCCTCATAAAATCGAGCATGACGATAACGTTACAGACTGGAATGATTATAATCCATGCGAGATTCTCCCGAATCAAGTCTGGGACAGGCTATATGACCTTTAGAAAGAAATTATTTATACATGAAATATATTATTTGTTTGAGCAGTAAAACAACGACGCCAAAAGTGGCAACGGCTATCCTTATTTCTTTTTTTCTCTATTCTGCTGGAATTTTCGCTCAACAGCCCATCTCGCCTTTAGAAGCATCCTTTCAAACCTATAGGACGATGAAGGAAGAAACTAACTTTAAATTAGACTGGATATCCTTAGGACCAACTGTTAATTCTGCCCGTGCTGATGTGGTTCAGGTTGATGCAACGCATCCGGGGACTATGTATGTTGGATTTGGCTCAGGAGGATTGTGGAAGACTATCAATCATGGAGTGAGTTGGACCTCTATCTTCGAAGAGCAATCTGCTATAGGCATCGGTGATGTTGAATTGGCACCCTCTAATCCCAATATCATTTATCTGGGTACCGGAGAAAATCTGAAGAAACCACGAAACTTTACTTTGCCAGGCACCGGTATGTTCCGATCTGATGATGCGGGTACTAACTGGCGCCACATTGGTTTGGAAGATTCTTGGTCAATTGCGGAGATTGAAATTCATCCAACTAATCCTGATATCGTTTTCGTGTCTGTACTGGGGCATCTTTGGACCAAGAATACAAATCGGGGATTATTCAGAACGATGAACGGAGGTAAAACCTGGGAATATGTTTTATATAAAGATGACATGACAGGTGCAAATGAGGTGGTGATCTCCCCTACCAATCCTCAAATTATGTATTCTTCTTTATGGGAAGTATATCCAGGCATCAGTGGAGAAAACAGTGGCGTGTATCGAAGTATAGATGGCGGTAATACCTGGATATTATGTACGATTGGTTTACCGACCGGGCCTAAGATTGGGCGAATTGGCCTCAGCGTTTCATCGACCAATCCAGCCAAAGCTTATGCGCTGATTGATAATTTGAATAATCCACGCAATGAAGCGGCTGAACTTTACAAAACAATTGATGGGGGATTGAACTGGACGAAAACTCATTCGGAACCTTTCAAAATCTTTCCGGGGATTGGTTGGTATTTCACCGATGTGTATGTGAATCCCAAAAATGATGAAGAAGTATTTTGTCTGGGTGTTCGCCTTGCAAATAGTCTGGATGGCGGAAAAACTTTTTCATTCATCGGCGGTGACGTCACCCGCATGACACCAAGCTTAGCTCAAGGTCTCCATCTTGATCAATGTGAATTATGGATTAACCCAACTAATCCCAATCATTTGGCATTGGGAAATGATGGTGGGTTTTATGTGAGCTATGACAAAGGATTATCCTGGATTCATTATAACAATATTCCAACAGGTGAATTTTATGACATCACCATTGATCAAGCTGATTACAAGATCTATGGAGGAACTCAGGATGATGCGACCGTATTTGGTCCGCCAAAGGAATTAAATAGTAGGTTTCCTGATCCATGGAAATATGTCTGGATTGATCCATGGGATGGTGGAGATGGCTGCGTTACACAAATTGATCCAGAGGATAAATCTATTATTTATTACAGCCGCCAACATGGAGATGCAATGAGGTTGGACAAATCCAAAGATGTGGCAGTCTCCATTATGCCTTCACTTCCCGAGGAAATGGAAGATACACTCGTGTTTAATTATATGACCCCTTATTTCTTGTCAGAATACGACAGTAAAACTTTATACCATGGAGGGAATTACATGCTTAAAAGTGCTGACCGAGGGGATACTTGGAAAGTGATAAGTCCTAATCTCTCTGTTTCCTCCAATAAGGAAAAGCTATCATTTGCCACAGGAGCAATTGTAGAATCCCCGACAGAAAAAGGATTACTGTATGCAGGTACGGATCATGGTGCCTTTTGGGTCTCCAAAAATGATGGCTCCAGTTGGGAAGAATATTCAACTGGAATTGCGAATAACTACATTCGAAGCATCTCTCCTTCCAATCACAAAGCATCGCGGGTTTACATGGCCATGACTGGAATAAATTATGATGATTTGAAGGGGTATGTCTATTCTTCTGAAGACTACGGAAAAAGTTGGAAAAGCATTGCAGCAGGTCTTCCGGATGAGCCAGTTAATGTGATCAAAGAAGATCCTTCGAATGAAAATATCCTATATGCAGGTGGATTACGAGGAGTATATGTTTCTATCGATCGGGGAAATACTTGGTCTTATTTAGGAATAAATATGCCCGCAGCAGCTGTGGCAGACTTGGAAATTTATTTGTCTACGATGGACTTGGTGGTGGCTACACACGGACGAGGTATCTACAAAACAAGCCTTCAGCCAATTCAGAAAATGATGAGTCAAAATCTCCCAACTAACACCGATTACTTTTTCGAAATCGATCAGGCGCCAAGACCTTGGTTTAATTCCTCAAGTGGTGAACCTGATTTTCGCACCGTGGAAAAGGCAATTTTTTCATTCTGGCTCAGTCAATCAAAACTTGTAACTATTGCAATTCTAGATCAATCAAATAAAGAAATCTGGAAGACTGATTTAACTGGTAGTAAAGGGTTTAACCAATATCGCTGGGATTTGGTAGAGAAAAAGCAAACTAGTGATTCTCCCTATTTTATTCATTATGATAAATTTATTGAAGCAGGTATTTATAAGGTGAAAATTTCTTCAGGTGATGTACAATTGGAACAGAATTTCGAAGTTACCAATGCAAAATCACCTTACACTCTAAAAGACACATTCTGACCTGAAAACCAAAAAAATTAATGTTTTCAAGATTATCCTAAACCTTTCTCCTTCTTTGCCTCTACCTCCGGCAGACAGGTCTGTGGTGAAAAATTGAAATCAATCGTTTTGGCGACACACCAAATTCCCGATTGAAATCAATTCAACCAAAACCCGGAAACGCTAAAAATTCTTTATTCTACCCATATTTTGTCCCTACGGGACAATTTGAATGCCTCCCATAAATGGCTAATAATTGATATTCTATGGTGTAACTATTATATGGAAAAGGCGAATGATTTTTCTTTTTTCTATGTGGACTCTGTGGTGGAAAAAATACCGCTACTCGTTTTGGCGAAACCCAATTCCCGATTGAAATCAATTCAACCAAAACCCGGAAACGCTAAAAATTCTTGAGGCTATCCGTATTTTGTCCCTACGGGACAATTCGGATGATCTAGATAAATAGCTTATAATTGATATTTGACGCCTAACTATACGAGCCATGTGGGCTATGCTCTGAAAAAAATATTCTCTGTGAAACCTCCGTGCCCTCTGTGCCTCTACCTCCGGCAGACAGGTCTGTGGTGGAAAAAATTGTAATCAAACGTTTTGGTGAAACCCAATTCCCGATTGGGATCAATGCGGCCAAAACCCGGAAACGCTAAAAATTCTTGAGGCTACCCATATTTTGTCCCTACAGGACACTGGGTAATCCAGATAAAGGGTAAGGGCGAAAGATTTTTCGCTCCTACAGATGCTATGTTTTCTATGTGGACTATGTGGTAAAGAAAACATCCACCGGATTTGGAAAAGCCATAATTTCCTAATCTCTGATTCTCACCCGGTCACCTATCGTGGCTCTCAATCTCTATACTTCCAATCTCCATTCTCTAATATCTTCTCTCCCATTCTCACACCAAAGGACCAATCCCAACCGTTTCTCCTCCTCTTCTTTTGCTTTCATCGGCAGCTTCCATGAAGGCATAGATCTCTAAAGTCTCCGCTGGATCCACAGGTGACACGCCGGATTTGAAGAATTCTGCAATTTTCACCGCCAAGGGTTCATAGCCCTCATATTTTCCCAGAACCAAGTTTCCTTCCGAACCGAAAGCAGTTCCTCCGTATTCATGTTTTCCTGATCTCGTTCCTCTACCAGTCCCTATTCTTCCATCTTTCCATTTTCCGATCACTACATCGGCATCCGGTGTAGTTACTCGGCTCACTGATTCGCAACCTGGACCCATCACAGTAAAAAGGATTTCGACTCCATGAATTCCATACCAAAACAAATCTGGATGTCCAGCTTCTATCGTGGCTGGACTGAAGGCATCACAACCTAACACCTTTCCGATTTTCCCCTCATAACGAACTGCCTGTGCATTGCTCATATACCGCAATGAGGAAGCCGAGAAGATGGGAACTCCAGCAGCTTCCGCTTCTTGATAGATCAATTGGGTATCCGCAAAACTCGCCGCTACAGGTTTATCGATGAAAAAGGGCTTTTTTGCCTGAATCACTTTTCTAGCTTGGGCTAGTCTCGGTTTCCCATCATTGGTTTCCAAGAGCACTACATCGACTGTTTCCAGCATCGTTTCAATAGAATCCGTGATCTCCACGCCCAATTCTTTTACTTGCGCTATGTAATCAGGGATCCGATCCATAGACGATTTGATATCCCGACTGCCATAAGGATAGGCCGCTGTCACTTTAAAACCTGCCAATTCTGGCCTTGGATTTTCTCCGTTAAAAAGCTTGG
>Ga0209390_10008904_pt1 | contig 12230 bp, 6 predicted proteins | sample BON01_FD_187212 | JGI IMG/M metagenome (GOLD analysis project Ga0209390, IMG submission 187212) | Freshwater microbial communities from Lake Bonney liftoff mats and glacier meltwater in Antarctica - BON-01 (SPAdes) (version 2) | ecosystem: Environmental > Aquatic > Freshwater > Ice > Glacier... | reverse complement strand
TCCCCTGTATACCCTGCATTACACTGGCAGGTGGTGTTTTTGATGCTTCCAGCTGGAGATATTGAATAAAAGGGACAGCTTGTACAAAAAGGCCCCGGTTCAGGCTTATACGTGCCAGCGCCGCATGGCGCGCATGCGTCTGCATTTGCCCCCGTGTACCCAGCGTTACATTCACATTTAGTGTTTGTGTAACTGCCAGGTGGAGAGATTGAATCAGAGGGGCAGCTTGTACAATCACCTCTCCCCAATATGTTTTTATACTTGCCGGCTACGCACAGAGAGCATGTGCCTCCATTTTCTCCAGTATATCCAGCGTTACATTCACACGCGGAGTCTGTGATGCTGCCAGCTGGAGAGATTGAAGCAGAGGGACAATGAGAGCAAGTTGCAGGCCCCAAGCCTGCTTTGTATTGGTTACTAATGCACTGCGAGCATGCGCCTCCATTTTCTCCTGTGAACCCGGAATTACATTGACAAGAGGTGTTTGTGATGCTACCAGCTGCAGCGGTAGAGTTTGATGGACAATCAGAGCAGGTAGCAGGCCCCAAGCCTGCTTTGTATTGGTTGCTGATACACTGCGAGCATGCGCCTCCATTTTCTCCTGTGAACCCAGAATTACATTGACAGGCGGTGTTTGTGATGCTACCAGATGCAGCGGTAGAGTTTGATGGACAATCAGAGCAAGTAGCAGGCCCCAAACTTGCTTTGTATTGACTGGAATTACACGGTGAGCATGTGCTCCCATTTTCCCCCGTGTACCCAGCGTTACATTGACAAGTGGTGATCGTGGTGCTGCCAGCTGCACATATTGAGTTTGATGGACAATCAGAACAGGTAGCAGGCCCCAAGCCTGCTTTGTATTGGTTGCTGATACACTGCGAGCATGCGCCTCCATTTTCTCCTGTGAACCCAGAATTACATTGACAGGCGGTGTTCGTGATGCTACCAGCTGCAGCGGTAGAGTTTGATGGACAATCAGAGCAAGTAGCAGGCCCCAATTCTTCCTTGTATTCGTTGATACTACACGGTGAGCATGTGCTCCCATTTTCCCCTGTGTACCCAGCGTTACATTGACAGGCGGTGTTCGTGGTGCTGCCGGCTGCAGATATCGAGTTAGAGGGACAGTGTGAACAAGTGGGCCCCAGTCCAGCTTTATGAGTGCCGGCGTCACACTGCAGGCATTGTCCTCCATTTACTCCCGTGTACCCAGCATTACATTCACATGAAGTGTTTGCGATGCTGCCAGCAAGTGAGATTGAATTGGAAGGACATAAAACACAAGCAGACCCCAACCCGGGTTTAAAAGTGCCGGCGTCGCACTGCGTGCATGAGGCTCCATTTTCTCCCTTATAACCAGCGTTACATTGACAGGGCGTGTATGCGTTGATAGAATGCGCTGATGTAGAGTTTCCTGCACACTGCAAGCATGTGCCTCCATCTACTCCGCTGAAACCGGCGTTACATTGACATGCTGTGATTGCTGTGCTAGCATATGGTGATGTAGAGCTTGTTGGACACGGGAAGCATTTGCTGTATGTGAATACTTGGAAGAAATTTGTACGAGATTGCCAGCCTGATGCACACCACTCTTCGCCTGTAATAGTTGCGGGGTATCTTCCATCCCACAACATTCGTATATTTCGTGAGTTTGAGGCAACTCCACTACTGACAATATGTTGACCGGTCATTGGTAATTTCCATAAAAATCTAGTAGTTGTCGAATCCAGTTTGTATACTACTTGATCATCATGCATTTGATTATTATATGGATAGTAATTGCCCATTGACGAAGTTTGACAGGTAAGGGACCGGAGTAATGCCTTGACATGTGTGGTCGCATAGGTGCCTGCTGCACAAGCATAGCACTCCGCGAGAGACATCACGAATAAAGCAGGAAAGATTGAATCAGAGGGACAGTCTATACAAGAAGCAGACCCCGATTGTACTTTATAAGTGCCAGAGCCGCACCGTGCGCATGTGTCTCCATCTTGTCCCGTGTATCCCGCATTACATTTACATGATTTCTTTGTCATATTGTCAGCGGAAATAGAGTTCGCTGGACAGCTCACACACACGCTTCTGTTGTCTTCCGATAACAAGCCTGCTGCACAATCACTGCATGTGTTTGTGGTTGCATTGACAATGACTGAATATTTCCCGGCTGCGCAATAAGTACACGCCGCAGACCCATTCATGCGCTTGTATTTGCCAGCCACACAGGCAGAGCAGGCGCCGTTCGTCCCCGTCCACCCAGCATTGCACCTGCACGCACTGAGAGACACGCCAGCCACGGGCAGGTCCGAGTTTGCTGGACAGCGCACACACACCATTCTGCTGTCTTCCGAATATGAGCCTGCTGCACAATCACTGCATGTGTCTGTGGATGCATTGGGCACCTCTGAATATTTCCCGGGTGCACAAAGTGTGCACGCCGCAGACCCATTCATGAGCTTGTATTTGCCAGCCACACAGGCCAGGCAGTCATCATTCGTCCCCGTCCAACCGGGGTTGCAGATGCACGCTGTGAGCGACACGCTAGCAACGTGCGAGTGGGAGTTTGGTGGGCAGTCCAGACAAACAAATCGAGTGTCTGTTGAATACGAGCCTGCTGCACAGTCACTGCATGTGTCTGTGGATGCATTGACAATGACTGAGTATTTCCCGGGTGCACAAAGTGTGCACGCAACGGACCCAATCATCAGCTTGTATTTGCCAGCCACACACGCAGAGCAGTCACCATTTGTGTGCATCCACCCAGCGTTGCAGCTGCAGTCAGTGATTGCTGTGCTGGCACTCGAAGACATGGAATTGGGCGGGCAATCTATGCACTGTTCAGGACCAGGGGCGGGTTTATATTTTCCAGACACGCAGGCTATACAGTCAACGTCTGTTCTTGTGAACCCAGGGTCGCACACGCAGGCGGTGAGCGAGAGGCTTTCAGCGGGTGAGCTGGAACGTAGTGGACACGGCAGGCACGCCGCTACTTCGTCTGACAAATAAAAGTCAACTGGGCAAGTACATGCTGAGATTGCGGCGCTACCAGCCGCAGATATGGCGTTGGTTTGACAGGGTTGACAGACCGCAGACCCAATGTATGGATTGTACGTGTTGACGCCACACGGCGTACACTGACCTCCATCTGCTCCAATGTACCCAGCATTGCACTGGCAGGATGTGATTGATGTGCTGCCAGCCGGAGATGTTGCGGCTGTTGGACATGCCTGGCAGACCGCAGAAGTCATGTGTAAATGATACGTGCCGACGCCGCACTCAACGCACGGGCCTCCATCCGGTCCTCTGTACCTGCCGGCACACCGGCAGGCTGGCCCTCCTTGGGTCCCATCGTAGTCGTCGATACACACGCAGTGGTCGCGAGGCACGCCTTGCGCTGGCGACTCCGCGTACACTCCACAGTCGTCGCAAGCGGTGGCCCCAGACCATGCCAAAAACGTTCCGACGGCACACTGTGTGCAACTGCCTCCGTCGTCAACTGAGAACAGCATGCCAGCGCCGTTGCATCTGCACCTGCTTTGATCCGGCGGTTGTATATACGAGTCAACTGGACATTCTTCACACAGGGAAGGTCCGTTTCGATCCCTGAACTTTCCAGTTTCACACTGCGTGCACGTGGCACCATAGAAGCCAGCGTTACACAAACAGTGGTCGCGGACAACGTCCTCAGGTTGCAAGGAGTGGTAGGGGCACCGCTCGCATTCCGCTGATGCCGCAATGCCCGCGAATTTACCAGCTTCACACTCTACGCATGGGCCTGGTGACCCGGGATGAGGCCCTTGAACAAAGCCTACAATGCCCTCAACAAACGACGAGACAGGTCGAGGCATGTTGTCTGAATAGCCGACATTGCATACGCAGACCTTCACATCAGTGGCACGAATCGCAGAAAACATTTCTACGTCCATATAAAAATCCATGTGTAGATGCCCATAAAATTCCATTTCTACCTGCCCAAATGCAAATAGCATTTTATCATTCACAACGCCACCACAATGAGACATTCTGGGCGTTGTCAATCTTTCCACATGATGCCCTCCAGCGTCCGCATACACATCCAGCGCGTATGTCGGACTCTTGTACATGACACTGCTTGTACCACCACCGAAATAAACATTGCCATTCCAGTGCATTCCTACCATACCCGTACGTGGCTGCGCCAAGGGTGTGACAATGGTCATCGTCATTGTGGACATATCGAACATGTCAACAACCCCCGCACATATGCGTTCTCCCTGTGAATTGACAAACTCCCCTCCTGCAAAGTACGCCTTAGAGTTTGCAGAAACAGCAGTCAACATGTTACGTGGCAGAGAGAGGCCATTGATTCCTTGAAGGGTGGTAAAAGTATAGGAACTAGTATTGAATATGTCAACATGGCTCGTATCACACCCACCAGCAATTATGATCAATTTTTCGAATGACGCCACTGCATGACCTTTGCGTGCGCGAGGCATTGTTATTGTTTCAATCAAGTCTTGTTTCGACACTTGAAGTATTTCCAGTTTGTCACTCGCAACCCACTGATTACCAATCTGATCCTCTCCTCCACAAAAAGCAATCCATCCTCCAGCCTGTGCGATGACCACGTATCTCCGAGGACTTGAGAGACTGTACTTGGCATATGTCCATGTGTAACTAGACGCTTGCGATGGGTCCGTGGGAATAATAAGTTCGAGTTCGTCTATTTCTGTCAATCCAAAAAACGTCCATCCAACATTTGGGACCATACTTTCCGTATACCCTCCAGCAAAATACGCTTTTGTGGCAGTGCCCCCACATGCAACTGCATCCTTCTTTGTGTTGAATTGAAATTTGCTGTACCAGGACAATTTTGTTACGACATCAAATGCAATCAGATTATCGTTCGGCCATCCTTGGTTTCCCACTATTATGAGCAAGTTACCTAGCGGCACGGCACACTGGAACACTGATATCGCCATTATGTAAGGAGTGTTATAAATTGTCTGTGAAAGGCTTGGTTTCGGCTGCTGTGGTCCAGTCTCATTTCGCAGAAAGGACCCAGGGTCGCACGCACACTCACCATTCGTTTTCGAAAAACCAGCATTGCACACACAGTCCGTCACATTGTCACTCCCGGGCAAAGATGATGAGTGATCCGGACAGCGTGTGCAATCGTCTGCCGCATCAGCGCCTACGAAACCCAAATATTTCCCACCTTCACAATCAGTGCACGCGGAAGACCCAGGGCTCTCTTTATACTTGCCGGGCACACAGCTTGCGCAGTCGCCCTTCCTTCCTGACCAGCCAGCACTGATTGCTGGACATGGTACACAGTACGTGGATGCCACGGCCAACTCCGAGTACTCCCCAACTTTGCAATCCGTGCACGGCATTGGCCCGCTGTGGGCCTTATGTTCGCCAAACCTGCAGCCAGTGCAGTTACCGTTTGTCCCCGTCCAACCAGGATTGCACAGGCAGGCGGCGGTGGTTGTATTCGGTGGGAGGGAGTTTGCTGGGCAGCCCACGCAGTGTGCACTTCCCAGATCTATTCTATACGTGCCTACAGCACACACCACGCACGTCCCATCGTTTGCGCCCATCCACCCGGCATCGCAACGGCAGGCGATGATCGCCGTGCTGCTCGCTGGCGAGCTGGAGTTCGCTGGACAGCTGACACAGTCTGAATTTCCCTTCTCTTCTTTGTACTTGCTCGCAGCACATGCCACGCAATCCCGGCCGTTCGCGCCTTGCCACCCGGCGTTGCACATGCACGCACTGAGCGCGGTGCTCCTCGTGGACGAGCTCGAGTTTGCTGGACAGGCCGCACACCCTGTATGTCCTTTCCGTATTTTGTACGTCCCTGCAGGACATCCCGCACACGTGCCACCGTTTGCGCCGTCGAAGCCTGCGTTGCACACACAGGACGTGTTGCCCTTGCTACCAACAGGAGAGGACGAGCCTGGCGGGCATTTCTGGCACAAAGCAGAGTCGTCGTACCGGTTAGCAATACACCCGAAATCACTAATAGATGCAGTCGTCCACCAATCTGCTGTGAATCCATCGCCTGAGAAGAACATATCTGATTTGAGTCCAACCTCCAAATAGGGATAACTAGCATCACTTTTGAATACATCAACAGGAACATTCTTTCCGGTGTGTCTTATAAGTTGAACATATGGGCCAGATTGACAATCTGCCGTTTGGCACTTGAGAACCACAACGAAGTGCATCCAAGGGAGCGTTGAGAACGTTGTGAATTTAAGAGAAATTATAGCATTAGAATGAATGAGCCATTTGCAACGTGAATTTATAGGATACCTGCCTGGTCCATCTGAAATAACTCCTCTCAAATATGACGAGCTAGGGTTGCATTCACATGATCCACTACAAACAAGATTAACAACAATAGCCTCAAAAAGAACTTTGTCATCTTGGATACAGGCGGTGCTTGTGGTGCTGCCTGGTTGAGAGATTAGGGGAGAAGGACAGTTTAAACAAGAACCAGGCCCCTCTGTTGCTTTGTAGGTGTCGCCTACACACTCCGTGCAATCAGTTCCATTTGGCCCCGTGTACCCGGCGTTGCACAGACAGGCAGTGTTTGTGATGCTCCCAGCTGGAGAGCTGGATTGAGAGGGACATTCGAGACAAAAACCAGACCCCACTCCTGCTTTGTAGGTGCCGCTACCACACTGCGTGCATGTGTCTCCACTTTTCCCCGCGTACCCGTCGTTGCACATGCATCCCACGGGGAGCATGGTGGCATTGCGGTTGCACTGACAGTCTTTGATTGTTATACTGCCAGCACGAGATTTTTTATGAAAGGGACAGTTTACACAAGAAGCAGATCCCAGTCCCTCTTTATAGGTGCCACCACCACACTGTGCGCACGAGGCCCCATTTGCCCCCATATACCCGGCGTTGCATTCACAGGAAGTGTTTCTGATGCTGCCAACTGGAGAGGAAGAGTTTGACGGACAATCAGAGCAAGTATCAGGCCCAAAGCCTTCTTTGTACTTGTTGATACTGCACAGTGAGCATGCGTTTCCATTTTCTCCCGTGTACCCAGCTGCACAAAAACAGGCTGGATCTCCCTGGGTCGCATTGTAGTCCCAGACACACTCTGTAAATTTTGCCCTGCATGTGCCGTCAGGGTCTGTCGCATATCCTTCGTCACATACACAGGCGTTGTATGTGGTGCTGCCAGCTAGAGAGCTTGAATTAGAGTGACATCTTACACAAGTACCAGATCCCACGGCAGATTTGTACGTGTCTCTGCCGCATGGCGAACATGGGCCTCCATCTACCCCCGTGAACCCAGCGTTGCATTTACATGTGTTTTCCGTGGTGCTGGCAGCTGGAGACATTGTATCAGAGGGACAGTTTTCGCAATGAGCACTCCCAAGGACAGATTTATACGTGTCTGCGACGCACTGCGTGCATGTGCTTCCATCTGCTCCGCTAAACCCAGCATTGCATTGACATGCGTTGATTTCTGTGCTATCCTGGGGTGATATAGAATTTGCTGGACACGGCAAGCATATACTGACTGTTTGTAAACGCACTGCATTATATACTGACTGCCATCCAATGCCTGCACAAGACTCATGCGCACCAGCCCCATGACCTGTTATTGGATCTTTTCCATTCCACTCCAGCATTACTATTGCCAATTCACCGCCAATTTTGCCAGCGATATGAAATCTTGAATCAGACGCGACTCTAAATAAAAAAATAATCCCTTTTCTGTAAACTGGATGACCATCATGCCATTGATTATTATATGGACGGTACGTGCCCATTAACGATACTTGACAAACAAGGTTTTCCACTACTACCTGTAATTCCATACTCGCATATGCGCCTGCTGCACAATTCGAGCACCCCGCCAGAGACAGCACCGAGAGCAGCACGCACGCAGCAAGCAGCGCGTGCCCCATTGCGCGCGCGAGCCGCCGGCTATATACGGCGTGGCGCACACGCTGCGCAAAGGCTCTTTAAGCAGGCTCGGGCCAGCCCCGTCTGATCTAAACGCCGCCCGGGCCAGTTTCGCTGTGCAGCAGTCGCAGGAGCACCGACGGCATGGAGCACACCGGCGTGCGCCCCAAGCGGCACAAGACCAGCGACACGCGTGCGACAGCCAAAGCCAGCATGCGCGCGTGGCTCGTGCGGGCGTCGTGCGCGCGCAAGGAGGACATCGAGAGCTTCGACCTGCAGAAGCACGACCCGTTCCAGCAGATCCGGCGCTCGTTTTTCAACGACAACACGATCGTGGAGCAGTTCGTGCTGAAGAACACGCGGGGGGGCGCGCAGGAGCACCTCGTCGCCTTCTGCTTCGACGAGGAGGGCAGCTTCACGCGCCAGAAGAACGAGCTCATGAGCAGCATGTGCGCGGAAATCTGGCCGGACCCGCGTGACAACCCCTTCGTGCACGGGGCGTTTGGCTCCTACGTCCTGTACTACACGGGCCGCGAGAGCGGGGCGCCCTGCACGGACATGCACCCCGTGGACACGGTCGACGCCCTGCTGCGGGGCCTGCGCGCGTCGCAGTAGCTGCTGCTAGCCACAGACAGCCCTTAAGCAGCAGCCCCCCTGCTCGCGCCGGCCGCCCGCCCGCAGCCGCAGATGTTCGCGGACGCCGACGTCTTCGAACGCAGCGGCACACAGCCGCCCGCGCCCCGCCAGCAGCGCTGCCTCCGGCGCCTCCTCGACCGCGCCCTCGGCTCCTCGCGCTTCGCCCGCATGGCGCACCTGCGCATCATGCAGCAGGCCGACGCGCACGTGCGCGCCTGCGACCACCGCGAGGCCCGCGCCGTCACCACGCAGGGCCCGGGCGGCGACCTCTACTTCGTGCTGCGCGCGCACCGTCTGCTCTTTGCCTGGCGCGCCGCCGGTGCATAGCTTCAATAAAAACTAAGTACAGTCCACGTGCTCGCGTCGTGCACCCCGCGAGGGCCCCCGCGGCGCCACGCCCGCTTTTTTTTTCGTGCACCCACTATAAAAGTCCCTGCTCGGCGCGCCTCGCCATGCATTTGGCAGCAATGAACGCCCCCCCGCTGGGCCCAGACCTCACCACCTTCACGCCCCCCGTCCTCGGCCCGGGCACACTCTCCGCCGGCGCGCCGGTGCTCGCACCCTCCGGCCAGTCCTCGCCGCGCAGTGACACGCACACGGAGCGGTCGCCAGACACCGGCGCGCAGACAGGGCTGTCCCCGCGCGACGTCACAGACGACGCCGCTGGCGCGCACTCTGAGCCCTCGCCGCGCGACGTCACAGACCACGCCAGTGACGAGATCCCCCGACTCACCCGGCGATTCCAGTGCAGCGAGGACGATCGCATGAGCGCACTGACCTCCCTGCTCGGTTTGATGCGCACAGGAGCGGAGCACGCCCCCGAGTACGGGCCCATCTCACGCCACACACCGCAGCAAGACTGTGCGGCCGACATACAGACCCTCCAGCTCCAGTGTGCGGGCTTGCTCGCGAGGGTCGAGGACCTCGAGGGTCCGAAAGCACAGCAGCCTCCCACCCCGCACTCCCGGGGCAAGCACCGGGGGCGAGACTATCACAGAGCGATCAAGCAGAGGTCGCAGCATAGGCGAGACGAACGAAACGAAAAGAGAATGCGCGATATTTAAGGCCAGTCCGCGGACTCTACAGACATGAGTTGTACACACACGCTGCAGGTGCCTATGACCTCGGACCATGTGATGAGATTCTTGAGCCCAAGAACCATGACGCAGATGGGAGAGTACATGCCCTTGCACAATAAAGTTACATCAACAGGCCCAGTCGTCCCGAAGAAGGCTGGAACACAAATCACAGGCGTTGTAAGATGGCGCTTGTCCGAAGATATGTGTAGGATGCAACGAAAGAGTCCATGAGGTTGTTTATTCAATAAATTATGAAAGCAATAGTCTCGTGTGGTGTCCACTTGCGGGTATTATGCGGTAGTTCGTTGCGGGTGATTACGGGTCAACGATATTTTAATTTTAAGTTAATGATGTTTTGATGATAATTTGACGACATTTCAATGACAATTTTATAATATGTTTATGAAAATTTAGTTATGATTATCTTATATTTATTATTATTTTATTGTTAATTTATGCTTAAAATATTAGTAAAATATTGTCATAATATGCTTATAATTTGATCATATTATTGTAAATTAATTGATATTTTGTTGATATCCCGCGAAACAGCCCGGCTTTCTTGGGTCCAGAGAGAGCAGAGAAAACTTTGCACAAAATGGACTCCCAAGTGACTTTTCCTCTTGTGGACAACACTTCCGCACAAAACACCGTACCGCCCGGAGATGGAGTGTGGTGGATGAAACGCCAACGTGTCGGGCATCTCGAGCACGCTAGCATGATCAAGACTTTTCCTGGGATGCAAGACGTGCAAGTGAAGGAAAATGTACTTCTCCACATTATGTACCCGGGCACAAAAGACCTTTTCGACAAGGACGCTGCTGGCTGCATTCCTCTCGATAACATTGGAGATGTTCTCGGCTACAGAGACATTCTCTGGGATAAGTGCGTGAGGCGACTGGAAGAAAAATTAGGAACAGGAGATTCTCTGAGGCATGTTCCGAATGGCCATCCAAAGGTGCGTTGATTGAACTAAGTTGTTTCAAAATTTCAAATTCGTTTCTCGATAATTTACGAAAAAGAACTTTTTGTGCAGGGACAAGACAATATGCTGATGATTGAGGCCGATTTAGTACATTTGGTCGTAGAGTGCTACGCGGAAATTGTACAGGAGGACTTTACCTCTCCTGAAGACACGTGCAAGGTAGCCGGGTGCGACGCGGTGGTCGCGCTGGACCGCTTCAAGCATGGCTATGCTCCTATGTGGGACGACACACCTTGCGTGCGTAAAAATATGTACGAGATGTTTGCAAAGGACGTCGACTTCGGCGAATTGCAGATGCATGGACAACATGTCCTCCGTTTCAAAAAATATGAGGACAGGATAGTGAACGGAGACCTTTTGACTGCCTGTGGTGTGACGAACACTTTCACGAAGGCAGAAAACATCATTGCAAAAATGATTTTAGAGAAGGATCCGCTCATCACGCGCTTCGGAAGCATCCAACTGGAACAAAACTTGCTTCTCAAGGTACGTGCTTGTTTTATGCAGATTATTACGAGAGGCATCGATTGCTATGTGCTGTCTTAAAAGGATTTTCAATGCTGCACAATGACTTTCGAATCGTCTTGTTCAGAACAAGAACGTGTACACCTGGAACATCGAGGAGGGCATCGCATTCTGCATGGCGTTTTTGGCGCGCGAGGCAGCGAAAGCGAGCGCGCGCCCTGCTGCGCGTGCGCTCGGTGGCGCGGCGCACGGCGCACACAGACTGCCAGCAGCGAGCCTCTCCGTGGCCCAGGGCGGGCTCGCTGGCGCGGCGCTGCGGGTGCAGGAGCCGGCTGAGATGATCGACAGCCAGGGCATGATCCACTTGCAGGCCATTGTGCTCAAGTCAATGCGAGGCTTGGAGTTCTTGCCAGACTCGCTATTTCATGGAAAGAAACAGCGCCAGATGGCAGAGGACATGACAGATGCTAAGGGCACCAACGTCTACGGATACATGGTTGTTGTTGATTCAGGAGCGGCGGTTTTGTTTAAAGATGCTGCTCATGCGAGAAGGTGGACAAGGAATGAGAAATTAGTTAACAATATGATTGCACCGAGTCTGACATTTGTCGCGAGTGGACATCCTAATGTGAGTTTGCTTTATTTGTTTGAATTGTTTTGAAATGTTCTTAAATTCATGTAAGCGACTCACAAATATTTAAATGTTGTAATTTTAAATAAAATTTGTCAAATTACTTCAAAACATTTAGTCAACCATAGGTAAACCATAGGCCAAATATGACCTATGGCTGACCTATGGTACAAATATTTAGTCAACTTTTTGAGTAATAAATTATCATACCAATTTTAGTACCACTAATTTACTGGTACTAAGTTTTACATCTCTAATATTTTCGTGCAGGGTGGCCAAATCGCAATTGCCACTCCCGGAGACATCATCAAGCTCCTCCAAGAGCACCCAAAAATGCAACAATTACGTCAAGAGACTGGCAATGCTTACATTCAGCGCGAGACGTGCAGTGCGGAATTGGTGAAGCTGGCGGTGGCGGCTGCGACGAACCCGACGGCGGGGCAGGCCATGCTGCAGCGCGGCAGCCGTGGGCTAGCGGTGGGGGGGAGCCGCTCGCAAGAGTCGACGACGGTGGACGAAGCGG
>Ga0209390_10008903_pt1 | contig 12232 bp, 15 predicted proteins | sample BON01_FD_187212 | JGI IMG/M metagenome (GOLD analysis project Ga0209390, IMG submission 187212) | Freshwater microbial communities from Lake Bonney liftoff mats and glacier meltwater in Antarctica - BON-01 (SPAdes) (version 2) | ecosystem: Environmental > Aquatic > Freshwater > Ice > Glacier... | reverse complement strand
GCGCAAGGCCGCGGACGAAGGGGTGACACCCTCGGCGGACCATCTTGACCGGCTCGGCGAAGAGGAAATGGACCTCATCAAAATGGCTGCGCAATTCCCGCGGATCATCGAATCGGCGGCGGCGTCGCGCGAGCCACATCGAGTCGCATTCTATCTGAACGACCTCGCAGCCGCTTTTCACGGCTATTATAATCTGGGCAATGACCGGCCTGACAAGCGGATCATAATGGTTAATGACCCGGAAGTCACATCCGCGAGGCTTTTCTTAGCCAAGAATATCGGGCAGACTGTAAAAAATGGTCTTGCTCTGATGGGCGTAGAGGCCGCAGAATCGATGTGATCAGCCCTTTGGCTAACGGAGCATATAATGTCAGATACCACCCGCGAAAATCTTGATCTGGACGACGAAGATCGTCTGCCCTGGCTCGAATCGGCCGAAGATTATGATGATGGCGAAGAATATTCTCCGATCCGGGTGGCTTTGTTCGTCGGTTTCGGTTTGCTGCTACTGGCGGCAATCGTCGGTGGTATTTATTGGCTGCAGAACCGCGACGGTGGCGGGCTGGACGGCAATGGCGAATTGATTGCAGCCCAGGAAGGCGACTATAAGGTCCGTCCTGACGACCCGCAGGCACGGCAATTTGAAGGCGAAGGCGATGCCAGCTTCGCCGCCAGCGAAGGTCAGGAGACCCCGGCGCAACTGGGTGATCCCGTGACTACCGAAGCGCCGCTCCGCAAGGCGGATGCAGACCCGTCCGCAGACGCAGCAGGAACGGCCCTGATTCAGCTGGGTGCCTTCAGTTCGGCCAGTCTCGCCGATCGCAGTTGGTCGGGCTATGCGCGCCGGTTTGAAGCCATTGGCCCGTTGCCGAAAAAGATTCTTCAGGGCAATCTGGATGGTGGGACGATTTACCGGCTGAACGCGGTCGCCCCAAGCCGCGAGGCGGCTCAGGAAATCTGCAATAACCTCAAGGCCGCTGGCGAAAGCTGCCTCGTCGTTCGCTAGTCTGGAAGCAATAGATGGTTGAAGCGCTGTGGATAACGGCGCTTTTGCCTTTACCCGGCTCCGAAACGGCGCAAGGATAAGACATGTTGCGTGAGAAGAGTTCATCATGGCTATGACACCGGCGGTTTTTGGAATTTCGGGCCTGAGCCTGACCGCCGCTGAAAAGGCATTTTTCCGCGACAGCGACCCTGCGGGTTATATCATCTTCGGACGCAATATCGAGAGCAAGGCGCAGCTCAGGGCGCTGACCGATGAACTGCGCGCGATCCACGGCCGCGATGACCTGGCGATCCTGATCGATCAGGAAGGCGGTCGTGTGGCGCGGATGCAGCAGCCGATCTGGCCGAAATTCCCGGCGGGGGAGATATTCGACAAGCTATATGACATCGCGCCTGCGACAGCGATCGAGGCGGCGCGGCTCAATGCGCAGGCGATTGCCGTCAGCTTGAACGAAGTCGGCATCACGGTCGATTGTCTGCCACTGCTGGATGTCCGCCAGCCGGATGCCGACAATGTCATCGGCGACCGCGCTCTGGGCAGCGAACCGATGCGGGTTGCGGCTTTGGGCAGGGCGATCCTCGACGGCCTGCAGCGCGGCGGCGTGGTGGGCGTGGTCAAACATCTGCCGGGCCATGGCCGGACTAGCGTCGACACGCACAAGGCTTTGCCGACGGTGACGGCCAGCGACGAAGAGCTGCAACTGGATCTGGCCCCGTTCCAGGCGCTGAACAAGGCGCCGATGGGCATGACCGGCCATTTGCTGTTCACCGCGTGGGATGCTCAGACACCGTCGACCCTGTCGAAAATCGTCATTCAGGATATCATTCGCGACCGGATCGGCTTTGACGGCCTGCTGTTCACCGACGATCTCGATATGGAAGCTTTGTCCGGCACCGTCGCCGAGCGCGCCGAACGGGCGCAGGCAGCGGGCTGCGATATCGCGCTCAACTGCTGGGCGAAGATGGACGATATGACCGCTATTGCCGAAAGCCTGGCACCGATGTCGGAAAAAACCCGGCAGCGGTTGGATCGGGCGATGGCGACCATTGCGGACACAAAAGACGCCGATACTGCCGATGAACTGGCTGGCCTGCTTGCCCGGCGCGACGGGCTGATGGCCGCAGCGGCATGAGCGACGAACCGGAAACCGAGGGCTTCTTTTTCCCCCCTGAACCGGTTGCCTCCGACGAAGGGTCGCTGACGCTGAATATCGACGGCTGGGAAGGGCCGCTTGATCTGCTGCTCGCCCTGGCGCGCAACCAGAAGGTCGATTTGCGCGAGATATCGATCCTCGAACTGGTCCAGGAATATCTCAAATATATCGCCAGTGCCCAGACTCTGCGTCTCGAGCTGGCCGCCGATTATCTGGTGATGGCGGCCTGGCTGACCTATTTGAAATCGGGGCTGTTATTGCCCCGTGATCCGGAAATCGATCCTTCACCCGAAGAACTGGCCCTGCGGCTGCAGATGCGGCTGGAACGGCTGAACGCGATGCGGGAATCGGGCGCTCGTCTGCTGGCCAGAGACCGGATTGGCCGCGACGTGTTCATGCGCGGCGCACCGGAAGGTCTGCGGGTGGTCAAGGACCGGCATTGGCAGGCGGAATATTATGACCTGATCACCGCTTATTCGCGAGTCAAGAGACGCAGTGCGCCGGCGATCCATATCGTCCGGCAGCGGATGGTGATGACCCTCGAGGATGCGCTTGCGCGGGTTTCGATGATGCTGGGCGAAGCGATAGACTGGATGGATATAAGGCATTTCCTGCCACCCGGTGCTCCGCCCGAACTGCGCAAGTCTGCGCTCGCGTCCAGCTTTCTGGCGACACTGGAACTGGCCCGGCAGGGGAAGCTGCTATTGCAGCAGGAAGGCAGTTTTGCGCCGCTCAGAATAAAGGCTACGACTCATGGATGAACATCACGTGGAAGACACCAGCCTGATCGAACCGATGGCCGAGGCCATGGATATCGGCAAGCGTGCGGTCGAGGCGACGCTTTTTGCCTCGGAAAAACCGATGACGATCGCCGATATCAAGGTCTATGTCGGCGAAGAGCTGGATATTCGCCAGATATTGGCGGACCTGCAGGAGGATTTTCAGCATCGCGGCATCGTCCTGATCAAAACCGGCGACCGCTGGCATTTTCAGACCGCTCAGGATCTGTCGCACCTTTTGCGCCGCGAACGGGCCGAATTGCGCAAGCTCAGCCGGGCCGGCATGGAAACGCTGGCGATCATCGCCTATCACGAACCGGTCAGCCGCGCCGAAATCGAAGCGATAAGGGGCGTTCAGGTCGCCAAGGGCACGCTCGATGTGCTGATGGAAGCCGGCTGGGCGCGTCCGGCGGGCCGCCGTGAAGTGCCGGGCAGGCCGCTGATCTATGCGACCACTGCGGAATTTCTGACTCATTTCGGCCTGCAGAGCCGCAGGGATTTGCCCGGTATCGATGACCTGAAAGCGGCAGGATTGCTGGATCCCGTCGATCTCGCGTTCGAGCAAATGGAGCTGGAAGCCGAAGTGGAAGCAGAGGCGGAACAGGGCTCCGATGATTCCGCAGAGCGACAGTTTGCAGATGATGATGGTGTTTTGCTGGAAAACCAAAGCGAAAGCGCTTAAATAGAACGCTTAAGGAGAATATCGCATGCAACCGAGTGTTTGGCAGATTTTAATTGTAGCGGCGCTGGTTCTGGTTCTGTTTGGCCGTGGCCGGATTTCCGAAATGATGGGCGATGTCGGCAAGGGCATCCGTTCTTTCAAACAAGGCATCACCGACGAAGACACCAGCGCTGCCAAAGCAACCCCCAAGATTGACAGCAAGACCGCAGATACGTCGGCCGAGACCAGCAAAACCTCTGACAAGACGGCTGGTTGATTTGCCGGCCTTTGGACTGAGGGCCGCATAATATATGTTTGACCTTTCGATATCCGAGATCGCGATTATCGCGATCATTGCCACTGTCGTCATCGGGCCGAAGGAATTGCCGCGCGCGCTGGCGACCGCAGGCAAATGGATGGCCAAGGCGCGCGGCGTCATGGCCAATTTCCGCACCGGGCTTGATGCCATGGTTCGCGAAGCCGAGCTTCAGGAAATGGAAAAAAAATGGGCTGCGGAAAATGACCGGATCATGAGCGAGCATCCGGCGCTTCCCGATGCCTCTCTTGCTGATGACGCTGCAGCGCAAGAACCAAGGATGGAGCCGCTCGACGGACCGCCCGCGGACAAGTCCGACCCATCAGACCCGATAGACGACCGGCCCGATCTGCCGCCCACAGGCGATGCCAAGCCATGAACGATCAAAGCAAGCCGGATCTGGATGAAAGCAAGGCGCCGCTGATCGAACATCTGATCGAGCTGCGTCAGCGATTGCTGTGGTCGGTGGCGGCGCTGACCGTGGCCTTTCTGATCAGCATATTTTTTGCCGACCAGATTTTCGGCATTCTCGTTCAGCCGCTCACCGATGCCTTTCCGGCCGGCGAAGGCAAGCTGATCTATACCAAGCTTTACGAAGCCTTTTTCGTCGAGATCAAGGTGGCGATGTTCGCGGCCTTTTTCCTCGCCTTTCCAATCATTTCCAACCAGCTGTGGGCCTTTGTCGCGCCCGGTCTCTATGCCAAAGAGAAAAAGGCCTTTCTGCCGTTTCTCATTGCCACGCCGTTGCTGTTCATGGCCGGCGCCTCGCTCGCCTATTTTGTCGTCATGCCGACCGCGTTCAAATTTTTCCTGGGATTTGAAGGGCCGGTCGGCGGCCTGCAACAGGAAGCCTTGCCCGCGATGGGCGACTATCTCTCGCTGGTGATGCAGTTTATATTGGCGTTTGGGGTCTGTTTCCAGCTGCCGGTGCTGCTGTTGCTGCTCAACCGGGCAGGCATTGTGACTCGCCAGCAGTTAAAGGGCATACGCCGCTATATGATCGTCGGGGCATTTGCGCTGGCCGCGATTCTGACCCCGCCCGACGTGGTGTCGCAGCTGATGCTCGGGATTCCGCTGATCCTGCTCTACGAAGTCTCACTGCTGATCATGTGGTTCACCGATCGCAAGAAACGTAAAATCGTCAGCCAATAAACCCTGCCTTGCCTGCAGGGCTTTCGGTTTCCCAAAGCGGGTGCGAGGACGCCGCAGCAGCATTTATGCAGAATGATTTGGCGTTTCCGTGCCAAACAGGGCTATGATCCGATGGGCACTACTTCTTGGACTGAGAATAGGGAAGTGCACCAACAGGGGGATTAGCATGACACAATCAAAAAACCTGAGGCGAGGTGGCTTCGCGTCGGTATGGCTGGCAGCGGCATTATGTTCGGTACCGGTGATGGCGGCAAACCCGGCGCATGTGCAGCAACTGAAAGACACGCGTTCCTGTCCTGGCTGCGATCTTTCCGGTGCTGATCTGACGCTGCTTTTCGTTGAACAGGAATATAGCGTAGACGACCCAACGGTAAATCTGGATGGAGCGGATCTAACCGGTGCAGATTTGAAGGGCGCGTTTCTTTATCAAGCCAGTTTCAAGGGCGCGCGGATGCACGGCGCTGATTTGCGTGGCAGCAATCTGACCGGAGCGCATATGGAAAGCGCGGATCTGACCGGAACCAAATATGGGAACTGGGACATTCACTGGTCCAATCTCAACGGTACCTATCTTACCGATACAAATCTGACCGGTGCCACCGGTGCCGATGTGGAAGATGCAAACACCTGTCGCACCACATTGCCAGATGGCAGCGTTGATGCCGGCTATTGCGACTGATCAGTTGACGGATATAACGTCGTCGGGGCTGCGCTGGCTGGAAGATGGAGAATTTTGGGGAGAATATCATGGCTGTTATGGAAAAGAGCCGTCAATCCAACCGACAGGTCATAGGCCTGATTTTGACGACGGCTTTATCTACGATTTTTGCACCAGTAGCTTTTGCGCAAGCCAATTATTCAGCCGCTGATGCGCGCTATGTGACCAGCTCGCAAAATCCCGATGTTCTGAACTATATTGTCTGTCTGGAAAATACGATGTCCTACCCCGGCATGCAGGAAAAATGGGGATTTCAGGGTGCGATGGATATTGCACAGAATGAATGCAGGACGCTGCCATTCCCTGGCTATCCTGCTGTGCCCAGTACCGATGACTTGGCCAGAAGCATCCAGGAATGTGGTTTCAGGCCCGGCGACGCGAGCCCTGATATGGGATGTGGCGCAACGTCTGTTGCCGTGTCACAATCCTATCCGGTGCAAGACAATGCGGAGCAGGCCAACGGCATATTCGCAGCTTCAATCTTCACCTATTGCGATGCGACCCTGCTGGCAAAATTCTGGCGCGTTGATGTCGGTCAGAGCAAGGCCTTGATCGGCAATAAAATTCTCAACGGATTGGGATGGAATATTCCCGCTATTCTAAGATCTAGCCGTCAGGCCGGCAATCAATGTGAATGGTCGGACACGGGTTATAGCTATCAGGATGCTGAGCAAATTGCATCAATCTGGTCTCTCGGAAGAGGCGTCAGCGAAGCAAAATCGAAAATGACGATGTTGGCAACGGCCGGACATCAGAATTGGGTCGATGCTGCTCTGGGCCATTGTCACACCGACAGTCTCGTGCAGGACTTTAGCTTGCCGGCAGGTCAGTGCTGATTGCCGAGTCGACCAAAGGCGGGGCTGGTTGACGAGGCTCGCCAATAGCCACCGCATTCGGTGCAGATCCATGATTCAGATTGAAAAGGGCACGATCAGTCAATGGCTTCCTGGCCAGCTTTGCCAACCGATTCAATATCGCGACCGACACCCTTGACGGTGGCGCAGGCGCTCAGCAAAACCATGGTAGAAATCAAGATCGCTGCGGTAATTTTCTGCATTTCAAAATATCCTAAAAACTGAACTTCGCACTGACGCGAATATCACGACCGGACAGCGGTACATAGTCTTTCGTGAACGACGCATGACGGCGGGCGTTCACATCAAAGATATTATTGGCCGAGGCCAGCAGGGTGAGGTTGCCGCCCTTGCCAAACGGACGCCAGGCCGCCGAGGCGTTGACCATCGTGAAGCTGTCGCTCGAAGTTTCGAATGTCGCAACGCGATTCTGGCTGGCCGACCATTCGACTTCACCGCGCAGGTCGAAATGATCGCTGTTCGCCTCCAGCCCTCCGAGCAGGCGGAATGGCGGAATGCGCGGGATCGGGCCGCCGCTGCCAGCGGCATTTGAGTCGATATTGGCGTGGACCAGATCGGACACCATATTGGCGGTCAGGTCAAAGTCACCAAGCGTCGCGAATTTGGCCGAGCCCGACAGTTCAAAACCATAATAGGTCGCGTCCTGCTGGAAATATTGGAAGACCGGCAGGCCATCCTCGATTGCGCCGGTTTCCGCTTCAAAAATATAGTCGGAAAACAGGTTGCCGTAGATGGTCGCGCTGACCGCATATATATTGTCATCATAGCGCGCATAAAGCTCGCCGCCCCAGCTTTTCTCGGTGGTGAAATCGGGGTTGCCGATTTCAAACGCTTCGGTCGCGACATGCGGGCCGTTGGACAGCAGTTCTTCGGCAGACGGCGCGCGGGCGGAACGCGACAGGTTGATACCAAATTTCAGGTCCGCTTCGCCGGGCACATAGGCGACACCAAAGGCGCCCGAGAAGGTGCCGAAGCTGCGGTCAAAATTGATCACCGGCGCCCGGATCGCAGTCTGGTCGAACCGGGCTGCGCCTTCCAGCTGCAGCTCGCCCAGTTCCAGTTCCTGCAGGGTGAAGATTGCGGCGCTTTCGATGCTGTTCTTGGGGACAAAGGCTTCATCGCCAATCGCATTGAAATCGCGGGCGAGCAATTGCGCGCCGACCACCCCGCGCCAGCCGCCGCGGGCCGCCTGAGTCAGTTCAAGCCGGCTTTCGACGCCCTTGACCTTGAAGATCGTGCCGACCTCCGACCCTTCAAATTCGGTGTGCTGATAGTCGGAATAGCCAGCGCGCAGCGTGAGATTCTCGAAAAAGCCCGGCAGATCAGCCGAGGCGCGCAAGTCGGCGCGGTTTTGCTTGAGGCCGATGGTGACCGGCGGCGCTTGCGGGCCGGTGTCGAGGCCCGGCCGCTCGGGCACGCCATAATCGCTTTCATAGCGGCTGACCGAAAAGCCGATACTGCCGCCATCGCCGATATAGGCAAGGCTGGCGGCGGCGGTCTTGGTCAGGCTTGCGGTATTGGGCACCGTGCCGCTGAGATTGGCGCGGTCGGTCAACTGGGCCGCTCCGGCGGCATCGCCGCCATCTGCCGCCTGCGCGGCCGCATCGAGCAATTCTCCGCGCAGGGCAGGGGAGAGCACATAGCCGCCAATCTTGACATCATCGGTCTTGCGCACGCTGCCATCGACATGGAAGACCAGATGGGAGGTCAGCGGTACGTCGAGCGAACCGGCGGCGCTGCGGTCATTGGCGGCGCTGCCATAGCCGGCCAGCGCATCAAGATGGAACGGTGCTTCCGGGACTTCGCGCGGAATCCTTTTATCGATAATATTAACCGCGCCGCCGATCGCGTCGCCGCCGAACAGCAGCACCGCCGGCCCGCGCAGCACTTCGACGCGTTGGGCGGTGAGCGGATCAATCGCAACCGCATGGTCGACCGAGGTGTTGGACGCATCGAGCGAGCCGATCCCGTCGGTCAACACCCGCACGCGCGGTCCCTGAAACCCGCGCAATACGGGGCGGGAGGCGCCCGGTGCAAAGCTGGTCGCGCTGATTCCGGCCATGCTGGTCAGGCTGTCGCCAATCTGGCCGCGCAAATCCTGCGCCAGGTCCTCGCCCGACAACACCGATGTGCCGGCGAGAATATCAAGCTGTTTGACGAACCGGGCGGTGACGACAATCTCCTTGCTGCCCTCGCCATGAAAATCATCATCGGGCTGGGCGGTATCGCTGGGTTCGGCGCTCTGGGCGGCGGCAGGGGCAACGGGAATGGCAAGGGCGGCGGCGGTAATCAGCAGCAGTTTTTTCACGCGGTTACTCATATGGCAAGAGGGGGGAGAATCAGTTTCTGGGGGCCAAGTAGGAGTTATGATATAATATATCAATCCAAATTTGTACTGAATCGGCAAGCCGAGCGAATTTTGCTATAAATTGCAGGCATGGCACCGTGAAGACGGTGCCGGGCTACTGGAGCCGTTAGCCCAATCCGGTTCAACCGGGCTGCGGCAAGGGATGATGGAGCAATGCTGCCACCGGTGCCGCGGGGTCCGGTGTACCGGCGACAATATTCGCCGACAATTCCAGCAATGCCCGTTCATGCTCGCCCATGAACGCCGCAATGCGTGCGGCTTCGGGGTCTTCTTCGGCAGAGACCAAGGCTGCAAGCTCTTCATAGCGCGGCAGAAAATTCGCCTTCACCAGGTCATGAAGCGCTGCAAAGCGTTGGGACCAGGGCAGGGCGTTCATTTGCTCGCTGGCTGCTTTGCCGCCTGCACGGGCTTCATCATCTTCCTGAATCGACAATCCGCATCGGGCAAGAAGCGGTCGCAGGATTGTTTTACCCTCGGTTTCAAACTGAAACAGCGTCCCAATAATATAGGATTGGTCGGCGCTTTCAGCTGAGCCGAGCATATTCCCGAACGCGGTCTCGCCGGTTACTTCTCCGTGATAGACGTCGGCCAGACATTCCTTGAACAGGTTCGATATCATTTTTCTCTCTCCCATTTGCTTTCCTGAAATATCTAGATAATCTGATGGCTTCGCAAGTCAAACCGGTCGATGCCTTACTAGGACCACCATTCTTCCCGCAGAACGGGATGATTGTGGCTTTTCATTGGTCGATTGAAGGGCCATGAAGCACCCGATATTAAGGAGAGACCTGCATGACCAGCCGCGACAATTTCGGAGCCACCACCGCTGCGGACGAAGTGCTCGACGGCATCGACCTGTCGGGCAAGCTGGTGGTCATCACCGGCGGCGCATCCGGCCTCGGTCAGGAAACCGCGCGGGCGATGGCGGCGAAGGGCGCGCATATTGTCATCCCGGTGCGCGATATGGCCAAGGGCGAGGCTGCGGTGGTGGCAATCAAAGCCTCCGTCCCTGACGCCGATATCGAACTGATGGAATGCGATTTGGGCAAGATGGCCAGCATCCAGTTTTTTGCCCAGGCTTTTCTCGTTCAGCATGACCGGATCGATCTGCTGATCAACAATGCCGGGGTGATGGCTTCTCCGCATATGACCACCGGCGATGGTCTGGAGTTGCAGTTCGGTACCAATCATATCGGCCATTTCCAGCTCACCAATCTGCTGATGCCAGCCCTTCTCAAAGCGGCAAAAAACGTGGGGATGCCCGCATCGTCAATCTCAGTTCGCGCGGCCATCATTTCGATACGGTGCATTTTGACGACCCGCATTTTGAAACGCGGGATTATGACAAATGGCTCTCCTATGGCCAGGCGAAGACCGCCAATATCATGTTCTCCGTCGGTCTGGAAAAGCGGCTGGCGGGCAAGGGCGTTCATGCGCTGGCCGTGCATCCGGGCGGTATCCGGACCAATCTCGGTCGCCATCTGACCGAGGATGATATGGCGATGCTGCTCAAACGGATGGAAGACAATGCCGGAGAGAACTTCACCTTCAAGACGGTGGAGCAGGGTGCCGCGACCAGCTGCTACGCCGCAACCGCGCCGGAGCTTGCAGGCCGCGGCGGCGTCTATCTCGAAGACTGCCATGTCGCAGCCGTCGATGATGAAGACCCGAGCGGCAGCGTCCGTTCCTATGCGGTTGATCCCGGCAATGCCGAGAAGCTATGGGCCCTGTCGGAGGCCACCGTCGGCCAGACATTTTCTTACTAAAAACCCCATCATACCGGAGACTCCCCATTCATGACCGCATCCCTTATCCTCTACGGCTCGCCTCTGTCTCCCTTCCAGCGCAAGGTGGAGGCGGTGATGGCGCTCAAGGGGCTCGACTATGATTGCGAAGAGGTCAGTGTCATGGCCATGCCCGACTGGTACAAGAAAATCAGTCCGCTCGGCCGCATTCCCTCGCTGCGCGACCGGGAAATTGCCGAAGACGGTCCCGCCGGGACGATCACCGACAGCTCGGCTATTTGCAGCTATCTGGAAAAGCGGCAGCCGGAACCGGCGGTCTATCCTGCCGATGCATTCGACCATGGCCGGGCGCTGTGGCTCGAGGAATATGCCGATACCGGCATGGCAATGGCTGGCGGCATGGGCCTGTTCCGGCCGATCATCTTCAACCTGTTCCAGCGCAAGCAGCCGGATATCGAAACAGCGCGCAAGACCTGGAATGAAAAGCTGCCGCCGCTTTATGACTATCTCGAAGGGCAGCTCGATGGCCGCGCCTATTTTATCGGCGATGCGATTACCATCGCCGATATAGCGGTCGCCGCACAAATCGCCCAGACCGACATGCTCGCCGGTCTACCCGACAAATCCCGCTGGCCGGCATTGGTCGCCCATTATCAAGCGATGAGAGCGCATGACTGTTTCCAGCCCAACAACGCAGGCTGCGACAAAATATTGGCGAAACTGGTGCCGGAGAAATTTGACCTGAGCTAGATGCGGTGAAGCGGGCTTTTCAGCCTAGCGTCAGCAAATAGAGGGCGTAGATCGCGGGCATGGTCAGTACCGAAAACACCGTCTGCACCGCGATCAGATTGGCGGATAGAGTGGCGTCGCCACCCAGTTGGCGCGCCAATATATAGCCGCTGCTCGCGGTCGGTGTGGCAGCGGCGATCACCACAATTGCCAGGCTGTCTACCGGAAGATTGAGCAATAGTCCCACAGCCAAGGCCACGAGCGGCAAGCCGAGCAAGCGCACCGCTGACCAAGTCAAAGTGGTGTGCCCCGCCCGTTTAAAAGCCTCCAGATCAACCGCCGCGCCAACCACCAGCAGGCCAAGGGCAAGCGTGGCCTGGCCCAATATATCGAGGGTTTTCTCGGCAATGCCGGTCGGAGCAATGCCCAACTGATTGAGCGCGATGCCGATCACGCAACCGATGATTAGCGGATTGCGGATCATATCCATCACCACATGCGGCTTTTTCTCGCCGTTATCTTCGGCGAAATGGGTCAGTGCCAGCACCGAAATGACATTGGCCGTCGGCGTCAGGACCGCGACCGCGATGGCCATCAGGGCGAGTCCGGCTTCGCCGAACAGGGCGCTGGCAATGGACAGGCCAACGAAGGTGTTCCAGCGGACATTGGACTGGATGATCGACCCCTTGCGCGGTCCGTCATCGGCACGTTTGGCAAAAAGGCCCAACGT
>Ga0209390_10008901_pt1 | contig 12236 bp, 8 predicted proteins | sample BON01_FD_187212 | JGI IMG/M metagenome (GOLD analysis project Ga0209390, IMG submission 187212) | Freshwater microbial communities from Lake Bonney liftoff mats and glacier meltwater in Antarctica - BON-01 (SPAdes) (version 2) | ecosystem: Environmental > Aquatic > Freshwater > Ice > Glacier... | reverse complement strand
CGCGGGAGTAGAGAACAAAAACACACAGAACACACAAATCAATTTGAATAAATGAAAGCTTGGTGAACCCTAAGTCTACCTCAAACCAGTCGAGCAAACCCTGTACAGTGCTGCAGTACCCATCAATAGAAGAAGAGGAGGAGTCATTTGACATGAGGATCGTACGAGTGGGAGGTGGCTTGTAACGCAGTGCTACACCATCCGTTCATTGTGCATTCAATTCAGACTGGCCGTGCTGTGCCTCGTTTGCCTGTTCCTGTCCACCTCCCCTCCCTTCTTTCTCTCTGCTTCCGGGACTCTTGAATGAATGCTACAATTGGGTTGGGGTAGAGGGGCAAATGCTCTTGTGATTCCATAACGATCTGCCGTTTTACTGTGTCAATTGAACTTTACATTTTTGCTCGCACCAACAAGCGAACAAAACATTTACACAAATTTCTGCTTTATTTTCAAAACATACAAAAACAAACTCTCGGATTTGGCGGCGTTTGGCATCTTCGATATTGCCGATTAAAGCGTTGCATTTTTAGAACTTGCCTGCTGTCAATCACTGATTCCGCACCTCAGCTTCCCCTCTCGTCTTTCCGCTCCATATCCATAAGCCGAGGATTGCGAAGAGGAGCTGGTTGCACAGGGGATGGGCAGGAGAGAGGAAAAAAACCTGAAGTCTGCCTTCTCCAAGTCTTTGATGATGTGGAAATGCTGGGGGCACTTCCATCAAAACATCCCCCGATTAGCGTGCGTGTGCTTGACCGTGAGAGATCGCATCCACTGCAGGGAGATGGAGGAGACGGAATACAACGATATGAGTGCAGACGAATAGCAGCATAAGACATTCGTAATAGAGTGTGGCGATCGAGTCCATTGCTCCTACAGAGCCAATACCCATAGGGTGCATCATCTATGCAAGTGTTACCAATTACACATGATCCTTGCAATTGTTGGTAGATTTGTTAGAAAGAAACTCCAGTCCAAACAGAATGGCATGGCAGGCAGCCTCTATGCATCATGCCTTTATGACTGTCTGTATGCAAGTAGCACACCTCGTCCACCTGTTTCATTCAACTGAGTGCAACAGATGCACTATCTAGAAGACTGCAATTGGTACAATTATACAACAAGAAATGTGTAGGGTTCAGGAATTGCAATAAAATGATTTGCAACAGTCTTCGCAGCAGGAAAGTACACTGACTAAATCATGAGAGAGAGAGCGCTTCCAGGAAGCGCTCTCACCTCCCACGTAATATATATAGTCATGTCACATGACTCCTCCTCTTCTCCCGAGACGTGGAGAGAATAGGGGAGGATAGATTAAAAATACTTTGTTCTTTGGGGACGCAAGTCGCGACTCGACTACTCAAGGATTTTTTTTATAACATGCGTGCTCGTTTGTTGATGGAGAATAAGCCACCTCCCACTCGTACGATCCTCATGTCAAATGACTCCTCCTCTTCTTCACACTTAGACCGATGGAAACGAGAGACGTGTAGAGAGAACAAGGATACGAGGAATGAGGATAGATACCCTGTTCTTGGGGGTCGCGAGTCGTGACCACTAGAAGAGAGATAGTTTGACAACAAAGGTTGTTTGTGGAGAACAAGCAGTGCTCCAGCTGAAAGAACAGCCTGGTCTATCTATGTTCACTTCAACCTGCAAGAACCAGTGAAAGGGCCTCTTACAACAAATTCTGTGCTTGATTCTCAACAAGAGAAAGCAAACACCTTCTCTTTAGAAATTATTTCGTAGCCGCAACGCATCAATTTGTTTGCGATGCAGGTTTACATACAGTCTTGCAATTGTCTGGGGTGGGTGGGAGGAGGAAAAGACACAGGCAAGGGATGAGCGCGAGCGCCCTCACTCCCTCGCGCATGCCTTTTGGAAACATGTGCTTGGGTGATGGTCGCTGCCATCTGGTGCTCAAGTCCATTGTTTCCAACAACAACACCTCATGACTTTTGCGTGTTTAGTTCTTATCATGACTAAAAGCGTTCAAAAGGAAATTGACTAAACATTTGTTTAGAAAGCCTCTACGCCTCTCTGAGAAGAGGGTTTGTTCGTCACTGCTCCCTTGGTTGGCTTATCTTGTTATGCATCTTTGAAGTTGCGTCTCACATTAAGCCACCTCCCACTCGTACGATCCTCATTTCAAATGACTCCTCCTCTTCTTCACACTTACTCAGGAGACAGACAGTCTAGAAACGAGAGACGTGTAGAGAGAACAGGGATACGAGAACAGAGGATAGATACCCTGTTCTTGGGGTCGCGAATCGCGACCACTAGAAGAGAGATAGTTTGACAACAAAGGTTGTTTGTGGAGAACAAGCTCCACACTGAGGGGACTTACGCTTAGCCAGTCAAGGGGAGAATCAACTCATCTCGTTCTCGTGCCCAGCTCCAGAAGCTTATCAGCTCTGCGCTGAGGTTGATGAGTATCTAGTAACTAATGAGATAAGCTTCCAGGAACTTTATTAGAAGTGATAAGTAACCAGGAACTTATAAGGCTAACATTCCAAACCTTGACACATTGTCCCTATCGCTGGCCGTACAAAGACGGGGCGAATGGTCAAACACACCAAGGAAGCCCACGAAGGTTTGCATGACGGGTGACAGACCTCCCGCATCCCATTCTGGCACAGCAACCGTTTAGACAAGGTCGTGATTATCAACAGAGGGAAGGCCGCACCCTCCCCCCTCCCAACACGAGCCTAGCCCTCCGGGTCCCTTCTTTACAAACATTGTGGTTGGCAATTGATGGAATCTGACAAATGATTCAAAAATTACATCCAAAAAAAACCCTTACAATGCCGCTCCTACTGATGTGATATTTCATCGAAAGTAAGTAGCCTCATAACAGCTTGATGAAATCTGGTTTCAACCAAGCATATACGAACAGGTTGGCACACGTGCACACATCCAACGATTGATCCGACTCTGGTGCGTCATTTGACCGAGAACAGATGAACTCAGAAAAGATCGTCTTTTTTCTGCTTGCGCATGACGCCTGAATGCATGTCTTCTGTTTGCTGCTCCCAAGCATCCTTTTGTCCACAACTTGCCAGCGAGACTCTTTACTATTTCGCCTCCACCACCTTCAGCCTCCACGCGTCATAGCATTTTGCGGCAGTGTTGGATGCCAGATACACTCGAGAGTGGAGAGGGCATCCTTCTTGGAATTCGTTGAGGGCACTCGGAAAGCGTTTGCAGCGGCAAAGGCGAGCCTTTCAACCAGCCTCAGCTTTGCGACTCGGCCAGGAAGAGAGGGCAGGCAGGCCAGGGCGCATTGAATTCTTTTGGAAGAAGTCAATCCATCTTTCAGCTCCTAAACAAAGAAGATTCTTTGAGCCTTTTCTTGAAGGCATCAGATCATCAAAGGAACATATATGCGTCCACACACAACTGTTCCTGCGCTGTATCCTCATTGAGGGAGCGTAAGCGTTGCACGAGGCCAGCCCATTTGCCCGCACAGCGCATCAAGCAGAAAGTCAAGTAGCACTGTCCACCGTTTGAAGAGTGTGAGCAGGATCATCTTTTTTTAAAGATCCACATTCCGTCCTGTGATTCGTCTTAACTTGACGTCTCATGACGAGTAAAGCAGCCAATCTCACACGAGCTCAGTTTACCTTTGAACTTCGCAGAGAGCATGTGATAGATGCATGTGAAACCCGTGACAGGTTTCTTTGCGATTTGGGCGCAACACGAGAGAGAGAGTCCGAGACGTTCCGTCTAAAATACACTTGCATCTCTCCTGCTCTCCTGCCGTTGATTTTGATGAGCACTCATTCCCTGGTCGCCTGATTTTAATTTGGTCATCTTGTCCATCGGTAAATGTTGAACAGTGCTCCAGCTGAAAGAACAGCCTGGTCTATCTATGTTCACTTCAACCTGCAAGAACCAGTGAAAGGGCATCTTACGAGGAAATTGACTAAACATTTGTTTACAAAGCCTCTGTGCCTCTCTGAGAAGAGGGTTTGTTCGTCATTGCTCCCTTGGTTGGCTTATCTTGTTATGCATCTTTGAATTTGCGTCTCACATCAAGCTCCACACGCGTTGGGCGTACCATGCTATGAACACATCATGGTACATCATGCCAAAATATTCAACCTTTGGCGTGTACACAAATTTTTGGAAATCTTTGACAGATAACGGTCTTGGTACCGTCGCGACTGTGGCTACCGCTCTTCTGTCCTCGAGTTTCTGGAACAGCGGGTTGGGGAGCTTCTAACATTGTGTTTGACCTTGCGCACGTACAGCTCCAGAAACTCGAGGATGGAACAGCGTTGGCCACAGCCGCGATGGTACCACGATCACTTCGCTATGAAAGTTTTCAAAAAAGGGGTGTATCTCGACAAATGTCAAATACTTTAGCATGGTGACCATGATGTATTTTTAGCATGGTACGCCCAACTCGACAGGGTATTATTAGCAAAAGTCAAGGGAGGTGACAACAGTGGTTATTCTCGCCCAGTTCATGTCGTTTACGTGAGTAACACAAGTCTCACTCGTATGTCTCGTAATGCCGATCGTTACCCTCCTCGCTCACCACTATTCACGTTTGCTCACCTGTCGTTGAAGCGAAATTCTTGCTTGTTGCACACATTCGTAAGTGAACTGCAACAATAACACCATTTTCAAGGGCATTTCACTACCAATCGTAGTTGAGTAAAAAAACCTATTCGGGGGGTGGTATATCCGCCTACAATTATGACCACAGTTTGTGGCTGCTTTTGAACAGTGGTTTTGAGGTAACGGCCAGTGAAATCAGTTGCACTGACTCGATGTAAATGTCAGCAAAAGCCCGAGAATCCACATGTGGAAAGTGGCAAGTGCCAGGAAAATGTAGCAAAGCAGCCAGGATTTGGCAACGCATGCATGTAAATCAAAAGTAAACTGGCCCAGTGGGTGAAACTCCTGGCAGCACTGAATTTATTGAATGTACTCTCTGTCTCAATGTACAGCTGCGAGGAACAGACCTTTAAGGCACTCGTAGAGGAGACGGATAGACACGAGTTTGGACTGGCAGCCATCCTCCACTGGAACTACAGCCAATCCCACTTGGGGTGACATTTTCGAAAGCTCAAAACTCAAAGCTCAAACGTCTCTTTTGCCACGTTTCAGTGAAAAGAGACGTTCGAGCTTTGAGCTTTGAGCTTTGAAACAGCATTCGAAAATGTCACCCCAAGCGGGATTGGCTGTACATGCCTCGCATGAATCAAGTACTATAATTATAATTCTGGCGAACGTTCCTGCCGAATCACATACATAATGTTTACTCACACTCTGTGTGTCTCTTGCTGAAAAGATTTACAATCACACGTTTTCAGGTCGCGATGTACAATCACACGATTTCACACGTTTTCAGGTCGAGTGTGACATAACATACCCTACATGCACCACGCTGGTGCAGGCTTCTCGAAATGAAGATGGCCAAACATGCCTACGCACTGTTGCGTGCATAGCCGCTGACACAATGATGCGATGAGATCCAGTCCCCACCATCATGGTCACAGGGTCAACCTCAAGGGGAGAATACAAAAAAATACTGTGATAAAGTCAGCACCCCACGTACACACATATCGCCCCACAAATCCAGCCATATGTTTTGCCCAGTTGCACAGCAGCAGTGCACAAATATTATGCACGTACAGCAGCTCTGCTTTTGACACTTCAAACATTACAGTCCAAACACTCCAGCTCCCGTCGCATGCGATTCAGCGGGTCGATGCGTCCGAGCTTTTCGCATTATTTCAGGATCTACTTGCTCTAAAGTTTGAACCCACTGCCTCTATTCCTGCTCTGCGCCGCCCTCACCACGTTGCTAACCACTTACAGGGGGGTCTGCCATGGATTTCTTGGTGGTAGAATTTACTGCACTTTTTTTAGAATCTGAAATCCCTTCAAGCTGCTGTGGAGTGTCCGCCGAAATTGCTCGTTAAATGTCAAATCTTAATCAACTGGCCCGTTTACTTAAAAACTCTTAATCTTTGAAATTTCTGGATCTCGGGATCTATCCCAATTTTACAGCCCGTTCCGTGGAAGATGAGACTCGAAATGATCGTCGAAATGCAAATCGAAATCCTGAATGGTGGGGAGATTTTAGTCAACTACTCGAAATCGAGAAACTCCAATTCCCCGGTATCTCGCGGTACAAATTCAAAGTGAGATTTTGATTGAATTTGAATTCCTCTGTATCTCCCGGTACAAATTCAAATTGTGATTTTGTTTTTGCAGTTGACTAAAATCTCTTCACCATTCAGGATTTCGATTTGCATTCTGACGAGCATTTCGAGTCTCATCTTCCACGGAACGGGCTGTACATTGCAATTTCATTCCGGATAGGGTTTTGAAACATACTCACTTGTGTACGCCACGTTTCGCGTTTCTCATACTAAACGATCTGAACCAACGGCCAAAATTAAAAAAGCGAGGGTTGTTAAGGTGGGGTTGGGTATCTTTGATTTTTGCACGCATAGTCGTCGACTAATCTCGAAGGATTCGATTTCCTCACCCAATTTCAGTTGCAGTTGCTCATATGCGGAACGCGCTTTGTGGTGCCGGGACAGAAAACGCCGAGCGCTAGGAAATTATATTCCCATGCGAATTTACTATGAGTACCCAATATCAAAATGTAGAGGACACCGAGATCTAGGTCTGTGCACTTTTTGGGTACTTGCGATTATAAATCCGTTGAGCAATGGCAAAATCCGATTTTTTCTGCAGGCGAAACGCGTTTTTTTCGGAAGTCGCTTTTACTCAGCGGTTCTCTTTTCGCAAGTACCCAAAAAGTGCACAGACCTAGATCTCAGTCTGCTCTACAATCTGATATTAGGAACTTATAGCCAATTCGCACGTAAAAATAATTTCCTGTCTCTGTGCGCACGACGTTCGCACCGTCGCGCAGCGCTCCTTCGGACTCTGCGGTGACTCTCGAAGTTCTCTGAAAAGATTCGTCGAGGGTGTCGGAAAAAGCAAGTCGGGGTCTTGAAACGACGAGTTTTCAGACAATGTCAATTTTCCAATTCGACATCACGAGTTGTTTTTGCTGCGTAGTCGTAGCGATTTCCATGATGGAAATCGCTACGACTACGTAGCAAACGCTGCGAATTTTTGGGAACACAGCCGGATTCGATCGTCTTGGTTCAATCTCATTCATGTGCACTGTAGTAAAATTAACCAGAGTGACATGTGTGGAAAGAATTGGAAGTGATTCCAATTTGGGCTTGAGGGTAACCGGCGGATTGACCTTTGGTCCTAAGCCGGGTGCGATTGATAAGGGTTAGGCTTGTTTTAGTTAACCTCAATCCAATAAACGATACATACATGTGTACATAATCCAGAATTCAGAGGAATTTGTAAAGTGTAGTAAGGATCTTGCATTTGTGGCGAAGTTGGCAAGACTGCGCCGTTTGTTGCTCGGATTTACAGGTTCGATCCCCGCAGCATGTTACGCAAAGAATAACATGTGTGGACAGCTCATTTTTCGTGCATTTTGGGATTATGATTGTTTGCAAAAAAAAAGATAACAGACAGAAGATGTGGCGAAATTCCTGTCAAACAGACTCAGTGGGCGATTCGAACACACAACCTTTCTCTTGAGCGAAAGGATTTTATCCATTAGGCTATATCGCCAATCGAATTTGGATGAAAAGGACTATTCTTGGATAATAAAGACATTTTTGTCGGTTCATTTTACTACAGTACATGCAAATTTGATCGAGCAAACGACGAGTTCGATCGAACTCGTCGTTTTGAAACGTCGCATACTTGTTGTCATCAGGAAAGATTTCACATGTTTATTACTACACCGATTGGAGCAACATCGACGAATTTTGTTGTCAAAAGAGACCTACAGAACTTTGGCTCTGCCTGCAGATCCTTGCGGAAATCATTTTGGAGACATGATATGAAAAATACCCAACCCCACCTTAAGTGGATATGTATGTCGAGTTCTCAGTCTCAAATACATATACCCTGGTATGAAATAGACGTTGTTCAGGCGCTGGCATAAATGTCTTGAACTGCTCGTTGGCCTGCCCGTCTTGCCCTTGACGTGCCACTGTAGCGTATGCAAGTCACCGTGGGCTTCCTCTGTTGCACAGTCACCAGCATGACGGCCGTGCAAGTGCCGCTGTACAGTGTAAAAGCGCTCTCGCCCGCTCCTTACTCGTCGGCCCTGGACCACTCGTATAACGAGATGAGAGCAGGGCAATATGCAAGCGGGTTGTCGTCAGGGACGGGAACAAGGTCACACATCTCAGGCTGAATCAAAAACTGCTTTATTCCTGTCACAAGAACCTTACATGTCTTGCGACTCATAGAGACGCTTCCTTATGTGTCTTGCGACTCATAGAGAAGTATTTCCCCATACAATTGGAGTCTCTGAGAGCCCTTGACTCTCCAGAAGCCCCCTTCCCCTTAGTGTCTTCTCATTCTCCTGACCTCACGTGCAAGCGTGGCTCAGTTAGTCAGAGCAAGGGACTGTTAATCCCTAGGTCGTCGGTTCATTTCCGTCTAAAACCCGAGAACTCAAATTCCCATGGATTTGAACTTCATAGACCCTCAATCAAGGGTACTAAACTACTGTTGAAAGTAATAAAAGCAATCATCATCACTAAGGGGAAGGGGGCTTCTGAAGAGTCACGGGCTCTCAGAGACTCCAATTTTATGGGGAAATACTTCTCTGTGAGTCGCAAGACCTATAAGGAAGTATTTCCCCATACAATTGGAGTCTCTGAGAGCCCGCGACTCTTCAAAAGCCCCCTTCCCCTTAGTAGCTCATGACAACTCGTGCTGTCCTTGCTTGTCCCTGGACCGCCCGTTGCGTCCCCGCTCGTCAGCCCTTGATGTTCTCTCTGTCTCAGCCCTGGACCCTCTTGCCTATGCAGCTGCCAGCCAACCCGGCGTCGATCATAATGTCAGGCGTCGCTCTTGAACGCCCTCCTGGAACAGCTATGTTCTTCCTTGGTCTGTCCGTCTCATCCCTCCGCATCCTTACGTGTCCAACTGCTCGAGGTGCAGCACGTTCAGCTGCGCTGCAGGTCCTCCATAGCTAGCGCTGCAAGCTGGCTCAGTGGTCAGTGTCCACAAATGCTGGCTTCTGGTTTCGTCCAGCTCGACGCTACAGGGCCCTTGTGTGTCCGCTCGTAAATGCCTGTCTCCTCCCTTCTTGGCTGTCTTTGACAGCCTGCGCCTCCTTGGCTGTCCAGCCCCGCCTCTGTCGCCCCCTTTGTGGCCCTGTGTACTTTCTGACTCGTGTAGGGTGTGGGTGACTTTGTTTTTTCAGCTGTTGCCAACTGCCCGCTGTGGTTTTGTCCAGTTCGCAGCTGCGCCATCAAGGAGTGTTCCGCGAAAAAACACGTAGTTGCTCAAAGATTGGCGTCAGGTTGGTCCCACCGCTTTCAACAGTGATGTCAATCGAAGTCGCGGAAAAAACACGATTTCTTCTTCCACTTTCCGCCGCCGATCGATTTTTCTTTCCTGCTGCATGTGCTCTTCCCGAGGCCTTCGCTGAACAATAATGAAATGGCACAAGGGCAGGGATGTGCTGGTGCGGGTTATTGTCAACAGTAGGGGGGTGGTGGACACACACACGTCTCGGGCAAAGCTAAACTGAATGTTTACTGTGGAAACTCTTCATCTTATAATCCACAGAAACCCGTAACCTTATCACAGAAAAGTTTCCCTTACAATACGAGTCTATACAAGCCCCGTGACTTCCCATAACTCATATTCACATAGTGTCCCGTGACAGTAGAGACGCTGGGTTCTATTCACCACCTTCCACCACCGGCCGACCATCAGAGTCACACACATCTGGCTGGAGAAGACGAAAGAGCGATCCGAATCGCTTTCTACTATGTTCGAAACAACAGTAGTAAAACCCCTGATAACCCTTGGCCCCGACATGATTCTACATAAATGTGTGTTTTCGACCCTTTTGGTGTTGTTTCCTCATTCTAGATCCATCGGACTTTCCCGATAGATCTTTGACGTCATGTGTGCCGTGATCATGTCATGTCCCCCACACTGTCACAGGCAGAAAAGCTGCCCAGAGAAATAACAATCGGTGGTGGTGCGTAATAGCCAGATTCCTAGCGGTGGGGCGTAATAGGTACTTTCATCGGCGGTTCTGTGTAATAACTGTTCCATGTGTGTAATAGGCTATTTATGCTGTAATAGAAGGCTCTGGAGGGTACCGGGACTCGGCCAGATTACTTGGTAAATTGTGCCGACCAAAAAAAATGAGGGGCCATCTGGGGCAAAAAATTGCATAGAAATCGAGAAATAGTTTTCAGTCAATGGTCTGTGTTGTGGGTGCATAGGGACATTTAACTCAAGGCACAATTTTGCGCATTCAAGGAAATAAATACAAACGCTCAAAGAATGTCTTTGCTGTCACATCTATTGCGCTCAGTTGTGTGCACATTTGGGCGAGATTGTTACAGCCTCTTGTGCAGTCTCTAATAGGCAGCCCCGGTACCCTCCTCGTGACTAGTTTGATTCTGCTGACCATCTGTAGTAAATTTAAAATCATTGTGAAAAATTTGGTGGTACAAAAACCACAAACAATCATGAGAGAAATCCTTGGTGACCTGATGGCAGTGTAACCAATTGACAACGACAGCCAATCGTGTCGGAGGGGCACAGGCAGCAGTGCGCAGGCCCGCTCGCGAAGCCGTCGCGCACAGCGCCGGGCGCGCACAGCGTGCAGTTGGCGTTGAAGCCGCCCTCGGCACCGGCGTTGCACTGGCACTTGGCGCGTGATCACATACTCGGTATCTACGCCCACTCTGCGACTATCAGGTCAACAAAACAAAGCAACACACACACACCCAAAAAGAACACTGTTGTTCTAGCAGCCAGCCTCAGGTCAGCACTGCGTATTCGCTGTTGGTGTCGCACAACTGCTCTGTTTTTGTGCTATTTGCGCTGGTACAGGCAGCACCGCATTCTCATGCTCTTTCAGGACAATGGCACAACTCCGACTGTTCACTCTACAACTATTTCTCGATTTCCGTGAATTTTTTTTTCCCCGAATGGCCCCTCATTTTTTTGGTCATCACGATTCACCAAGTAATCTGGCCGAGTCCTGGTACCCTCATTGCGAGTCGTTACTCACACAATTGATCTTTATTGACCCAAAAAAAATCATGAAAAAGTTTTGAAAATATGATAGGCGGATCTCAGTCATAAAAAAATCTGGGGTGTAATAGGATTAGTTAACCGTGACATGGATCGTTTTGTTTTGTGTATAGGAACACAAGTGGTAAACAATAACGAACCTTGCTGATTCAATATGACTGTATCAAACAAAAAAATAAAACAGTAGTAAACTGGAAGAAAAAAGAACAGATACATGATGATAAAAGACAGACAGTAACATCGAAGGGATTTTTTTAGGATACGAACTTGACATGTAGTAAACATGAAGCGGACCTATGACAGTAGTAAACCTGAAGCGAAGCATGATGAAACATGACAGTAGTAAACCAGAAGCGGAACATGAAAGACCGTGACAGTAGTAAACAAGAAGCGGACCATCATGCCAAAAAAATACCGAGAACTGCGTGATTGATGACAATCCTCCAAGCCAAAAACACAACGGTTGGCATTGTTGCGACCTGCGGCCGCAGGGGCCCAGATCTAGAGACTTCTATTACAACAGAAATAGCCTATTACACACATAGATCACTTATTACACAGAACTGCCAATGAAAGTACCTATCACGCCCCACCGCCTCGAAAATCGTTATTACGCATCACCACCAATTACTATTACAGGAAACCGCCTGACCCGGTCCCAACAGGTGTCCACACCCTCGCGTAGACTGTGGCTGAATGATTGTTGTGAGAACCCCCCGAAAAAAAATTGGTTGCGTTTGGTGCGGACGAACCTGATTCCAGTGAACCTACTAAGGGACTGAAAGATGGGGTGTTTCAGATGTGAGGCAAGGGGTGTGTTTGCGGGGACGAAGAGGATGGGTACAGAGAGGGCGGAGGGAAATGCTTAGTTTGTATTTCAGTACTTCGTGTTTGTTTTCTTGTGTCCGTATTGATTGTCAAAGGTGGTATGAAATGCACGTTGGTGGTTTGTTGATTGAGTCTGGGTGCGAGTCGCATATTTGGTTTAGACATTTGGGTTGAGCGGTTTGTGGGTTGCTGGTTACAGCTTTTGTGAAAATGTCCACGCGGGCCGTCATTGTGATCCCAGGGATGCGCGCCTCGCTGTCCGCCTGTGC
>Ga0209390_10008896_pt1 | contig 12238 bp, 10 predicted proteins | sample BON01_FD_187212 | JGI IMG/M metagenome (GOLD analysis project Ga0209390, IMG submission 187212) | Freshwater microbial communities from Lake Bonney liftoff mats and glacier meltwater in Antarctica - BON-01 (SPAdes) (version 2) | ecosystem: Environmental > Aquatic > Freshwater > Ice > Glacier... | reverse complement strand
GGTGGCAGGGGAAGGGGTCCAGAGAACGAAGCAGCATATGCCTTGTTGTTCTCCAGAAGCTCATCGGTGAATGACATGGTTTCCTTAGGTAGTTTTTAGCATCGGCGCCCGCCGATGGTTATTGTTTGATAACAACAACTTCAACATTGTTTTTGGGAAATCATTTCTTTGTTACGAAGCGTTACTTCTTGTTCGTAATTAAGCAGAGGAGCGGTCGGCAAGAGTGAAGGGTCGCATCGGGCCCTTCAACGAAGTGACCTGCCCCTGTTTTAGGTCCAGTTTCTGCGAGAATCGTCACTGGTTGTTAGTGGGTGCACTTTTGAGCAGAACCCGCTGGGCCAAATACCCCAGTGATGAATGAGGTCTGGCCGAGTTGTAATCCTCCTTCCAGATCCCGATGATACCTTTGGCATAGCTCAGAGAGTAAACCTGGTTGACTCTGAGACAGTCGTCCCGGACCCTGCCGTTGAAAGATTCGATGAATCCATTCCGCCAGGGTTGCCCTGGCGGAATAAACACTAAGTCCACTTCGTTGGCCCATTCGCGGAGGGCTTTTGAAATGAACTCTGGCCCGTTATCCATCCGGAGGGCCTTTGGCGAACCGTGTTCAATGGTGAGGACATCAAGCTGGTCGATGAGGTCGTTTGCGGTGATCGAATACTCGACCACCCGGAGGCCTTCCTTACCCCATAAACGCTGGATTTTCTTATGGTTGACCACCCAGCCGTCATTTCTAGCCTCGACATACGCCCGCCGATAACCCCACCTTGCGTGTTTGCGCGCAAACGCGCGCAGCCAGGCCCGGAGGGCCTTGTCAGGGTTGTCGACAGTGTCTGGGTTCAATGGCCGTCTGAAAGAAGACCCAGCAAGCCCGACCAGGCGACAAGCCAACCGTTCACTGATGTCGAATACTCGCATCACGTGAATGAAGGCTGCTTGTCTCCTGCCCGGGCCTAAAAGTTTCCCTCAGCCAGCTCCTTCAACACTGCTTTCTCAAGCTCTGCCTCAGCGAGCAGTTTCTTCAGTTGCAGGTTTTGTTTCTCCGGGTGTTTCAGCTTTTTCGCGTCTTCAGCTTTCAGGCCGCCGAACTGGTTACGCCACCGGTAATAGGTTGCCTCGTTGACGTTGAGCTGCCGCAGCACGGCAGCAACATCACCGCCCTCGGCGACGATCCGGTCAGCTTCCTGGATTTTGCGAACTATTTGCTCCGGGTAGTGCCGTTTTCTTTTTTTGTTCGTCATCGCAATAGTTTTCCTGCCAACCGTTGTTGGCTGCAAGACGACTCTCATAATTTATGGACCTAAAAAATGGGGTCATGCCGCCTCGTTTGCTTGGCATTTAGCCGTCGAGGTCTTCGACTTTGGGAGGTATTGGCGAATTTAGCTCTCCTTGGAATAGCAACCTGAGAGTTGGGCTTCTTGTTAGATAGACCCAAGTTCAACTCGACGTTAAAAAAAAGGGGGGGCAGTGAGTCATCTCCAACAGTTCGCCATGAATCAGTGAAAGTCGTGCAATTTCAAAACTTATTTAGTTCTCTCACAATATAAAAAAGTCAAATTTGTTGTTAGGTAAGAGAAGTAGGGCACGTGATCCCTCGGGTGGTTGGAAAAACATTGCCCCGTCCGTCCACTAGCTGTTCGCCAGAAAGTCTCAACATTTCTGGGCTTGTCATGAAATAGACATTCTTTTCCAATCCCCACTCCCATCCTTTGAGCGTTCACAATTCGTGGATGATTCGGCCACCAGTAATAAAGAAAATCGACGAGTCTGCATTAAAGCGGTAGATAGCGGCGCACAATCTTGGCTGCCAAAATCTAGATAGACACCCCTGCTAAATGCCTCAAGGCGATTCGATCGGCAAATGCCTCAACAGCAGTCTTGAGCAATTCATGAACAGACGAGTAATACTCAGAAAAGGTGGGTCATGAGGTTCATCAAGTCGTTAGCGGAACCAGATTGCTTTCTTAACTTAGTCTTCTCCAGACTACGAGAGTTGAACTTGAGTAGTTTTTGGGTGCGGGTAGCTAGGCCTCCCATTCACGACTTGTTTTTGTCGATTTGTTTCCATTGTTTTTCGCAACAATTGATCTCCAGTGAATCGGCGGGCACCGTTGCTCCACTCGAGCTGCTTCTTCGTCGATACACCCCCCTGGCTGTTTTCGGTTTTATGCCGTGTTCTTGTCAGTCTTGGTTCTGCAACGCTGGCCCTAATTTGAAAACAGGAGAGCCTGGATTACCTTGGAGGTAGAACCGTCTGGAGCAGTTATCGTTGCCGTCCTTGAATGAGCCCTTAGGCCAAGACTCGTTGCCAAGGCTTGTATGGACGCCTCCGAGAAAAAAGTCAGGTGCTCACTTTGACGAAGAACAGCTGGAGGTCTGAGCCTTCCAGCTCCTGGTTTCGCAAACGCCCCCCAAATAAAGGGAACCCTTTGGGCGAATGAGACTGCCAACTTAACTATGCTGGATTTCCTACATCCGGTAATCGCGGGTTTCCCGAATGGCACCTCCAAATACAGGCCAACGCACTTGTTATCTTTGAGGATATCTCGAGTTTCTCTGATCGGGTGGGACAGATGTTCCATAACATGCGCCATAAAAGCAAGTTGTGGCAACTGGGACATCTTTGGTCCCAGAGCTGTTGCGGCCCGGTCGCTCAGCTCTATTACTTCCACTTCAGAAGCTCCCAAACTTGCTGTAATTTTCCCGGTATCGCCGCCTATGTCTAATATTTTAAGGGTGGGAATGCTGAGAAATTGACTTAAAAATTCTCTAGTGACTGAAATCCTGCTCTGGAGAACATTCTCATCATCGTGAGCGGAATTGTAGTCAATGTTGTACCAAGGTTCCCAGTGATTGCGAACTTGTACGTAGCGAGCCCCGCGATACTGACTGTAGAGGCTGGCCATACCATCTTTGGAATATCTAAGGTCGAACCAGCTTGTGTCACAATTTGTACAGTGGTATAAATTGGAGAATCTTTGTGAGGTAACACCTAAATTCAGTATCCATGGTGAAATGGCAGCCCAGGCGCCTGTGTTCACCCCTTGCAATTCACAAGAAGGACAAGTGTGTAATCTCTCTGCTGCAACTTCAGCAACTTTCTTCATTTCTCCAATTCCCCACTCTAGAAAAACAAACAATGTGTCACCACATCACCTTTTTTTAATGTTATCCACCTTCGGGTGATAATGCCAATTACCGTGTAGCCTCACCCTTTTTTTAGAGATTGCTCTTATTCCTTTTCTTCAAAGGAAAACTTCAGGCCTAGCTAACAGAGCGGGCTTCGGTCTTGGAAGACATTTTCTTTAAGGCCGGTGGGGAAAAGCGGACCTGAAACTCTGGGCGTGTTCTGATCCGGGCGCAGTGGTACATTTTTTCCTTAAACTTGTCGTCAGCCAGTGAGGACAGGGATGCAGGGAAAACCTTGTGCTAGTCCCTGATTTTGCATAAAGCCCTGATGTCAAACAAGTCTGACCTAAGGCGATGCTGCGGTTCCGCTGTTGTGACGGCTAGCGAAGACTTAATGGAGATCTGCTTTCGGTGGAATTCATGACAAAAGCTTGAAGTCCTATTTAGGAATACCATCTGGGGCGCAAGAAGTTTGATTTATAAAGTTTGGTCATGCCACATGCATTCTCGCCAATCAGTAAAATTCGAACTAGGGCCTAGACTAAAAAAACTATTTTGTGCCGAACAAGGAGATAAATGAGTTACTTATTCACTTCGGAGTCTGTGACCGAAGGCCATCCCGACAAGGTTTGTGACCAGATATCCGATGCAATCCTTGACGCTCTACTTGCGCAGGACAAAAATTCAAAGGTTGCCATTGAAACCCTTGCAACCACTGGCCTAATACATGTTGCTGGTGAGATTAGGACAGAGGGTTATGTTGAGATTCCCGAGCTTGTTAGGTCAGTAATTCGCGACATTGGCTACACGTCTAGCGAGATGGGGTTTGACGCGAATAGTTGCGGAGTAACCGTCTCAGTTGGGGCGCAATCTCTCGAGATTGCCGGCGGCGTCGATAATTCTATGGAAGCCCGAGAGGGGAGTGAGGATCCTCTTGATCGACTAGGCGCAGGCGATCAGGGAATCATGTTCGGCTACGCTACTGATGAGACTCCTGAACTTATGCCAATGCCGATAGTGCTGGCTCATCGAATGGCAGAAAAGCTAACCGATGTTCGAAAGACTAATGTCGTTGATTTTCTTCGACCAGATGGTAAAACTCAAGTGACCTTGAGGTATGAAAACGATCGACCTGTCGGAGTTGAAGCTGTTGTGGTGTCAACCCAACACAATCCTGGAGTCAGTCAAAATCAAATACGCGAAGCCGTTCTTGAAACAGTAGTTTTCCCAGTTCTAGAAAGCTATGGACTAGGAACAGCCAAAGCCACCTTCTTCATAAATCCATCGGGCAGCTTCATTTTGGGAGGGCCAGCTGGAGACGCAGGGCTAACTGGAAGAAAAATTATTGTTGATACTTATGGGGGTGCGGCTAGGCATGGCGGCGGTGCATTCAGTGGCAAAGACCCTTCGAAGGTCGACAGATCGGCAGCATATGCATTGCGATGGGTTGCAAAAAACCTTGTTGCGGCAGGGCTTGCAAAACGAGCCGAGCTTCAGGTCGCATACGCTATTGGAAGAGCGGATCCAGTTAGCCTCAAGATAGAGACCTTTGGTACGAATACTTATTCTGATGAGGAGATCCAAAAGTTTGTTCAAGCAAATTTCGACCTGCGGCCCGCCGCAATCATCGAGAGGCTTCGACTTCTAGAAACTAAGTACCGACCCCTTGCCGCATATGGGCATTTTGGTCGAAGGCCAGAGATTGCGAGCTGGGAGTCGATACAGTAGCGTATTGTGCCTCCGACCGCGTGGTCCTGTCACCAACCTCATGTTGATTCGGAGCGGTGTAGCAGAGAAACTTCAACCCCGAATTCTCTGTTTGCTAGGGTTCGTTCGAAGCATGAAGGCTCTAAGAAAACCCGAGGTCCACATGGTAGCTCGTGGCCGAAGGCAGTGGCTTGCCAAACACCACCCCGCCTCATTTCGTGGCGACCATGAAATGCTTCGCCTTAGTCGTAGAACGTGAGTGCGATTTTCTTGACCATTTGCGCACTGGCTCTGCTCTTGATGGTTTCTAAATTTTTCTCAGCGTTGGCGGAATTTTCGGCCAACTTAAGGCCTTTTCTGATGGCGGTCTTGACTGCCGGAACCGTGATCTCGTGCACGGCAACTCCACTGTCGCCAAACCATTCGTCGCAACAAGCCGTTGAGGTTTGAACCGGGATAGCCCCCATTGCCATGGCTTCTAACATAGAGGTACTGATTCCGTCACTCTCGGATAGGCCAACATATATCTTTGATCTTGCAAACATCTCTAGAACCTGCTTATGGCTCATCGCCCCTTTGCCGAATGCCTTGATCTCGAGTCCCGTTTGCTTGGAGATTTGTTTTGCTAGCTTCAAGACAGATCGGTTGGCCGAATAAACGATGATCTTGTAGCCCTGCAGTTCTTCTGACATTTCTCTGACTGCCTCGAGAGATACTTTTGCCCTACCCACCCAACCGTGATAGCCCTTAAGGGCGATTGTCTTGCGTTCAATGGGTGAAAGTAGTGGAATCGCGAAGTCAGCTTCGGAGAAGCCACCTGCGTTCGGTATGACTGGCATTGCTTGACCAGTGAAACCGAGGTTCCTTGCAAGCACGACGTCTCTCTCGCACTCTGCAGAGTAGACGTCCGCAAGTTTCATAAGCTTTTGGAGTGTTACTTTGTGCTTTGGGAACCGCTGAAACCAAAATATGTCGCTGCCCCAATTGGTGACCAGCAATTTAGGACCTTTTGGTTTCGCAGCGGACAGTGCCCTGAGGGCTAGATAGCCCGCGTTCTGAAGCTCCAGAGAATGAACAATACTGGGCTGGAAGCCTCTAATCGCTGTTTTCAAAAGTGATGCCCGGAAAAAGTTATTGGCGAACTTATCGAGGAGCCAAAGAGGAAGAGCGAAGTAGCGGGCCAGTCGGGCTAGTCGGAAGCTTGCTGCCTCAGAACTAGACAGCAACCTCTCAAGCTCAGGGTGAAATCTTCTATGAGGGGAGCTAGGGAAGAGCAAGAAGTCGATTTCTTGGTGTCGAAACTGAGTTAACCAGCGAGCAGAGTGGATGCTATCGAGCATGCAGACCACGAGAATCTTTTTTTGAACCATAAACAGCGTCACCGTTTCTGTGAATAGGCAACAATATCACCTTTATTGATTTGTCGAGCAAGGCAACATCTCCCGCCTGCTGAACCACGATTGCGGTACCCTAAGAAATTGAAGCTAGGAGCGTCGAGTGGACAGAATAAGACCCGAGTCACTTAGCCTCTTCCGCAAGGCGCTGCAGCACGGGGACAAAGTTTTGATTTCAGGCGCTGCCGGCTGGTTTGGCCAGACGGCAATTGCCATGACAAAGACCGCTGGATTAGAGTACATGGCGACGGGTTCAAGATCTCGGGTCATTAAACTGAACGGTGATAACGAAAGAATTGAATCCCACAGCATGGATTCAATAGCGGCTTTTAAACCAACCGTTGTGATAGACGCAGCATTTCTGACTCGTGAGAAAATTGCCGTTGTGGGAGCCGCTAATTACATAGAAGTAAACCAGGCGATAATTGATTGCTCGAGGGAAATAGCCGGCCTCGCATCGGTCAGGAAATACGTTGGCTTCTCATCGGGTGCGACAGTTCACCTTGCAGGCCATAGTTCATTTAGCCTTTCCGATAACCCCTATGCGGCACTTAAGAGGTCATACGAAGAGCAAATGTTAGACGCTGGCAGTTGGTCAAAAGCGAGCATTGCTATTCCAAGGGTTTTTAGCGTAACCGGAGCATATGTAAACAGACCGGAGTTATTCGCCTTCAGTAATTTAATTCTTCAGGCCAAGTCTGGAGTGATGAAAATTCAAGCAAGCAACAGAGTTCTGCGAAGATACTGCCTGGTGGAGGACGTCATTTCATTGTCACTATCATCGTTGGACCAGGGTGCAACTCTGATTTTCGAAACCGGTGGAGATTTAGTTGAGATAGGTGAACTAGCTCAGCTAATCAAGGCCCAAATTGATACAGAAATAAATATTATTAGATCGCTTGATCAAGAGGAGGGTTCAGATAACTACTTTTCCAGTGGTTTGGAGTGGTCCTCTCTCTCAGAAAAACAAGGGCTAGTCGAAGAAACGATATCTAGGCAAATCGCGAGATTCGTGGCAAGCGTCGATGCCTAATTAGGCTCGGTTGTTTCTTCGAGAGCTTGGGCCAGTTCGGCCAGATCTCGTGGACCATCCACTTGCATCCACTTGCCTCTAAGCTCAATGTGCTTAGCAACTCCATCCCCTATGAAACTTGAGAAACCTTCTACTTCTAGTTTGCCTCCGCGAGACAAAATCGCCTCCTGTCTGCTCTCTAAGTAGTGCTCGAGAAAACTGGGTTTAGCTATTAGGTGACCCCCGAACATAAGAACGTTATTTGTTCTAACATTCTTGTTTTGGGCGCTGATTGATCGAACAGCTGTTCCGTATGGCTCGACGTATAGTCTAGGAAATCTACTTACAGCCGAACGAGAAGTAAGAACGATGGACTTGTCCAGGTCGACAGAGTCCAAAACGTTTATATCACCAAAGTAGAAAATATCAGGATAAGAAAAAATTGTAGGCCCTTCTGGGCTGGATTCATTCCGTAGATACACTAAAAGCTTTTCTAGTGTCGTGGAGCCGTCCGGACAAACAACTAGGCTGAGCGGTTTAGACTTCCCTAATCGCGTGACATCTTTGCTAAAGGCTGCCTTGCTACGGTTCTCTACCAAGAGCGTCACGGTTTCGGAATTCACGTAGACGCTGGTTGAGGAGTAAATGCTCAGGAGCGAATCACCGCTTGACGACCGATAGAGGGGCTTGGGGAGCCCATCGCCGTAGATGTGGTCACCACCGCAGAATAGAACTAAGTGCATGTCTACGCCTCCCAACTAAGCTTGTCTCCAGGTCTAAACTCGATAAAAGGTCTCGCAAGACTGGGGGAGAAGGAAGCCAAGAGCGCTTGTGATAGTCGCTGATTTCTCGCTGCAACTATGGAAACTCGCTGGTGTTCGAACAAATAGTGAACCCTAACTCCGGAAGCAACGAGCATAGGAAGGAAAGCGATGACGTCCCAAATCCTGACGTCGATTGCGACAAACGCAGCATGCGCACCACGTAGGGTCCGATAAAGCCCTAGGCACGCTGACCCATACCTGTACACTCCTGAGGACTCATTGTCAGAAGCCTCTAAAAGGTTGTCTCTGGTTTTTGCTCCGATCTCCGATAAGTCTGGGGGATAGGCGAGGTAGACCGGAGAGGACGTGTCTCCCTCCTTGATCGGCATTGGTCGGGAACACGACAGTACCCCGTCGTTCCATATAAGGTAAATATTTTCTTTGGGGATCACAACAAGGCCGCTAAGAATCCTAAAATCCACAAGGTGACAGGCCATGAAGCCAAAGTCACGTAACTCCAGGGCAAAATTACTTGAACCATCCAGTGGGTCGACGATCAGAACATCTCCACTCGCCCCCTTGGGAAACGGCTCCCCTGCTACCCCTTCCTCCGAAACCAGTAGAGTTTCGGGGCTGTTTTGAGCAAGAAAATACTCGGCAACCTCGTGCAGGCGTTCGTCCAAAGCCGTCACAACATCCCGAGAGTTTCCATCCTTTACGGAAATAACAGTATTTTCGGAGTGCCCATCTTCGAACGCGGTTATGACAAGAGGAGCAAGATCAGCTATGTTCATTGAATACCTCTCTTTATGAATCCACTGGCTGCATTGAAGTTTCGAGCTATGTACTTGGACTCAATGGAGTTAGTGTCAATATCCAGATGATATTTCAAGAAGTTAGAAACTCCAAAACTGGTGACTCTTTTCATTAGTTCGAAGTCTCTATCTTTTTCTTCGGTGTAATCAAGGGCCGCTGAAATACCGAGCATCAGGTTGTAAGGTTCAACGCCAGTAGTCAGAGCAAGCCTAAGGGCGCCTGTTAGCCGTCCATCCACCTGCAGTTTTCTCAGGGGCTCTCTAGCAACTCTCAAAATAGGGTCAAACAGTAAGGGGTTCGCAAACCTTCTCAACTCCTTTTCGGCATAGCTATCCATGAATTCGTGGTTATGAGATGTCGAAAATTTAAGGGCGGCAAGCATCTCCTGAATAACTCCTGAGACTGCATCTTTAATAAATTCATCTTCAAAACCCTCATGAACGTATTCGTTTCCAGCCAAAAAACCGAGGTAAGCCGCTACGCAGTGTGGGGTGTTGTGCAGATAGAGTTTCGCATCCCATTCAACTCGCAACTGGTCGGGACGCACCCACTCTACTTTTTTTAAATTCCCTCGAAGCGCGTCTGGGACAGCCGATGAGTCCTCGAGATAGAGAACACCGTCCTCAGTGTGGAGCGAAAGACGGTCAAGCTTGAGGTTTTCTTCCGAGGCTGTAGAAGAGGTGATTACGTCTGGAACTCCAAAGTAAACGTCCTTGCCACCCAGTGCATTCGACAGGACATTTACCGTCTCCGGATCATTTTCCAGACTGAAGATTGGACATTCAAGGGAGGCTAGCTCAGCAGGTACGGATCCAACGTTCCTAGGGCCCACGGCCACAAAAGCCACATCGTAGTCTGTAAGTGTAAGGTCGGACATATTTCCAGTAACTATTTCGGGTCTAACGAAAAGAGACTCGAGATTTCCTTTGGATGACATAAAGGTATGAAACCCACCGTTATCTTTCATCTCTGCGACTAATTTCAGGGAGGAGTCAAAAAAATCTATTCGCTCACCCTCAAGGGCCCATGGAAGAAACCCTCGTCCGATCGCCCCCGCACCAACCACTAAAGCTCTAACCACGTTATTCCTTCCCTGTAATCTCTAATTCTACTTTCGATGGAGGCTTCGAATCTTACTCCGAGGCCTGGCGAATCCGGAGCAAATGCCGAACCGTTTTCGACTCGAATGGGATTTTCGTAAAGATGTGAACAGAATCCTATGGTCTCCGTCAGAGTATCTTCTGGGTCAGTCGTAATATCGACCCGAGCCAAGTTAAATAGTTGCAAGTGGGGGGAAAGTTCGTCTAATCCTGCACCTCCTGCGTGTGGGGTGAAAGCGACCGCGCGACCATGAGCAATGAGGGCCGTTACCATACCGTCTGGAAGCCCCATCATTCGACAGGGGTCAGATTGAAACCGATCTAAGCCGCCCCTAACAAGTTCGTATGCAGTTTGAGTGTTTGGACAGTTCTCGCCAGTTGCGATTTCGCATGACCAGCTTCGTCGTTCTTTCTCCTCGGCCAGGTTTCGAAATAGGGTGACATTATCTGGTGCGAAGGGTTCCTCAAGCCAGACAACTCTGAGGTCAGATAAGAGTCCCATCCAAGTGCATGCTTCGTCAAATGTCAGAGTCTGATTCGCGTCGACCGCTAAGGAGATTCCTGGGGCAATCAAAGCCCTTATCCTTTTCAGTTTTTTAAAATCCAAATCAATATTCGGTCCTACCTTGAGCTTGAAAAGGGCAATGTCTCTCTCGTCGTGTTGTTGAGTGATTTGAGCAGCAATTTCTTCAGCACTATGGCCAATCCACGTAGTGAAATACACGGGAAGCTTCGAATCACCAAGAGCTTCGCATCTCTCACGCACTCCAATTTGCGATGCCTCGAGAATTTTTGCAAAGGCTGAAGTTTCTTCAGGCGGTAGGTGTCGCAGCGCCACTAGTCCCAGCAGGTATTCAGATTCGAGCAGAGACAAGAATTTCCATGCCGGGAGTTGCGCTTTCTCTGCTGCTGCATCGATGAGGGTATTTATTACCAGCCCAGCTGCCATCATCGGAAGCCCCGAGTACGGGGATATCCATCTAAGCTGTGAAGGGTTGGTTAGTAATTCGTGAAACCCCCTCGGGTTTTCGAGCAGGTCCGCAAAGGTTCTGCCCTCCAAGCTGTCCACGATAAATTTTGCCGCTTCGCATACGAACTGATTACCCTCTCCCAAAGTGAAAGTCATCCCGCGTCCAGTTAAGTTCTTACCATTAAGCCTGGCAACCGCATTTGAGTACTGGGTGTGGCTGTTTGCTGCGTCACTCCCAAAAGACAAGGGAGGTATCGACAGTCGTACGTCCGAAAATTCCCAATCTTTAGGGCTTATCTGAATCGCATCCAGAGCGATTCGAAGATTATCCATGGCTATATCTTGGCATAGCAGGAAGCATGGAGCTCAAATTACCTGAGGACATTACTCCGTGTTCATCCATGAAGGAAGCAACATAAGGCTCAACTACCTGATCTTCGAACGTTCGCACTTCAACAATCACAGGCCCCGACCAAGTAGCGTTGGTGACTTCCGCAAGAACGTTTTCGAGCTGTGAATAATTCTGAACCAGACGAAATGGAATCTCGAAAGTCTCTGCCACTTTTCTCAGGTCGGGAATCCATACACCATTGGTCGAATCGGTTCCGATGCGACGGCCATTAAAATAACGGTCCTGGGTGGAGTTTATCGATTGATAACCGTTGTTGGAATTAATTATTAGGACAATCGGGAGCAAGGATTGTCGCAAAGTTGCCAGTTCAGAAAGGCAGGTCATAAGTGAACCATCTCCCGTAAGGGCCAGGACCTTCCCCCCAGTTGAGTGAGCCGCACCAATTGCGAACGGGAGGGCCATGCCCATTGAGCCGAAGGACCCTGAGGAGATAAATTTAGAGCCAGGATTGGGGAAAAAGTGCTGTGGGAGTGCGTACCAAGCAGTCCCGGCATCGGTAACCGCAGCAGTAAATTTTGATGAGTGGTCTGACAGGGTAGACACAACCCGGTAGAGGCAAACCCTCCCTTCAACTGCGTCATGCGTCGGAAAGTGCAGCAGATACAGTTCACGTAAGTTCTCGCACCTGGCTCGCCACGGGGACCACGTTTCTGTTTTTCCGACACTCAGGCCCTCAATTACTTCGGATATTACCGACATTGAATCTTCAACAGACAAAGAAAACTTCTCGTCTACAAGGTCACTGCGGGCCTCCAAGGTTTCGAGATCAATCTCGCTCCAAATTTTCCATGAGGGTAAATCGCGAAAAGCCTGCTTGTCCCAGCCCACCACCTGCTGGTGAAGACTTGTGCCGATTGCGATCACTAAGTCACTCTCAGATAGCGCTAAATTCGCGGATCTATTGGCTTTTATTCCAGGAGAACCCATGTAATAC
>Ga0209390_10008894_pt1 | contig 12240 bp, 9 predicted proteins | sample BON01_FD_187212 | JGI IMG/M metagenome (GOLD analysis project Ga0209390, IMG submission 187212) | Freshwater microbial communities from Lake Bonney liftoff mats and glacier meltwater in Antarctica - BON-01 (SPAdes) (version 2) | ecosystem: Environmental > Aquatic > Freshwater > Ice > Glacier... | reverse complement strand
AGGCTTGAGAGGGAGGCGTGTGAGAGAGAGCAGGGGCACACGAAGGTGTGGAGCAAGAGAGCGCAAAGGAAGAGAGGGCGAGCTGCGTGTGGGAGAGGGGGAAGGAAGGGACGGGGGCGCGCGCGGCAAAAACTTCAACACCAAGGGAAAAAAACTCGCCCTGCCCAAAACGCTCGCAAAAAAAACCATGAAAAAAAAACTCACGTCAGAAAGTTGTTGTAGCACGCGTTGTAGCCGTAGCGGCTGCACCCTCCCGCCCACGAGTTCCAGCTGCCGTAGTTGTTCCAGAAGACCGGGTTGCCCGCGGGCAGGTTGGGGCGGTTGATGACGACCGGCGGGCGCTGGGGCCAGGAGCCGCCGTTTCCGCCGTTTCCGCCGTTGCCGTGCCAGCCGCCTCCGCCGCCGCCGCTGCCGCCGCCGCCACCGCCATGGTTCCAGATGCCGCCGCCGTTCCAGCCGCCACCGCCACCCGCGTGATGGTTGCCGCTCTCGCCGGCGGGCTGGACGCCGCCCCCGCCGCCCCCACCCCCGGGGAGGACGATGCCGCCACCGGGGTTGGCGCCGCCGCTGCCGCCGCTGCCGCCGCCGCCTCCGATCTCGGGGCGGATAGAGCCGCCGCCGCCGCCAAAGGACGGGCGCGGCGAGCCGCCCGCGTTCAGGCCGCCGTGGTCGTTGCCCCACGCGCTGCCGCTGCCGCCGCCGCCGCCGAAGGAGGGGCGCGGCGTGCCGCCGCCGCCGCCCGACACAATGCCGCCGCCGCCCGACGGCGAGGGGCGGGGCGTCGGCCGCGAGGCACCGGACGAGAAGCCCGGGCGCGGGGCCGTGCCCCAGGCGCTGGGAAAGCCGCCGCCGGCGGACCCCCCGGAGCCTCCAAAGGACGGGCGGGAGGGTGCGCCGGCGCCGCCGCCTGCGCTGGCGGGGGAGGGGCGCGACGCGCCGCCCGTGAAACCGCTGCCCGAAAAGCCGCCGCCCGAAGAGCCGCTGCCCGAGAAGCTGCCGCGTGAGGGCATGCCGGCGCCGCCCGCGCCGCTGGTGCTGCTGCTGCCGAAGAAGCCGCCGCCGCGCGAGATGCCGCCGCCGAGGCCGCCGCTGCCGGCAAAGCTGCTGCTGCCGCCGCCGCCGCGCGAGATGCCGCCGCCGCCGCCGCCGCCGCCGCCAAACGCGCCGCCGCCGCGCGAGATGCCGCCGCCGCCGCCGCCGCCGCCGCCGCCGCCGCCGCCGCCAAAATTGCTGCTGCCGCCGCCGAACGAGCCGCGCGAGATGCCGCCGCCACCGCCGAGCGAGCCGCGCGACATGCCGCCGCCGCCGCCGAGCGAGCCGCGCGATATGCCGCCGCCGCCGCCCATGCTGCCTATGCCGCCCATGCCGCCGCCGCCCCCCGAAAAGCCGCCGCGGCGGCCGCCGCCGCCGCCGCCCATGCCGCCGCCGCCGCCGCGCTCCAGCAGGCGGCGCCCGCCGCTGCCCACGGCCGGGAGCTGCGCGGCCTCTTCCGCCGCCTCGGTGAAGGCCGTGAGCGTGATCTTGAGGCCAAGCCCCTCCGAGTCGCGGGCTCCGCCGCGCACGTCGGCGGCGGCCCTCACGGGCGCGGCGGCGGCGGCGGCGAGCAGCACGAGGAGGCCTGCTGCCGAGGCCGCGACGAGGCGGCGCGCCAAGGGGCGCGGCGCGCGGCGCGCGCGGCGCTCGCGCGGGGGCGGGTGCATGGCGTCCTTGTTGTTGCTCTCCGTCTCTGTTCAGACGCTCGCGGCACGCGCGCGCGCGTTCGTGTGTTTGAACGCGCTGTGCTCGCGGGGAGAGACAAGTGGCTTCACGGAAAGGACTTTCGGTTGGGTGGGTTCCGTTCGTCTGAAAGCGCGCGCACGCGAACCGACGCGCTCTATGAGTTTTGAGTGTTGATTATTCAGTGTAGCGTCTATCTTGAGCGGTCATGTGATGTCTGCTGTGGTGGTGGGGGATCCGGCTTTTCTGCGTCAGCAGCGACAGCGGCCGAAATAGGACGCCGGCCGCCGGTGCTCGTCCAGGCGCAGCAACAGTACGAGAGAAACCGCGGACGCGGCGGCCGGCCCTCTTATCCTTTTTGGGGCAGCATTGTTCAACGCACTTTACACACGCACGTTGCAAGCGTCGTCGTCGTATATCGCGAGGATGGGGGACATCTTGAGTAGGATCGGGGTTTTGGGTTGAAAGAACAAACTTCGGGTCCCTTTTGGGAAGGGGGGGCGTTTTGCGTTCGTCTTGTGGAAAGCGGAGAAAAAGTCGACTCGGTTGGTTTCGCGAAAAAGCCATGACGACGACAAGGAAAAAAAAGATCGTCGGAGGAGAACAAAGATAGCTCCGTCCTTGAATAATAGGCACCCCCTATCTCTCTCGCTCTCAAAGCGACCGACCCAAGACGGACGGACGCAAGCAGCGCGCCAAACGAACGGGGGGTCACACGGGTTTGGCGCGGCCGCAGCGCGCGCGCGCCCCGCCGAAAGCCCCGCTCACGCCGACGCCGCGCGCTCGGCCGCCAGCGCCGCCTGCAGGCGGCGGCGCCCGTTGCCCGCTCCCGGCGAGAAGATGCCGCACGCCTGCAGCACGTCGACCGTGGTCTGGTCGACGCCGTCGAGGACCTGCGACTGGTTGCCCGGGCACGTCTGCGCGGCGGCCGCGTAGCCGTCGGCGAGCAGCTGGCAGCCCGCGCCGCTGTCGACCGAGACGGCCACGGCGATGGCCGACGACCAGGCGTCCGCCGCGCTCGCCGAGGTGCAGAAGATGGTGGCCGTCGCCTGCGTGAGCGCCGACCAGTTGTCCGTGCCCTGCTCGGCGTTGGCGATCGCGCTGCCGTAGGCGTAAGAGGCGGGGTAGCCGACCGACGCGATCTGGTTTGTCACGCTGATCGAGTAGCTCGGCACCGTGTTGTAGATCCACGCGTCGCCCCACGAGAACAGGAGCGACGGCCACAGGTAGCCCACGTACCCGCCGCGCCAGCAGTAGTCGAAGATGCCGCCGCACGCGCCGAACCACACGCTGTTGTAACGGCGGAAGCCGCCGTGCCACCAAGAGCCGTAGCCGCCGTAGTAGTTACCGTAGCCAGGGCCGCCCCAGCCGAGCACGTTGTTCATGCACCCGCCGAACCCGCCGCGCCCGCAGTCGCCGTACCACGACCCCCAGTCGTTGGACCACGTGTTCCAGTGCTTGGTCTGCGGCGGGCTCAGCGGGCGCGACAGCGGCGGCGGGCGCTGCGGCCGGAGGTTGTCGGGGCGGGCGGGCAGCGTGACGGCGCCCTCGCCGACGCCGGGCGGGAGCTTGTTCGTGGGGCGGAGCTCGGGCGGGCCCTCGGGCGTCGGGCGGGTCTCGGGCCGCTGCGGCGTGGTCGGGCGGGTCGAGGGGCGCTCGGGTCGGGGCGCGAGCTCGGCCGGAAGGGTGACGGGCCGCTCGGCCGGGCGCGTCGGCGGCGGCACGACCGGCAACTTCGTCGACGGGCCGCCGCCGCCACCGGGCGCGGGGCGGGTCGTGGGGCCGCCGGAGCCGCCGGGCGCGGGGCGGGTCGTAGGGCCGCCGGAGCCGCCGGGCGCCGGGCGCGTCGAGGGCTGCTGCGGGTTGGTGAAGGTCGGGCCCTTGACGTTGTCCGGGAGCGTGGCCGGGCGCTGCGAGGGCGTGACGGGCCGCTGCTGCTGCGGCTGCTGCGGCGCGGGGCGTGTCTCGGGGCGCTGCTGCTGCTGCGGCTGCTGGGGCGCGGGGCGCGTCTCCGGGCGCTGCTGGGGCGCGGGACGCGTCTCCGGGCGCTGCTGGGGCGCGGGGCGCGTCTGCGGCACCAGGAACTCGGGCTCGGGGCGCGAGGGCGCCGGGCGCTGCTGCGGCGCCGGGCGCTGCTGCGGCGCCGGGCGCTGCTGGGGCGCCGGGCGCTGTTGGGGGCGGGGAGGCGGCGGCCGGGGCAAATCGCGGGTGACACGGTCGCCGCCGCCGCCGCCGCGCGGGAGGTCGCGGCGCTGCGCGGCGGCCGGCGTGGCCATCAGGAGCGCGGCGACGAGCGCGACCACGAGGGCCATCGCCAGGGCCGCGCGGCTCAGGCTGTGGCGTGCGCGTGCCATGTCTGGTGTTTTTTTTCGGAGGAAGCCGCGACCACTGGTGGGATGCAAAACAAAAAAAGAGAAACTTGCGTTGGGTCGGGCGTTAAGTTCGAGCGCTGGTGGGCGGGCGAGGGGTCCGGGCGGGGGTCTCTGGAGCTGCGGATAAACTAGTTGTGCGTCGGCCTCGCGGTCGGCGGCGTGTGAGGGAGAGTGAGGGGTGGTGGGCGGCCGAAGCTTTAACGGGAATGGTCGACAGTTGTCGGCTTCCTCCCTCTCCCTTCAAGTTTCCCCTTCTTTCCGCGGCGAGGAATCACGTTTGGCGACCGCCCGTACGTCCATTCTTTCCAAGGCGCCCGCGCGCACGGCGATACGGGCGCACGCGCCCCATTCCCGGCCAACGGCGGGTGGCGGGGCGCGCGTTGGGCGGCGGCGGGCATATCGAGTCATGCGTACGCCTCGCGACGGCCGCCGATGACCAAAAAACGCGGCGGGCGCCGGCGACGAGGCGCGGGCGCTCGGGCGCTTCTTGGTCCCCGCGCCCCCACAACCCCCTCGGGTTTCCGGTGCGACCCACGCGCGCACCTCTCGCGGCCCGGCGGGCGACGGCCTTTCAGATTCAAGCAACAAGCGCTAGAGGGAGGGCACCAGGAACAAGAAAAAGGGCGGGGGGGGGAGAGAGTTGGGTTTTGTTTTTGTGTGTTGCGACGGCGGCGACGGCGACGACGGATAACGACGGCGCGTCAAGGGCCAGCCTTTGGCGCGACAAGAGCGGGCGGCGCGAGAGAACGCACGCGAGACGCCCGCGCGGTTCCGCACCGCGCGCGAGCCAGCGAAGCGAGAGGGCTCTAGACACCGCCACCACCTCCGCGAGCTCTCCGCTCTCCTCCAAGGGGGTGCGCCCGCGGAGCCTCAGAGCGGACTTGCCGCCCGCCGCGCCGCGCCGCGCCGCCGCCGCCCGCCGGCGGCGCCGGCGGCAAAGCTCAGGCCACCACCTCGATCTCGCTCTCCTCCAAGTGCGCCTGGAACTTGAGCGGCTTAGACCCCGCGTCCGCGGGCGGCAGCTCGAACGCCACGCGGTAAGGGAGGTTGACGCTCAGGACGCGGCCGTCCTTGTGCACCGCCGCGTGCTTTGTCACCTTTCCCTCGAGCCCCTGTAAAGGGATGCCGTCCGCGGGCCCCTTGGGGGCGTGGTAGACGCGCACGTCTTTGGTCACGCGGACGGACGCGCCCTCGGGGATTGTGAACTGGGACGCGTCGCCGGCGCCGCCGCCGCCGCCGCCGAACGCGGCGCGCGGCGCGGCGGCGGGGCGGCGGCGGGGCGCGGCGGCGGCCGGGCGCGCGCGGCTGGCGCGGGTCGTCGTCGCGCGGAGGGTGGTGATGGTGTTGGCGGCGGAGAGCATCGTTGGGGGGAAGGGGGCCGGCTTGCGCCGCGCGCGCACGCAGGGGGGGAGAGTCTGCGGCGGGGGGGGGGACGTCAGCAAAAAGGAGGGGAATTTGCGTCGGAGAGTGTCGCGCGCGTGATGGGGAGGGGGGACTTGAGTGCGTGCGTGTGTGACATGCCGCGCCGATCGTGAGTGGTGTGGGCTGGGGAGGCGGACGTGTGTGGGATTGTCAGTGAGAGACAGAGGCCGGGGAGAGATGGACGAGGGAGAGTTCAAGAGGGGAGAGGGGAGAGAGGGGGGATCGACGGGGGGAGGACCGTGATCGACCCCGTGATCGCCATTCGGCAACTCGTTTGTGCCTCGCCCTCCACCAGCAAATCAAAACACCGCGCCCCCACCTCCTCCGCAATTCCCTCCACAACCCCACGCCAGCCTCGTTTGCATTGCCAGCGAGCACGACCCACGTTTGCATTCGTTTCGCGACTGAAGAAAAAATTTCCTTTCGGCACAACACTTCAAAACCAAGTGCCCCCCAAGAAGGATAAGAGGCCCCTCGTGAGCAAAGGGGGACAGAGAGAGAAGAGACTCCTCCTTACGACAACCCGTACGCCAAGAATGAAGGTCGTCCGGTCTGTCGCGCGGTAAGGTGTCGCTCTTGTCGATGTTTTGCTGGGCGCGCAGCCGCATGCCCCGACTGCGTTTTGAAACGCCGCCTTACCCCTCCTTCTCACGCCCCCTCGATCATCGCCCCATCGCCACGACCAACAACCCCCACCAACGACCACAGCAGCAACGGCGCCGCGGCGGGCGTGCCCCGCCCGCTTGGTGGTGAGAAAGAACGCGCCGCCCTCCTCTTGTCTCTTGTCGGTGCAGCGCCCGCAGCTCGCCGATCGCGCCCCCGAGACGAGTCGACGCTCACCAGGCACACACGCGCTCAAACGACGACGCCCCCGCCCCCGCCTACCCGCAAACACCCGCCCCGATAAAAACAACAAAACAGCCGCCGCCGCGCGGGGCCCCCGCCCGCTCGCCCTCTCCGTCGCCGCGGCCGCCGGGGCCGGCGCGCGCGGCGCGGCGCCCTCGGGCGGCGGCAGCGAGAGGGCCAGCCTTCCCCTCGCCCCCGCGCGCGCCGCCAACGTCGAGGCGCCCCCGGCCCCCGCTACGTCCGCCCGCGGCGCCGAGGCCTCCGACCCGTCCGTCGTAAAAAAGCTGCTTGCCGCCAGGCCAGGCTCGGTCGTCCAGCTCTACCGCGCGCCGGGCCTCGCGCCGTCGGCGGCGGCGGCGCTGCTCCGGCGCGCACGCGCAAGCGGGCTGCCGTCGCTCGCGCGCGTCGAGGCCGACGCCGTGTACAACGTGCTGGTGGCGGAGCGCCTGACCGAGGGTGAGGCGCGCACGGTCGCGTGGCTGCTGCGCGAGACGTACGAGCCGGGGCAGCTGACCGCAGAGCCGTCCGCCGCGAGCGGCGACGCCGCCGGAGCCGCCGCCGCCGCCGTCGTCGAGGTGGGCCCGCGCATGTCCTTCTCGACCGCCTTCTCCACCAACGCCACGGGCATCTGCGCCTCGTGCGGCCTGGGGTCCAAGGTGCCCCGCCTCGAGCGCTCGCGCCGCTACCGCCTGTACAAAGAGGCCGGAAAGAGCGGCGGCGAGGCGTCGGCGGCGGCATCTTTTTCAGAAGGCGTATTGAAGGCGTTTGCGTCGCTGGTGCACGACCGCATGACTGAGGAGGTGTACGCGGCGCCCGTGTCGTCGTTCGCGGTGGACGCGGTGCCCGCGCCCGTGTTCTCGGTGCCCGTGATGGCGGACGGGCGCGCGGCGCTCGAGAAGGTCAACGACGTGAGTTTGGTTGCTTTTTGCTTTTTTGTGGGGTGCTTCGTCGTCATTGTTTCGTCCGGCCTGCCGCCCGCCCGCCCGCCCGCCCGCCCGCGCTCACAAAGAAGCCCGGAAGAAACCCGCCCGAACCACAACAAACGCACACAAAACAAACACCGCCACACCAAATCCCCCCTCGCAGGAGATGGGCCTCGCCTTCGACGACTGGGACCTCGACTACTACACCGCCCTGTTCCGCGGCGACATGCGCCGCGACCCCACCAACGTCGAGCTGTTCGACATTGCACAGAGCAACAGCGAGCACTCGCGCCACTGGTTCTTCCGCGGCGACATCGTGGTGGACGGGGTCGCGCAACCGGACGCCCTGATGGACGTGGTGAAGGCCCCGCTCGTGGCCAACCCGGGCAACTCGGTCGTGGCGTTCAAGGACAACAGCTCGGCCATCCGCGGGTTTTGGGTGTCGCCGCTGCTGCCGGCGGCGCCCGGCGGACCCGGGCCGCTGGCGCCGCGGCGCGTCGGCTACGACCTGCTGCTGACGGCCGAGACGCACAACTTCCCCTGCGCGGTGGCGCCCTATCCAGGTGAGAGAGGGCGAAAGACGACCGAGAGACGACGGTTTTCAGGGAGGGGGGTTCCCGGCCCCGGCCCCGGGTTTTGTTGCGCTCGCGTTATGCGCGATTGCGCGGGCGAGCGTTTTTTTTTTTTGCCGCGCTTTGGGGCGGGCGCAACGGCGCCCAGAGAGGGCGGGGAAGGACAAACCCCCGCCGACGAATGGCCAGCGGTATCTGGGCGGCAGAGGCGACTTTGGGGGGTGGGTGGGTCGGGGGGCGGGGGGGCGGGGGTGGAGGCCCTAAAACAGCCTCTGCCCCCGCCTCTCCTCCCCCCCGGCCTCTCTCCCCCCCGAAACCCCGCCGAGGAGCCGCCGCCCTCGCACGCGTTTTTGGCCGAGAAACGAAAAAAAAGCTATGCCTTGCGACGCACGCCGTACCCTCTTTTGTGCGGCTGCCGCCCCTTGCGCCTCACCCGTTCATCGGGATGCGGGCGCGGGGGGCGTCCCGCGATGATCGGATGCGCTACTTTGAGCGAGCCACAAACAACAAAACGACGAGAACGGGAAAAAATCGCCGCCCCGCTTCCTCCTCTCACTCGCCCCTCCCCCCGGAACAAACACACGAAAAAACCAGGCGCCGAGACCGGCGCCGGCGGCCGCATCCGCGACACCCACGCCACCGGCACGGGCAGCCTCATGGGCGCCTCCACCGCGGGCTACTGCGTCGGCAACCTGCACCTGGACGCCGCGCTCCCCGGAGGGGGGTCCTTACCCGGCGAGGGCGCGGCCGGCGACGAGCCCTACCCGCCGTCGCTGGCGCCGCCGCAGCAGATCCTAATCGACGCGTCCAACGGCGCGTCGGACTACGGCAACAAGTTTGGCGAGCCGCTCGTGTGCGGGTACACGCGCACGTTTGGCATGCGCGTGCCGGCGGGCGAGGACGAGGACGCGACCCCCTCCTCCTCCACCTCCTCCGCCGCCGCCGACGGCGCCGACGGCGCCACTTCCGCCGGAGGCACCAACGGCCATTCGGCGAATGGGTCGAAGAAAAACAAGGGCGAGCGCCGCGAGTGGCTCAAGCCGATCATGTTTTCCGGCGGCCTCGGCCAGATCGACCACCGCCACCTCCACAAGGCCGACGGCGAGCTCGGCATGCTGGTGGTCAAGATCGGCGGCCCGGCCTACCGCATCGGCATGGGCGGCGGCGCGGCCAGCTCCATCCCGAGCGGGTCCTCCGACCGGAAGGATCGCGCCTTGCTGGATTTTAACGCTGTGCAGCGCGGCGACGCCGAGATGGCGCAGAAGCTGTGGCGCGTGGTGCGCGCGTGCTGCGAGCTGGGCGACGACAATCCGCTGGTGCAGATCCATGACCAGGGCGCCGGGGGCAACTGCAACGTGGTCAAGGAGATCGTTTACCCGCTCGGTGAGTTCACCTTTTTCGCGGCGTCGTAAAAAGAGTCGGCGCCGTCGTGGTTTTCAGGGTCTCCCTCGAGCGCCGGCGCGGTTCGCTTCCCCTCCGTGGAGACGGGTTGTGCCCCCCTTGTTGCTCTTTGCCGTACATTCTTGCCGTCGTTCCCCAAAGCGTGCCTTCCCACGCTCAAGCATCCACAACCCCCTCTCCAATCACAAACCAACAAACACACCACAACGAAGAAAAAAAAAAAAAAAAAAAAAAAAAAACCAGGCGGCACCGTCGACTGCCGCTCGGTGGCGGTCGGCGACGCCACGCTGTCCGTGCTCGAGATCTGGGGCGCCGAGTACCAGGAGAACGACTGCCTGCTGATCAAGCCCGAGGACCGGGGCAAGATGGAGGCGCTGTGCGCGCGCGAGCGGTGCATCATGCAGGTGAGAGACTGTCTCGTTTGGTTTTGTTTTTTGGTTTGTTGTGTTGCGGACGGCGGGCGCCTCTCTTGCCGTGAAGCGAGGTGGCGCGCGCCTTCCGCCGCCCCCCCCCCGTCTCCCCCTTATCCCTCCAAAACAAGCGCTGTGATGACCTCATTTTATTTTACATGTTAGACTACTGACTGGCCTTTCAAGCCAGATTGAGTTCAAAGTTTTTTAGTGCTGAGCGCTCCTCTTTCTCTTTGTGTTTTTCGCTCCCCACCAAAGCAACGAAAAAAACAAAAGCGCCGCCCTCACGCTCCCCTCCGCCAACCCAACCAAAAAAACCCGACACAAACCCACACCAACAGGTCATCGGCGCCATCGACGGCTCGGGCCGCATCCGCCTCGTCGACTCCCAGGCCCCCGCCGACGCCACGCCCGCCGTCGACCTCGACCTCGAAAAAGTGCTGGGGTCCATGCCCAACAAGACATTCGAATTCAAAACTTTGAAACGGCGTTTCGAGCCGCTGTCGCTCCCGCCCGGCTACGGCCCGCAGGAGGCGCTGGGCGAGGTGCTGCGGCTGCCGTCGGTGTGCTCGAAGCGCTTCCTGACGACCAAGGTGGACCGCCACGTGACGGGTGAGTTTTTTGTTGTTGTTTCTGGTTTTGTCTCTAGTTTTTTTTTCCGGCGTCGCGCTCCCCCCTCCCTTCCCCCCCGGCCCCCCCCCTTTCTCTTTCTCCCCCCCGCCCACCCCGCCTGTGATGAAGAAACATTTCCATGCTAAGTCCCAGGGTCCCACCGAGGGCCGCTGCCGACACAATCGTATTCATACCAAGATCTGCACTGAGGCACCTCGTTCTTCTTTTCCTTTTTTCTCTCTCGCTTTTTCGCTCCGCGTTTTCTTTGCGCTTCGGTCGACAACCCCCAAAACCAAACAGCTCACCGCCGCCTGCCCGCCTCTCGATTGAAGAAAAAAACCAACTCACCCGCTCAAAAAACCCCACAAAAAACACACACACAGGCCTCGTCGCGCAGCAGCAGTGCGTCGGCCCCCTCCAGCTCCCCCTGGCCGACGTCGCCGTCGTCGCCCAGTCCCACCAGGACCTGTCCGGCGCCGCCACGTCCATCGGCGAGCAGCCGATCAAGGGCTTGCTTTGCGCCGAGGCGATGGCGCGGTTGGCGCTCGGGGAGGCGCTGACTAACCTGTGCTTCGCGCGCGCTACGTCGCTGGAGGACGTCAAGGCGTCGGTCAACTGGATGTACGCGGCCAAGATGGGGGACGAGGGGGCGGCGATGTACCGGGCGGCGTGCGCGCTCCGGTGAGTTTCTTTTGTGCGCGACTGCGTTTTTTTCTTCTCTGTGCGACGAGGGCGCGCCTTTTTTTTTTCTTGCGTCTTTCCTCCTCTTCCTCCTCCTCTCTCTCTCTCTCTCTCCCTATCTCTTTTTCTCTCCCCGCCGTTGATGAGAACCATTCTCTATTCATGCGTGTCAATTGAGGCGCCGCGGAGCGCCCCGGCGGCCGCCCGACGGGTGGGGACGGCCAGGCGCCCCGCCTCCCCCCCCCGCACACTCGCGGCCGGTTCCCGGCCGCGGGGCCGCGGGGGGGCAGGGCAACGCCGCCCGGCCGTCCCGCCTTGTGCCCGTCGCTGCGGCCTCGCGGGCGCTCCCCCGCGCCACTGAAAGCATCTTATCTTCTCTCTGAGGCACCCTCCCCCCCCCCGTTCGTGCCCCCCCTGGGCTATTCTTTTTTCTTCCCTGCCTCCCGCTTGGACGCGCTCGCCTTCTCCCGCCCCCCCTCCCCCTTTTTCCCGGCCGGTGATGCAAATACACATTATATTTGCTACTCTTGAGAGCTACAGTGACGACACCATCAGATCCACCAAGATCGCTGAGGCCAATTTCTTCCCGTTCGCCCTGGTTTTTCCCCCGTTCCGCTCTCCGCGCCGCCGGCGCCCCACGCACACGGACGCGAGACCTCGAGAGAAACCAAGCAGCATAACACAACGCCCTTCCTCGTTATCACAAACCAACTCAAACAACAAACAAACAAACAAACAAACAAACAAACAAACAAACAAACACACACACACACGATAAACAGCGACGCCATGCTCGAGCTGGGCCTTGCGTGCGACGGCGGCAAGGACTCTCTGTCGATGGCGGCGCGCGCGGGCGGCGAGACGGTGATGGCGCCCGGCAACCTGGTCGTGTCAGCCTACGTCGGCGTGCCGGACGTCACAAAAGTCGTCACGCCCGACCTCGTGCCGGGCAAGGAGGGCGGCGTGCTCCTGCACGTCGACCTGGGGCGCGGGCGCAGGCGCCTGGGCGGCTCGGCGCTGGCGCAGGCGCGGGCGCAGCTGGGGGACGAGCCTCCGGACGTGGCGCCGGCCGACCTTGCCGCCGCGTGGAAAGGGGTGCAGGCGGCGATCGACGCGGGCATGGTGCGCGCAGGGCACGACATCTCGGACGGGGGGATCGCGACGGCGCTGCTCGAGATGGCGTTTGCGGGTGAGTCGATCGATGATCTGGGTGTTTCGTTTTGCGCTTTTTTTTGCCTTTTGGAAACGCCGACCGAACGATCGCGCGCGCGCGCCGCCCCCCCCC
>Ga0209390_10008889_pt1 | contig 12243 bp, 7 predicted proteins | sample BON01_FD_187212 | JGI IMG/M metagenome (GOLD analysis project Ga0209390, IMG submission 187212) | Freshwater microbial communities from Lake Bonney liftoff mats and glacier meltwater in Antarctica - BON-01 (SPAdes) (version 2) | ecosystem: Environmental > Aquatic > Freshwater > Ice > Glacier... | reverse complement strand
AACCCCTTACAAGGGAGGCTGGTGTGGAAATGAAATATATCCGGATGCATTCACCCCTGCCATCCGAAAGAAAACGAGGAAATACACCCAGCTTTTTGGTGATCAACTACGAACAGAAGGGTATAAAGGGTATTTTGAACTAGACTTCCTTATTGATCAAGACAATGGGGAAGTTTACCTGGGAGAGCTAAACCCTAGAGTGACAGGAGCAAGTTCGATAACCAACCATGCTGTATTTGCTCTAGCAGATGCACCGCTGTACTTATTTCATATTCTGGAATGGATGGACCATGATTATGAATTAAATGTCAATATGCTGAATGACCGATGGGCAAAGCAGGATAATATAGACAATTGGAGTCAAATGGTGATCAAGCATACAGAGGATACCATCGCGTATGTACACACAGCACCCGATTCAGGTATTTGGCATATGTTTGACAATGGCCACATTCAATTTGACCGAATGGATACCCATAGGAGAGCCGTCGAAACTGAAAACGAAGCATTTTTCCTTCGCATTACTAAAAAGGGAGATTACCTCTATGAAGGGGCAGATATGGGAATATTAGTTTCTAGAGGCCGTATGATGACAGATGATTTCCAGCTTACACCTAGAGCCACTGCCTGGATTCAGGCAATTAAATCTCAATACGCAACGGAGCTGATCGAAGACAAGCGAGAACAATTGCCACTCAAGGGAAGTTTGACGAAGTAATTCTTTCATTTAGACAATAGAAGTGGCTGGATATTTAATTAATCATCAAAAAATATTAAACACGAAAAGAATAATTAACCAGGATGCATTTTCATTTTACTTCTATTGATGAACCAATAGCCGATTTTAAGTGGCAAAAATTTTTCAGGGCGAGATGGCCGGCTTATAAAGTTTGGTTAGCCGCCAGTGGTCATGGGCCTAATCCAGAGATAGCCCTTGCTGCCCTGAACAAGTACATGCCAGAAATGGTGCCTACGCATGAGCACCTTTGCCGTTTGGTGGGTGCAGATGATCTTGCATTTTCATTTTTGACTGGTTTTCAACCACCTACCTATAGCGGTGCCTGTTCTCAGGCCGTAACTGCCTCCGGTACGGTTCAATTGGTTCGTAATTATGATTTTCATCTGGACCGGTTTGAAGGTACGCAACTAAAGACGGCTTGGCATGAGAAAAAGGTTATCGCAGTGAGCGATTGTTTAATAGGGGTTTTGGATGGAATGAACGAAGATGGCTTGGCTATTTCTCTCGCTTTTGGCGGCCGAACAATTGTGGGTTATGGCTTTGGCATCCCATTTATTTTGCGGTATATTCTTGAATTTTGCAGTTGTGTAGATGAAGCTGTAGAAGTCCTGCACCGTATACCCTCTCACATGGCTTATAATGTGACCATTACCGATAAAAGCGGGGTGGTGAAGACAGTCCTTCTGGCCCCTGACAGGACCACAGTGGTTACCAATGCTTCTTATGCCACCAATCACCAAGGAACAGAGATGTGGACAGAAATCCCACTTTATAGCAATACAAGGGAGCGTGCCATTTACTTGGATGATTTACTTTCAAAGGGATTTAGTGGGGAAGCATTAATCCATGCATTTTTAAAGCCTCCTCTTTACAATCATGGTTTTTCTACCGGTTTTGGAACGCTTTATACATCAGCCTACCTGCCAACAGAAGGGCTGGTAAAAATGTATTGGCCTAGCGCTAAAGTCATTCAATCATTCGATAAATTTACTGAGGTTAACAAACTGATAACTTTAATTTAATTCAGAAATAGGCAATTATCAGAAAGTCCCTTAAACAAGATTTTATCACTAAATTTTAGTCATTTAGTGTAAAATTTGGAGCTGTTATAATTTAGGTAAAAATTTTGTTCCAAAAATGATGCATTGTATTTTTGAAAATACATTATTCCATTTTCCTGAACCAAATACAGTTTAAAACTACAATAGATCATAAATAGTGAGCAATGCGATTAGCCGTACGTTGTTGATAAAAGGTAGCATTGTTTTCCTGTTGTTTCTAGGCTGTATTTTTAGTTCCCAAAAAGCGAATGCTCAAATCAGGGAATTTCAATCCATGTGGGAGGAACAGATTGATACCAGTATTTTTAGTTTTAGGGCTAAAACTAACTTCAAATCACTGAAGAAGAATTTTTGGCTCTTTATGATGCCCAGCCAAGCTTTAGCATGTTTAGGGACAATTATTTTATCTCTGGTATTCCCACCAATAAGGAAATCGACAATCAAACGGGCTAGATTCCATTTATTCCCGCAGTTGGAATTTTATTACGGCTTCGGGAGTATATTTCTACAATGCCAATATTTCAGTTCAGGCCAAAATATGGGCAGGTCTATTAGGGGATGAAAACAAAGACCTTTTCCGGTACCGAGGCTATGGTTTACTGGCCTTAAATTACCGCAGTTATAATGACAAATTCTGGGTAACGCTATTGCTTAACCCACCACAAAAATTAGTACTGTAAACACAACTTTAGAATTGAATTTTAAGCCTGTACAAATCTCCAACCAATACCTGTTTTTACAGTGGTACAATGGCTATGGAGAAAATCTTTTTGACTACAACCAATACACTTCCATGGTCAGGGTTGGCGTATGCATTAAGCCGGCTGTGCGGAATTTTTATTGAAATATTTTAAATCGCAAAAAAGAAGCATGGATTTTCGTTTGCTAAGAAATTTAATCCTTTTAGTTTATATTAAACGATTTTTTAAGAAACCTCGTATGCTCTAGTAAAACAATAACTAACCAAAATAAAGATGAAAGGACTTAATAAAAAAACGATCGTAATTACTGGTGGATCTGGTTCTATTGGTAAGAGCACAGCTGTAAAATTCTTGAAAGAGGGTGCCAATATCGTATTGGTTGACCTCAATCAAGAGGCATTGGAAAAAGCTAAAAAAGAGTTGGGTGAAGAAAATAGGGTGCTTATAGTAAAGGCTGACGTAAGTAGTGCAAAAGACACTAAAAACTTTGTCCAAAAAGCGAAAGAAACCTTTGGTGGCATTGACATCCTCTTTGCCAATGCCGGAATTGAAGGAACGGTAAAGCCTATTGTTGAATACGACGACGATACCTTTGACAAGGTGATGGAGGTCAATGTTAAAGGGGTATACTTGTCGATCAAACATGCTATTCCCGTGCTAAAAGAAGCTGGTGGTGGAAGCATCATTATTTCTTCCTCTGTAGCAGGGTTGCAGGGCACTCCAAATACGGTGGCCTATGTTACTTCCAAACATGCATTGGTCGGATTAATGCGTACTGCATCGAAGGAACTTGCCAAAGACAATATTCGTGTCAATACCATCAATCCTTCTCCTGTAGACAATCGAATGATGCGCTCGTTGGAAGAGGGTTTTGCACCTGGAAAAGCTGCAGAAGCTAAAAAGAGTTTTGAGCAAACCATACCCATGGGCCGATATGCCAAACCTGAAGAAGTTGCCGATCTGGTATTGTTCCTCGGAAGTGATGAAAGCAAATTTATCACGGGTACCACCAATCCTATAGATGGCGGCTTGACTGCTTAAACCCGGATTATACAATAGGATTTCTCCGCCCTGACAGTAGTCAGGGGTAGTGCCTGTTTGGACTTCAATCGGGAAGTGATTTCATCACATAATTGAATAGCTATTGCGTATTTCGGGTTAAATATGCAATAGCCTTCAGCACATCTACGATATTTTAAAATAACAACGAGTTATTTGTTTATGAGAATATTATATAAAATAGCAGGGTATCTATTCCATATTTCGGGTTTAATTTGTCTATACCAATGTCTGATACCTCTCCTGACCTGAAGCAATCCAGGTGAAAAAGCCAAAGTTAAAACACCTGTTATACATTTTTCTTGCCTTTATCGTTGCAACGTTAATTATAGATTTTATCAGAATTTTAGCCTACAAGATAATTCCTGCCAGACCTTCTGAAAATATTAAACTTTTTGAAAATCAGGTACAATGGGATTTGGCAAATGGTAAAAGCATTAAAGATTGGAACCGGTTAGATCCTACCTTAGAATATATTAAGGGAGAATACGACTGTTCCGATTTTAGACTTGTTAACCTTATCAGGAGGATGTCGGTGCCTTGATTAATCTTATCGATTTTGCGGAAGATGAAGCGTTGTTCCAAAAAAGCCGTATAATAATGGATTTATTGTTTTATGATGTAGCCGTTCAGAATATCCATAACATGTTCGTGTCCGTAAGTAGTAGGGCATACTATAACAACCGAATAGGTGGCTCAGATGCCCCTTTCACTGGCATTACAGATTATTTCTTTGGAAATGGAAAACCAATTGGTCCGGGAATGATGTATGGAATGATGTAGATGGATTTACTAGATTTCACACGTGCCTATTTCCCCAGCGAAAAATTTGACACTACCTTTATCTCTGAAAATTTTGTTTTTGGTAAAAAAGATGAAATCCTTTGCGCATTCATAGGAGCACGAAATTTTCATTATGCAGCTGATGCAAACGACGATATCATCCAGCCTGGCAAACAAACATTCTGGATTACAGAAGTTAGTACGCTTACCAGCGAAGGCTCTTTTGAAGCTTTTACCCGACGGATTCGCAATAATAAGTTGGCCTTCAATGCTGAAAAGCTTGAATTAAGTTACCAATCTAATCGCAGGAATTATGAGGTAAAATTCAACGGTAACTTTTTAGTGGATGGTGAAGTGATCAATACTGATTACAATAGGTACGATTCGCCTTATGCAAAGGCAAAAAAGAAAGACAAAACCATCACTTTTGAGTTTAATGGGAAATCATTGTTTTTGGATTTCGGAAATTTAACAAGGGAGTTCAATTGAGGTATAGAATCCCTTGGATCCTCGCTTAAGTTAGCCAACACTATGTTACTTTGAAAAGGCATTTGAATCCGGGCAAAAAAAGAAAGCGTTTAATCCCGAATAGTTAAATTTTCCCATCGCTGTTGCTTTACCGATTATCCTGTGATTAGGCAGCTTCATTTTCATCAATTACCTCTTGTCTACTGGTGCCTTTAGTTGAGAAACAATGTGAATTCGCGGAGAAATAAGGGAAGCGTTTGGTGGACTATGAATCCCTATGGTTTTTTGCTAACTTTATTTTTAAAATCGTAATCTTTTGTATAAAAACGGACTACTCCAACTTCTTTTTATTAAACTAAACATGAACCTAAAGCAGCCAAAGCTGTCCACTATTTTGTGCATGCTTACCTTCACAATAGCTTCAGGTTGTGGGAATAAAATAACTACCAGAGATGTTCCTGTTGACCTTCCAGAATCATTTTCGCTTCCCACAGGAGCATCCGGACTGGAAGCAGACTGGTGGAAATCTTTCCAGGACCCTCAACTAAATGCATTGATAGATACTGCTTTAATGAATAACCTGGAATTGAAAAGTTCCTGGTTTCAGGTAGCGCAGGAAGCCAGTAACGTTGCCATTATCGCCTCCGAAAGAGTTCCACAGGTATTTTTGCAACTACAAAGTGGAGCCAGCCTTCCTGTTCCTGATTTCGTTGGTGGAGAAAATTCCCAATTGTCCCTGCGAAGCAACTACGAAGTAGATCTCTGGGGCAGGGTAAAACAAAGTAAAATGGCAGCAGAAAATCGGCTGGTAGCGACCTATTTGGATTATCAAACTGTAGCCATCAGCATTGCAGGAGAAGTGGCTCTGACCTGGTTTTCTATGCAAGCCTTTCAGGAGCAACTGGAACTTATTCAGGAACAAACCGAATACAACCAACAGGTTTTGGCATTGATCCGGGCAAGATTTGCCAGTGGACAGGTGAGGGGAGTGGACATTCTTCGCCAAGAGCAATTGATTCAAAATACCAACGAACAGGCCATAGCCATTCAAATCAATGTAAAAACACTTCAAAACCGACTGGCGGTATTATTGGGTGCTGCACCCGGAAGCCTTTCTTCTTTTCAGGAAAGCAAGCTTCCGGATTTAGGTTCGCTGCCGGATGCAGGACTGCCCATGGAATTGATCAACAGACGTCCAGACATCCAAAGCAGCTTTAATCGGATGGAAGCAGCAGATAGAGAGGTAGCTGTAGCCATTAGTAATACCTATCCAAGGTTAGTCTTTAACCTGACAGGAGCCCTCCGGTCCAATACGCTTACTAACCTGATTGAATCCCAGGCAGCTTCATTAACCGGTAGTTTGTTAATGCCACTTTTTTACGGTGGAAGGCTAAAGGCTGAAAAGAAACAAGCGGAAGCTTTCCGAGACCAACAGGTTCAGGAATACGGGCAAACTGTTTTGCTAGCACTTCAGGAAGTTGAGGACGCGCTGATAAGGGAAAGTCTTCAGAAAGAGCGTATCGGTTACCTCGGAAACCAATTAAGTCTGGCAGAGCGGGCTTTTCAGCAATTGCGCGTGGAATACCTCAACGGCTCGATCGCTTACCTGGACGTACTGGTCACCCTCGATCAGATGCAACAATTGAAACGAGATTTGGTTAGTGCAGAATTGGACCTGCTGTTGTTTAGAATATCCCTGTACCGCGCCCTAGCAGGAGGCTTTGAAACGCCCAACGAAACAAAAGGCGAATTTACCACAAATGAAAATACAATCCCGACAAAATGACGAAAAAGAAAACCGTATGGATTAGCCTGGGATTATTGACCAGCAGTATCCTGATAGCCCTTGTCTTTTTTTGGACCGCACCCGAAGCTGAAATGGAAGGCGCCTCTAAAACTACCGCCATGTTAGTGGATGTGGTACAGGCTGAGCGGGGTGATTTCATGCCTACAATAATAGCCACAGGCATTGTTCAGCCAGCAACCGATATTTCTCTGAGCAATCAAGTAGGAGGTGAAGTCACCCGCATTGCTTCCCAATTTTTCCCTGGCGCTTATGTTAAAAAAGGGGACCTACTCCTTCAAATCAATCCTGCAGATTTTGAAAATATGCTCCTATTGAGGAAAAGTGATTTATCCCTGGCCCAATCTGACTACGAAGTGGAGCTGGGCCGGCAGGATGTAGCGCTAAAGGATTATGAATTAATAGGAGATGAGTTAACTTCAAAAAACCAGAACCTCGTCCTTAGAAAACCCCAACTGGAAGCAGCAAAAGCCAATGTAGCAGCGGCAGAGGCCGCCGTTAACCAGGCTTCATTGAATTTGGATCGAGCGGGCATTCGAGCACCCTTTGATGCACATATATTGTCACGAAATGTTAATCAAGGTTCACAAATAGCTCCTGGATCCGACTTGGGACGTTTGGTAGGCATTGACGAATATTGGGTAATGGCCAATGTACCTCTTTCCAAAGTCAACTGGCTGTCCATTGGCGAAGATGCCGATGGAACCGGCTCACCTGTTAAAATCGTCCACCCTGCAGCCTGGGAGCCAGGACAGTTCCGCGAAGGGCGCGTTTCACGACTAGTCGGGGCACTGGATAACCAAACCCGATTGGCCCGGGTAATTATCCGCATTGCCGATCCCTTGCTGCGTAGAACACCCAATCCGGATAAACCGCCCTTGATCATCGGTACCTTTGTAGAAGTACAAATTGAAGCCCGAGAATTAGAGGATGTCACCCGCCTGGAACGCCAATACATTCGACCAGGTAATACCGTCTGGGTAATTCAGGAGGGTAAATTGAATATTCGGAAGGTCAACATTCTTTTTGAGGACCAGGATTTTGCTTATATCAATGAGGGATTGGCAGCCAACGAACAGGTAGTGGCAACCGATCTTGCCACTGTAGTAGACGGTTCACCTCTTCGCTTGGATGAAGATTAAATAGTTAAAACCATGCAGGAACCAACAAATCCAGAAACAGAAAAAGGTGCCATTGCCTTTATGGCCAGAAGACCGATCATTACCAATCTGCTGATGGTAATCTTACTGGCGGGAGGAGTGTACACCATGTATACCATTCAAAAAGAAGTTTTTCCACAGTTTCAACTGGACATTGTAGAAGTGTCTGTGGAATATCCAGGTGCCGCTCCAGAAGAAGTAGAACAAGGTATCGTCTTGCCCGTAGAGGAAAAAGTCCGGGAAGTTCAAGGCATCAAAGAAATCATCTCTTCGGCCGATGAAGGTTCCGGAACGGTAGAAATCTGGCTGATTCCGGGCACGAACCGAATGAAAGCTCTTCAGGATATCAACCAAGCCGTTAGCCGTATACAAACCTTTCCCGATGACATCGAAAGGCCCCAAATTATCCTTCAAAATCAACAGATGGATGTAATGCAAGTAGGGATTTATGGCAATGTAGATGTATGGACCCTTAGGATTTTGGCCGAAAGGTTGCGGTCCAGATTGTTAAGTGACGATCAGATTACCCAAGTTGAGATCGGTAATGTGCCAGATTTTGTGACCCATGTGGAAATCCCCCGAAATACCCTGTTAAAATACAACCTTACCTTGGGTCAAGTAGCCGACTTGATTGAAAATTCCAGTCGGGATATTCCTGCCGGGTCTATAGAAACCCTTTCCGGAGAAATTCTGCTAAGGATGGAAGAAAGGAAGCTGGTGGCGGAAGAATTTGCTACCATAGACATAATATCCTCCGAATCCGGGTCCACAGTTACCTTGGGAGATATTGCAAGTATCCGGGATGGTTTTGAAGAGGTGGGCTTTAACGGTCAATTTGAACAGCAAAACACCGTGGATCTGGAGGTTTTCAGGATTGGAAATCAATCTCCACTAAAAATAGAAGCCACAGTAAAAAATATACTTGAGGAGTTTGAACCCAGCCTGCCACCAGGCGTAAAAGTCCGAATAGAGAGCAATAGAGCAGAAGATTTTCGGGAAAGGCTTTCTTTGCTGACCGAAAATGGGCTCATGGCCATAATAATTGTCCTTGTTATTTTGGGATTGTTTCTGGAATATCGACTGGCTTTCTGGGTGATGATGGGCATGACCATCTCCTTTGTAGGGGCCATAATTTTTTTGCCTCTAGTAGGTATCAGCATTAACATGATCTCTATGTTTGGCTTTTTGATAGTAATGGGAATCGTGGTGGATGATGCCATTGTTGTGGGAGAAAACATTTACGAATACCGGCAAAAGGGTTATTCCCATATAGACGCGGCCATTTTAGGGGCCAAAGATGTATCCAAACCGGTTATTGTCAGTGTATTAACAACTGTTATGGCATTTGTGCCACTGCTCTTTATCCCGGGAGAAACGGGGAAATACTGGTGGCCATTACCTGTTGTGGTAATAGTTGTACTCTTTGTTTCTTTATTCGAAGCCCTATTTATTTTGCCATCCCATGTAACCAAGCCACCAAAAGAAAAAAAGTATCTCTGGGTACAAAAGCTGGAAACCTGGCAGCGCGCTATTGCATCAGGCTTTAACCGCTTTATCAATAAGCATTACAAGCCCTTTTTAGATCTTTGCCTGCGCAACCGCTACCTTACTTTTTCTGCGGCTATCTCACTTTTGATACTGGTAGGAGGGTTTGGCTACAGTGATCACATGGGAATGGTGCTAATGCCCCAAGTGGCTGCAGATGAAATTGAGGCCGCTGTACGACTTCCCGTAGGTACGACCAACGAGCAGGCAGCAAAAGTGGCCGTGGAAATCACAAACAATACCCACAAAATGTTTGAGACCTATAACCTTTATGAGGTGGCCTACGGGGTCAAAACCAATGTGCGGGGAAAGGATTTTATAGATGTGGAAATCGTCATGAAACCACCAGATCAGCGGGACATGAGCCCAAAAGAACTGATTGCACTTTGGCGCGAAAATATTGGTGATATCAAAGGAGTAGATCAAATCAATTTTGAGGCTGAACGTGGACCAGGAGGTGCCCGACAGGATATCAGTGTAGATTTGAGCCACCCTGATATCAATGTTTTAGAGCGAGCAAGCCAGGCATTTCTGGAACGGGTACAAAAATTTACCGAAACCCGGGATGTGAGTGACAATTACAACAAGGGTAAACTGCAATTGGGTTTTGAATTGCTTCCCGAGGGCCGAAACCTGGGGCTAACACCCAATTTAGTAGGCCAGCAAATCCGCGATGCCTTTTTTGGTGCCTTGGCCATGCGCCAGCTTCGGGGCATCAACGAATTCGAGGTTCGGGTGAAACTTCCTCTGGAAGAGCGAAAAGACATTAATTACTTGGAGGACTTTATTATTCAGGCCCCTGATGGTACTGCAGTCCCCTTATTGGATGTCGTGCGCATTAAGGAGGGCGAAACCTTTACGAATATCAACCGCCGGGATGGCAAAAGGGTTGTCAATGTGGGAATGGATGTAGAGCCTGCTGCAGCGCAAACCAGAGTGCTAAAAGCATTGAATGAGCAGGTTTTACCTCAGTTGCGTGCTGATTTTCCGGGAATTGCCTGGACTTATGAAGGGAGCCAGGCTGAAATGCGGGAGTCCACTGATGCCCTATGGTCCGGATTTATTATTGCCATACTGCTGATCTTTTGTCTTTTGACCATCGCCCTGGGAAGTTATTCGCAACCCATTATAATTATGCTGGCCATACCTTTTGGTATTGTAGGCGCTGTAATCGGGCATATTTTATTGGGATATGACCTGTCACTGGTAAGTTTGATGGGGGTAATTGCCCTATCGGGGGTGGTGGTGAATGATTCCCTGATCATGATCGACTATGCCAATAAACACAGGGGAAATTTATCAGCTTATGAAGCCATTCATGAGGCAGGAGTAAGGCGTTTTCGTCCTATTATATTGACTACCCTGACTACCTTTGGTGGCTTGACACCCATCATCTTGGAAACTTCCAGTCAGGCCTTCCAACTGATCCCCATGGCCATTTCTTTGGGTTTTGGAATCATTTTCGCTACCGCCATTATTTTGGTGATTGTTCCTTGCCTTTACATGATTTTCGAGGATTTGGTAGAAGCCGTAAAGCCCAAAGAAAAGGATAAAATATCTGTTTAACCCGAATTCGAAGACATTGCCAAGTAACATTAGGTAGCTAACGTAGGTCAAGATTTTGTCAGTATTGTTGCAGAAAAAAAGGCAACAATACCGCCAAATTTGTGGGTTTTATATTTCCCTATTCCATGGGTTAAAACCCATGGCTATTGCTATTAAAATTCCTTAAACTTGTTCTATAAAATGAGTTTCATGAAATTATTTATTACCCTAAATTCGAGGAAAGATCGTCTTAAAAACTAGCCAAACCGTCACTACAAACCCTACTTAATATTGTCCGCTGAGCTTGTCGAAGGGGCCCTACGGCTTTCTCCACTTACGCCCCCTTTAAGCCTACCGATGACGATTTTGATATGAAATAATGTCGAACTCCGGTTATTAGAAATCGTTAATAGATCATCTAAAGTATATTTCGGATATAAAATTAAACAAAAAACTTATATTTGAGCAAAATAAGTAAAACCATGAAACAAATCATTCCTTTATTGCTGTTCATGCTTTTGATGAGCAGTCCATTGTTGCTTTCTGCCCAAGTGGTAGACCAGGAAGTACATCACGTTATTTTTCAAGTCACCAAAGGTGAAGTTGCTGACCAAAATAAAGCCATAGGTCAACTTAACAATATCCTAAAAGCTTTGCCAAAAGCTGAAATTGAGGTGGTATGTCACGGGAATGCCCTTCCTATGGTTCTAAAAGAAAAGAGCCAAGTATTAGAGAGTATCGTTGAGCTACAAAGCCGAGGAGTAGTGTTTGCCGCCTGTGAAAACACCATGCGCAGAGCCAAAGCAAGCAAAGCAGACTTGGTAGCAGGAGCGATTACTGTTCCTTCTGGCCTTGCAGAAATCATTATAAGGCAGGAGCAGGGCTGGGCCTATATCAAAGCGGGCAATTAATCACTTAAGCTCTTCTTTTTTTTAATTTCATGATTCCACAGCTGAACTGACTTCCATCCAATTCGGGAAGACTGTCCTTTTTCGATGAACTTGTGCTCACGCTCCGATTCAGATTGCTTCGCTTTGGCTCGCAATGACGGCATTGACCTCACCGCTACCCGTTCCCGTCACTGCGAGGGTGCCAACGGGAAATAAATAGGAAACATAAAACAATCCGGCACCCGTGGCAGTCTGTAGGAATACGCATACGCCATACGGACCTTACTGTCCTTTTTCGATGAACTTGTGCTCACGCTCCGATTCAGATTGCTTCGCTGGCGCTCGCAATGACGGCATTGACCTCACCGCTACCCGTTCCCGTCACTGCGAGGGTGCCAACGGGAAATAAATAGGAAACATAAAACAACCCGGCACCCGTGGCAGTCTGTAGGAATACGCATGCGCCATACGGACCTTACTGTCCTTTT
>Ga0209390_10008883_pt1 | contig 12250 bp, 1 predicted proteins | sample BON01_FD_187212 | JGI IMG/M metagenome (GOLD analysis project Ga0209390, IMG submission 187212) | Freshwater microbial communities from Lake Bonney liftoff mats and glacier meltwater in Antarctica - BON-01 (SPAdes) (version 2) | ecosystem: Environmental > Aquatic > Freshwater > Ice > Glacier... | reverse complement strand
AAACACATGCTTCCTGAACGCCACGATCCAGTGCCTTGGGGCCATTGACGAAGTGAACCAAGTGCCTCCCTCGAACAAGGAGTCTACAGCAACACAAGACAAACTCCTGGTCTGTATAAGGGAACTCTAACAATCAGGCACAGCCTACACTGACATAATACGTGTCCCGGGCAATAGTCACGGGACAATACCTGATCGAGTACCGAGGATGCGCCCGTCGTCGCTGCTCTCTCACTTGGCGCACTCGCCATTGCCTCTTGGTTTCAGATGCCGTTTATAGATAAACGACTGACCCTTAACACCGATTCAAGAGTTATCCCTTAAACCCTACGGTCACGGTCCCTAGACTCTCTCATCCCCGCTAACTCGTAGACAGAGGTGTTGATTTACCCCTGCATGTCTCATGCCTTATTGCATAAAACATGCCTTATCCCCGCTGAATCGCCACCGATGAAAACGGGTTGCGGTATTCAGTGTCATGCATATGATGTCGCAATCTCAGATGGACTTATTTGCACGCCACTGAACAAGGTGTATGTATATGTTACGTGTAATAGTTTTGCAGACATGTCGCATGCATGTGTATATATGTCTACTCTTTCTTGTTTGGCGTCATTGGCACCTCACCCATTAATATTGCTCTATACTTCTCGAATGCTGGCCTTGGCAGTCCCTTAGTGAAGAGATCAGATGGTTGTTCCGTGCCTGCAATCTTGAACAGCTTGACTTCCGGTGTCGCTCCCGTGGCGAGCTCCCTGATGCGATAGACCCTGGTATCAATGTGACGCGCTCGATTGTACATGCCAGAGCCCTTGACTAAGAATATGCATGCGTTGTTGTCTTGTGCAATTGCCGTTGCTGCAATCTGCTTGTATCCCATCATGTCCATCATGCGCCGCAGATATACGCAGTCAAGTCCACACAAGGACACACTGTAAAACTCGCTCTCGGTGCTGCTAATAGCTGTCACTGGCTGCCTTTTGGACGCCCATGATACCATTGCTCCGTTCAGCAGCACTGCCCACCCGCTGACACTGCGACGATCATCTGCACCTGCATGATCGGCGTCTGCTGTGGCATAGAGTTGATTTGCATGTGCACCAGAAGTTCGTGTGAATGTGAGACCTAGAGACCTTGTGCCTGCCAAATATCGCAGCACTCGTCGAATAGCCGCGATGTGCGTCGGCCCCGGATTGGCCATGAATCGGGCGCATTGATTTACTGCAAATGCACAATCGCCACGTGTGAACACTGTAAGAAACATGCATGACCCGACAGCCTGCTGATAGTCTCGTACCACATTTGGATCTCTGTGCTCCATTGACGGGCTGTCAGATGCCTGTAGATGCTGATTTGCCTCACAGGGCGTGTGCACTGCATTCGCGTCTGACATTTTGAATCGTTTCAACACGTCATTGCAGTACTTTTCTTGCGACATGCGCACCGTGCCTTTGACCAAATCCTGCTCTACTTTGCATCCTAAGAACCATGTCAACTTGCCACTGGCGCTCAGCTCAAATGAGGTTCCGAGCTCATCCATAAATTTTTGATAATATTCATCGTCATTGGTGGCCACTATCGCATCATCCACATGTATCGTGAGCAGTATCTTTGATACCGTTCCGTCTAGCTTCGTTGTTTCTTTCTTGAACGTGACGCCGTCGGTGTCTAAGTTCTCAAAGCCATGCTCAAGCAGCCAGCCTGATATCATCTCGTGCCATCCAAATGCACTTTGTTTCAATCCGTAGAGCAACTTCTTGCATTTGAGAGCTTTTCCTGGCGGCAATTTGTACCTGCCCGGCAGATTCATGTATACTGGCTCCTTGCACGGTGCCAGCAAAAATGCACCCTTAACGTCAAATTGATACAACGTGAGATTTTCCTGCGCCGCAATTGCGCAGATCGTGCGTATCACGCTGAATTTGGATGTTGGCGCAAACGTTTCACCATACGATCCTGGTTTTTGCTGAGTCCCATTTGCATTAGCCCTGGCTCGACATTCTAGTAGCTTGCCTTCGCTGTCACATTTGACTTTGAATGAAAAACATGTGCCCATTACTGAGCATTCAGGCGGAATGTCCGCTGTGTCAACAATTTCCCAAGTTCCCATGTCAAAACATTTCATGACCTCTTTGTCCATAGCCTCCACCCACAGTGCCTCATCTGTTCTGCCAAACACTGCGTTATAATGTCTGGGCGCCACGGGTGTACCTGCAAATTCGATACCTTCTGCTTCGCACATCATGGAAGCCATTGCTGACGCTACCGCAGCACATTCGTCTGTGGTCTGTGCCTCGCTCCTTTCAATCCTTCCTTGATTGCGTCTTCGGATTTCGTTCTTCACCTTTTGGAATCCTGTCATCATCGTCCTTGTCATTTCATGCGCCGCCTGCGCTAAGGCTGATGTCGGCTGCACGTATTTGTTGTCAAACATTTGCTCCAGCGTTTTGCCCTTGCCATATTCTCTTTCAATTCCCGTTCGCATTTGTTTGGCGCTCAACTCGACAGCAAATGTGCCATCGCTGCCATCAGCCGTGTACGCTGGTGTGGATTCTGCCAGCAACACTTGAAAAGCATGTCCCCCTTGATGTCTTTTGCTCGCTCTGTGCTCCATGACATTTACTGACCATTTGACGCCATCATCCGGCCAATAATCCTGCGGCATTGGGATGAGTGTTGACATGCCAATCAAATATTCAGCCAGTCGTTCATTTGTCACGTTTTGCAGTAGCTCGCACCCTGCGTCTTTCCATGTAGGCTGTACAGTGCTATATACTCCTGGGCGATCATGTGCATCAACCGATTTCTTGAGATCTCGAATCGTCAAGTTGTGCATTTGTGCATTGTGCTCTGCCTCTTCAGATTTTGCCTGCTGCTCCTCTGGCATGCGCAAACCATACACCTGCCTCTCTTCTTCAGGCATCTCTCGAATGAGTGCAAGATCAACAGTTTGCATCTCAGCTGCTTTGTCCATGACCATATCGAGTCCCCACGTTGCGTCACTGGGCACTCGTTCGCTATTCAATCGTTCTATGAATTCCTGCTGAGTTGCGTTTGGCATGTCGTGAAACATGCTGAGCTCTTCCGTCCTAACCTCCGTATCGTAATATCCGCGCTGTCTCTGATCACTCAGCTTATATGGAAAAAATGTTGCATCAAACTCACAATCCACACTGGCAAATACTCGATTCAATCGGGCTGAGTAGCACATGAATGCTCGCCGTCCAAACTGTTTGCCTGTGCCTAAATACACGCCCTTTTCTCCCCGCGGCGCCAGCTTGCGATGCTCCACCAAATCTTTGCCACGAAATACCACCATCGCACATCCGAATGGGCGGAAAAACGACATGTCTGGGTGTTTTCCTGTTCTCCTGAAATGTGGTGAGTCTCCATGCAGACTTGTATGTGGGCACGAGTTGTAGATGTCCGTCACCAATATGACTGCTGCCCCCCAAAATGCAAACGGCATCCCACTTTGCAGCAGCGCTGCTCGTAGTCCTCGTCCGAGAGTGTCTCCGAATTTTTCCACCATTCCATTTGCAGCTTGTCCATGTTCGTTGCTGTGCCGAAATTCTATTACCCCGTGCTCTTTCAGCAGCTTCACCAGCTGCGGCGTGTTGTATTCAGCCGCGCAGTCAGACTTGATAATCTTGGCTGGTTTGCCGAGCCTTGGCAGCACAGTTTTAAAAATCTCCACTATTTCATCTTTAGTCTCGTGCAGTACAGTGTGTGCGAATCGTGTTTCTCTTTCAACTATCATAGTGCAGTATCGTTTTCCAGACACCGTGGGCATCTTGCTCATGTCTATCATATCAAAACTGATGTCGTGAGCATCACTGCCTGTGGCTGCCGGCGCGGCTTTCCTGCGCTTAATTTTGGCGTGCTGGCAAACCGAACATGGAATGCCCATCCTTTTTAAGCCTGGAGGAATGCCTGGTACTTTATTCTTTGACATGTGCATCAGCTTATCCTCGCTAATGCAATGGCTGAAATACAGATGCATCTTCTCCATGGGCGTCATTTTACACACTGCTCCCAATGCCACATACGTTGTGTTCATGTTGGCATCGATTGCATACACATTGCAGGTGTGTATGAGGGGGACGATCCCCGCGGCCCCACGTACCGAACTTGCTTGCTTGTTGAATCGTGACTCGTAATTCAGTCCAGCCAGCTCCGCTACGCTCACTAGATTGTATTTGACATCTGGATCATAGTAGACTCCCTCCAGGACGATAACAGTTTGCTTCCCGTTGACATCAGTTACCGGCAAGTGCAAATCTGCCTGCTGGTTGATTGTTTTGATCCCACTGAGCCCAGCGACCCGAGCTGGCATTGTGAGAGGACGCACGTTTTTGAGCAGATGTCTGTCCCTGACAATAGTCTTGGAGCAGCATGAGTCCACGAAGTACCTGCCGGTCGCCATGCCTGAGTCTGCCTGCATGCAATACTCCATTTCCCTTTGACTTACGGCCGTGCCCAGCGGCGCCCTGCCTGCTATCTGAAGCATGACGTCTGATATATTTCCTCGGACCTCACTCCATGCCCACTTTGCAGATTGCGAGCTGTTGTGCTCTCTCCCAAACGAGCTCTCTACTGGAGCCCATACTGCCGGATCCAATCTTGCGCGCGACCTTAAGTGCATAGCTGAGTAAATCGCAGGAGCATGACCACCATGCCCGATCCCCGTCACTGTGTATGCAGCAGTTGGTGCTGCCATGAAGGCGGCCAGGATTGCAATGGGCACCCATCCGTGAGCCATGAACGCTGCACTGAGTGCATTGATAGTTGCTTTAGCCCAGGACCTAGTGGTTGAGAACATGTCGCTGCCCATTTCGCCCGCGTATGCGCCCATGTGCGCCCATAGTCCTACAGCTCCAATGCAGAGCCACGCAATCAGTGCCATCACAGACAGAATCAGAGCCATCACAGACAGATTGCCCATAAAGTCATGGCGGCGCGGTCCGCGCCCTTTTGCGGTGACCTCTTCGCCCGCGCCTTCTTCATCAGCTGTCGCACCCTCGGCAATTGCTCCGAATGCTGTATGCTCTCCCAGGCCGAATCCATTGCCCCTTTCAAACTCGTGCATGCCTGCGAATGCTGCTGCAGCTGGCGCTTGTGTGGCCAGCGCCTTCACTACAGCTTCCTGCACGTTCTCCACAGTCAGCGGCGTTTTGCCTGCATCTCTTGTGGCCGCGGCCGCCATTGCCGTGCCCTCCACCGGCTCTGTCTTGCGAGCCTTGCCACATTTCGAGCATTTCACAGCCACTGTCGCATCTGCCCAATCCTGTGAGACGTAGTGCGCGCTGAACTCACGGCAGTGCGTACATTTGAAAGCTGGTTTCCGCGGTCGCAACACCCGGCTCTTCTCATCAGTCCGCTTCTTGGTGAGAGAGACGTCCACCGGGACACGCCGAGGGTACACTGTCGGTCCTCCCCCCTTCGACTCTATCTTGCCGCGCTGTCCGCTCATAGGTCCTTTGAATAGAAGCCCAGGTCCGCCCTGAATGTATCTGCCATTGATTAGCTTTGCAAAGTCATCCACGGTTGCTGGTGGAGAGTTGAATGCCGCCATCATTGCGTGGCTGCGCTGCCCGTCCGAAAGTTCTTTGAATTCAGTGTGCGTCATTGCCCCAAACGCCATGTGCTCGAGTGCAGGCACTGATGGTGCACTGCTCAACTCCTCCCCGAGGTGCATGGCCCCATAAGCCACGTTCATCGGCATCTTGGGCATGACCCTCATTGCTTGGACATTCGGTTTGAGGCCCCCTTTTCCGTACAGCTCGTTGTATACTTTGCTGAGGTGCGAGTAGACCACCGCCCATGAACATCCAGCATGTTCTTCCACATTGTTGGATCGCCGCATCTTGTGCCATTTGTTAGCCTCTGCCCCAATCGCCCGCCATTGCTCCTGATCCATGCCATCACGGGTGTCTTTCATGCTTTCCAGCTGTGCCAGCACTGGGGCTGTAGCAAACTGCTCCACCATTTCACTTGATGCTCCGCTTGTTCTCCACTCCACTATGATTGTCTGAATAATCATGAGCCAGTTTCGCACGTCTACCGCCCGCCGCTCCGTAATGTTGACATTCACGAGCTTCTGCAATTTTGTAGACGCTTCATCTCGAGCACTTTGAGTTGATAGCCCGTATTCATCCAGTGCGTATTTAATCGTAAGCACGCCACCAAATGCATTGAACTCATGCTTTCCAAAATGCTGCTTCGTATTTAGGACTATCATTGGAAGCTCCAGCTCGACTGCCGTCTCAATTCGAGAATTGTATGACGCCATGTAACCTACAAGCTTGTCGTACGTCTGTTTTATTTCCCGCTCAGCTTGGCGGTCATTAGCCGCCCCCGCCGCAAATACTGCGTCTCCTGTCGCACTTGTGATCGGACATCCACATTTGATAGCGTACTTGATGACAGCTGAATATGCATTCACATGTGCCGGGATCTTCTCATCCATCCTTACCTCCATCGAGCTACTTTCCCATGGTACTATGATTGCATAGTGCTCTGCCTGGCCTTTCTTTGTGTCTGCTGGCACCAGCTGCAGTCCTTTTGACATTTCGACCAGCCATTCTCCATGTGCCACCGTGAAAATAGTGCGTATGGTTTTTGCTAGCCACTTATCAACATTTTCCTCGCGCGTCTGCAGACAACCACCCGAATCTGGAATGGCTTCGAGCGGTTCCTGATTCCATTTCATTTGTTTCAGGTCCATCGTCAGCTTGTGCGGGATCGGATATTGCTGCTCAAAAAGACTGTCGGAATCGAACATTGGGTAGCCCTCATGCTCGCCGTCCTCTTTCACCTGCGGAATTTGCCATACATCTTTGTTAATTCCAATGTGCCTTGTATGCACGAGATTTCGCCTCTGCTTGGTCGATTCCATGCCCCCCTCGTGTCCTGGCCCACTGGCCGAGATGCTCACTGCAGCGTTTGCTGCCGTGCCCACGATTATCACTACGCAGGTGGCTATTTGCATCCATTTGCCCGCATTCTTGCGTCGAATTTCCTGCATTTTCTTCTCGTGATTGCTATTCCAGAAGAATAGTTCTGATTTTCTGCAGGTGTGGTGACCCGCTTCATTTCTCGCTTGTCCTTTGCTCACCGCGGAGGGCTGAGGTTCCCTCCGTGTCGCTTTGGATTCATTATTGTTTTCCATTGTGCTGCTTAAGATTGACCGCAGCGGCTGCGGTTGCTTAGTCGCGCAGTGGTTCTACGTAAGCTCATACCTGACATAATACGTGTCCCGGGCAATAGTCACGGGACAATACCTGATCGAGTACCGAGGATGCGCCCGTCGTCGCTGCTCTCTCACTTGGCGCACTCGCCATTGCCTCTTGGTTTCAGATGCCGTTTATAGATAAACGACTGACCCTTAACACCGATTCAAGAGTTATCCCTTAAACCCTACGGTCACGGTCCCTAGACTCTCTCATCCCCGCTAACTCGTAGACAGAGGTGTTGATTTACCCCTGCATGTCTCATGCCTTATTGCATAAAACATGCCTTATCCCCGCTGAATCGCCACCGATGAAAACGGGTTGCGGTATTCAGTGTCATGCATATGATGTCGCAATCTCAGATGGACTTATTTGCACGCCACTGAACAAGGTGTATGTATATGTTACGTGTAATAGTTTTGCAGACATGTCGCATGCATGTGTATATATGTCTACTCTTTCTTGTTTGGCGTCATTGGCACCTCACCCATTAATATTGCTCTATACTTCTCGAATGCTGGCCTTGGCAGTCCCTTAGTGAAGAGATCAGATGGTTGTTCCGTGCCTGCAATCTTGAACAGCTTGACTTCCGGTGTCGCTCCCGTGGCGAGCTCCCTGATGCGATAGACCCTGGTATCAATGTGACGCGCTCGATTGTACATGCCAGAGCCCTTGACTAAGAATATGCATGCGTTGTTGTCTTGTGCAATTGCCGTTGCTGCAATCTGCTTGTATCCCATCATGTCCATCATGCGCCGCAGATATACGCAGTCAAGTCCACACAAGGACACACTGTAAAACTCGCTCTCGGTGCTGCTAATAGCTGTCACTGGCTGCCTTTTGGACGCCCATGATACCATTGCTCCGTTCAGCAGCACTGCCCACCCGCTGACACTGCGACGATCATCTGCACCTGCATGATCGGCGTCTGCTGTGGCATAGAGTTGATTTGCATGTGCACCAGAAGTTCGTGTGAATGTGAGACCTAGAGACCTTGTGCCTGCCAAATATCGCAGCACTCGTCGAATAGCCGCGATGTGCGTCGGCCCCGGATTGGCCATGAATCGGGCGCATTGATTTACTGCAAATGCACAATCGCCACGTGTGAACACTGTAAGAAACATGCATGACCCGACAGCCTGCTGATAGTCTCGTACCACATTTGGATCTCTGTGCTCCATTGACGGGCTGTCAGATGCCTGTAGATGCTGATTTGCCTCACAGGGCGTGTGCACTGCATTCGCGTCTGACATTTTGAATCGTTTCAACACGTCATTGCAGTACTTTTCTTGCGACATGCGCACCGTGCCTTTGACCAAATCCTGCTCTACTTTGCATCCTAAGAACCATGTCAACTTGCCACTGGCGCTCAGCTCAAATGAGGTTCCGAGCTCATCCATAAATTTTTGATAATATTCATCGTCATTGGTGGCCACTATCGCATCATCCACATGTATCGTGAGCAGTATCTTTGATACCGTTCCGTCTAGCTTCGTTGTTTCTTTCTTGAACGTGACGCCGTCGGTGTCTAAGTTCTCAAAGCCATGCTCAAGCAGCCAGCCTGATATCATCTCGTGCCATCCAAATGCACTTTGTTTCAATCCGTAGAGCAACTTCTTGCATTTGAGAGCTTTTCCTGGCGGCAATTTGTACCTGCCCGGCAGATTCATGTATACTGGCTCCTTGCACGGTGCCAGCAAAAATGCACCCTTAACGTCAAATTGATACAACGTGAGATTTTCCTGCGCCGCAATTGCGCAGATCGTGCGTATCACGCTGAATTTGGATGTTGGCGCAAACGTTTCACCATACGATCCTGGTTTTTGCTGAGTCCCATTTGCATTAGCCCTGGCTCGACATTCTAGTAGCTTGCCTTCGCTGTCACATTTGACTTTGAATGAAAAACATGTGCCCATTACTGAGCATTCAGGCGGAATGTCCGCTGTGTCAACAATTTCCCAAGTTCCCATGTCAAAACATTTCATGACCTCTTTGTCCATAGCCTCCACCCACAGTGCCTCATCTGTTCTGCCAAACACTGCGTTATAATGTCTGGGCGCCACGGGTGTACCTGCAAATTCGATACCTTCTGCTTCGCACATCATGGAAGCCATTGCTGACGCTACCGCAGCACATTCGTCTGTGGTCTGTGCCTCGCTCCTTTCAATCCTTCCTTGATTGCGTCTTCGGATTTCGTTCTTCACCTTTTGGAATCCTGTCATCATCGTCCTTGTCATTTCATGCGCCGCCTGCGCTAAGGCTGATGTCGGCTGCACGTATTTGTTGTCAAACATTTGCTCCAGCGTTTTGCCCTTGCCATATTCTCTTTCAATTCCCGTTCGCATTTGTTTGGCGCTCAACTCGACAGCAAATGTGCCATCGCTGCCATCAGCCGTGTACGCTGGTGTGGATTCTGCCAGCAACACTTGAAAAGCATGTCCCCCTTGATGTCTTTTGCTCGCTCTGTGCTCCATGACATTTACTGACCATTTGACGCCATCATCCGGCCAATAATCCTGCGGCATTGGGATGAGTGTTGACATGCCAATCAAATATTCAGCCAGTCGTTCATTTGTCACGTTTTGCAGTAGCTCGCACCCTGCGTCTTTCCATGTAGGCTGTACAGTGCTATATACTCCTGGGCGATCATGTGCATCAACCGATTTCTTGAGATCTCGAATCGTCAAGTTGTGCATTTGTGCATTGTGCTCTGCCTCTTCAGATTTTGCCTGCTGCTCCTCTGGCATGCGCAAACCATACACCTGCCTCTCTTCTTCAGGCATCTCTCGAATGAGTGCAAGATCAACAGTTTGCATCTCAGCTGCTTTGTCCATGACCATATCGAGTCCCCACGTTGCGTCACTGGGCACTCGTTCGCTATTCAATCGTTCTATGAATTCCTGCTGAGTTGCGTTTGGCATGTCGTGAAACATGCTGAGCTCTTCCGTCCTAACCTCCGTATCGTAATATCCGCGCTGTCTCTGATCACTCAGCTTATATGGAAAAAATGTTGCATCAAACTCACAATCCACACTGGCAAATACTCGATTCAATCGGGCTGAGTAGCACATGAATGCTCGCCGTCCAAACTGTTTGCCTGTGCCTAAATACACGCCCTTTTCTCCCCGCGGCGCCAGCTTGCGATGCTCCACCAAATCTTTGCCACGAAATACCACCATCGCACATCCGAATGGGCGGAAAAACGACATGTCTGGGTGTTTTCCTGTTCTCCTGAAATGTGGTGAGTCTCCATGCAGACTTGTATGTGGGCACGAGTTGTAGATGTCCGTCACCAATATGACTGCTGCCCCCCAAAATGCAAACGGCATCCCACTTTGCAGCAGCGCTGCTCGTAGTCCTCGTCCGAGAGTGTCTCCGAATTTTTCCACCATTCCATTTGCAGCTTGTCCATGTTCGTTGCTGTGCCGAAATTCTATTACCCCGTGCTCTTTCAGCAGCTTCACCAGCTGCGGCGTGTTGTATTCAGCCGCGCAGTCAGACTTGATAATCTTGGCTGGTTTGCCGAGCCTTGGCAGCACAGTTTTAAAAATCTCCACTATTTCATCTTTAGTCTCGTGCAGTACAGTGTGTGCGAATCGTGTTTCTCTTTCAACTATCATAGTGCAGTATCGTTTTCCAGACACCGTGGGCATCTTGCTCATGTCTATCATATCAAAACTGATGTCGTGAGCATCACTGCCTGTGGCTGCCGGCGCGGCTTTCCTGCGCTTAATTTTGGCGTGCTGGCAAACCGAACATGGAATGCCCATCCTTTTTAAGCCTGGAGGAATGCCTGGTACTTTATTCTTTGACATGTGCATCAGCTTATCCTCGCTAATGCAATGGCTGAAATACAGATGCATCTTCTCCATGGGCGTCATTTTACACACTGCTCCCAATGCCACATACGTTGTGTTCATGTTGGCATCGATTGCATACACATTGCAGGTGTGTATGAGGGGGACGATCCCCGCGGCCCCACGTACCGAACTTGCTTGCTTGTTGAATCGTGACTCGTAATTCAGTCCAGCCAGCTCCGCTACGCTCACTAGATTGTATTTGACATCTGGATCATAGTAGACTCCCTCCAGGACGATAACAGTTTGCTTCCCGTTGACATCAGTTACCGGCAAGTGCAAATCTGCCTGCTGGTTGATTGTTTTGATCCCACTGAGCCCAGCGACCCGAGCTGGCATTGTGAGAGGACGCACGTTTTTGAGCAGATGTCTGTCCCTGACAATAGTCTTGGAGCAGCATGAGTCCACGAAGTACCTGCCGGTCGCCATGCCTGAGTCTGCCTGCATGCAATACTCCATTTCCCTTTGACTTACGGCCGTGCCCAGCGGCGCCCTGCCTGCTATCTGAAGCATGACGTCTGATATATTTCCTCGGACCTCACTCCATGCCCACTTTGCAGATTGCGAGCTGTTGTGCTCTCTCCCAAACGAGCTCTCTACTGGAGCCCATACTGCCGGATCCAATCTTGCGCGCGACCTTAAGTGCATAGCTGAGTAAATCGCAGGAGCATGACCACCATGCCCGATCCCCGTCACTGTGTATGCAGCAGTTGGTGCTGCCATGAAGGCGGCCAGGATTGCAATGGGCACCCATCCGTGAGCCATGAACGCTGCACTGAGTGCATTGATAGTTGCTTTAGCCCAGGACCTAGTGGTTGAGAACATGTCGCTGCCCATTTCGCCCGCGTATGCGCCCATGTGCGCCCATAGTCCTACAGCTCCAATGCAGAGCCACGCAATCAGAGCCATCACAGATAGATTGCCCATAAAGTCATGGCGGCGCGGTCCGCGCCCTTTTGCGGTGACCTCTTCGCCCGCGCCTTGATCATCAGCCGTCACACCCTCTGCAATTGCTCCAAATGTTGTATACTCTTCCAGGCCAAATCCGTTGCCCCTTTCAAACTCGTGCATGCCTGCGAATGCTGCTGCAGCCGGCGCTTGTGTGGCCAGCGCCTTCACTACAGCTTCCTGCACGTTCTCCACAGTCAGAGGCGTTTTGCC
>Ga0209390_10008879_pt1 | contig 12252 bp, 13 predicted proteins | sample BON01_FD_187212 | JGI IMG/M metagenome (GOLD analysis project Ga0209390, IMG submission 187212) | Freshwater microbial communities from Lake Bonney liftoff mats and glacier meltwater in Antarctica - BON-01 (SPAdes) (version 2) | ecosystem: Environmental > Aquatic > Freshwater > Ice > Glacier... | reverse complement strand
TGTGTGTGTGTGTGTGTGTGTGTGTGTGTGTGTGTGTGGCAAATGTGGGTGTGCTCGAGGTCACCAGTGGCTGCGCAGCTCCTCGTGCATACGAGCTGCCTTATCGGAGCTTGATTACAAATGGAGCTGTCTCCGGGTATCAATAGCCCAGTGGACCAAGGTTCCAACTATCACAATACTCGACAAGTCCTTGAACATTAAGATTTATGTGATACAGCACTGCCACTCGGACTGTAATGACCTGGCCACTGTGTAGTCAGTCACCTTTGGGGTCATTTGTACTCTCACCCTTATACAGGTCACAGAGGGGGTGGTGGATGGTGGATACTTGTTAGTGGTTAACGATCAGCTGGGGATCACGGGTGGACATGGAGGATAGGTAGTGAGCGATTAGTGTTATGGTTGTGTGGGGGGTGGTGAATGGTTCTTCTTTGTTTTTCCCCGAGTCGTTAAGGGGGGTGGTAAATCGTCGAATATCTTCGTACCGAATAATTTCGATAATCCACCACCTCCTGGTTGATTTTAGTTGTGTGGGGGGGTGGTGGATTAAAAAGAGCGTTCGTGACCAGGTCAGTGTAGAGGTGGTGGATCTGGGTCATGAGGGGGGGTGGTAGATTGAGTTAGGGGTAGGATGGTGGATCTCTCTAGTGTGTTGGGGTGGTAGATCTCTTAACACTATTTTTTGGGACACTGTGACATTTTTGGTTTAAATTTTTTGCCACAATAATAATTTTAACCGAAATAATAGACAGAGTCCAATGTTCCACCAATTATGATACTGGAAGTTTCCAGAAACATTGTCACTTCACAGTCGTTTTCTGTTTTATTTGTCACTGAGTCACCTTTGGGGGGCACTATGTGCTGTCACCCCCATAACGGTCAGGGGAGGGGGTGGTGGATGGTGGAGTTGGTTAGGGGTAGTGATGAGTCTTTGCGTGGTGTCCAGACATGGAAGATAGTTTGTGAGCAGTTAGCCTTGTGGTTGTGTGCAGTGGATTGTCTATTTGCTTGTTTGTAAGACGTCCACACCGCTAACTCTCCCTGGACAATGTCAGTGGGGAAAACAAACGTACTATAGCCCGGCTCAAGGTTCATGAATTAATTATCAATTCATTAATTCATTCATTGATTAATTCTTAATTCATTAGTGAATTTATTAATTACTTCATTAATTAGAAGAAGAAGATTCTGAGCTGTGATTTGCGGAAAGTAGATTACATACTATATCAATAGGACAGAGAACCCATCAGGACTTAGTGAATCTATATCAATAGGACAGAGTACCCATCAGGACTTAGTGAACAAATCCGGCCTGCGGCGCATTTTGTTTGATAAGTCTTACCTGCGGAGCATTTTCTTGAGTAAAGATCTGGCCTGCGGCGCATGTCTTTCATAAAAAATCTACTTTTTTAATCATTCTGGCAATCCCAGAACGATTAAATGCATCTCAGGGATGCATTTGATTTGAAGTTGCTTGTTCTGTCCACCAATTCATTGGTGGTGAAAACGATTCAAGAGAAGCGTTTAAGAGAAACGGTTCTGTTGACATGATTTGAGTCACTCGGCGTGATCGTGACAGTGGGGAGCAAACAACTTGGATAAAACAGAGTCTACCTCAAAGGTATGTATGTGTGGGGTGTCAACTCAACAGTGACCAAGCACCCAGATTACTTTGTTTGAAAGAACACGTCAGAGCACGTGACTCGACGTTTGGACGATACGATTGACCAGAAGCGAGTGAATTCTTGTGTATTAAAATACCTCTTTTGTAGGGAGTTGAGCAAACCAAAAAACTGCCCCAAAAAGGGCGATTCCTGATCGTAAAGTACGTGCATACCCACATAATGTTCAATCTGAGAACGTGGTGTCGCTTCAAAAAAAGTTATTCAATTTCTTTTCGAAGGAGTCGACGAGATCTCTCGCGTTGTCAGAGTACGCGATGAGCATGTCGTCTGTGTTCATAATCATGATGATGATTTTTTCGTTCTTCTCAATCTCAAGTCCTCGAAGCTCGTCAAGCTTGATGGGTGCAAGCTCTTCTGATTCTCGCATCACGTAGACGCATCGTTCGTTTCCAGCTTCGACATATTGAGGGTAGTTCTTGTGGATCCAAGTGCGGAAGGTCTTCGCCCATATGGATCCAGATTGATGTGCTCCGTATAAGCCTTTCTTGATGAGCAATCCCATGCCATCTGGTACTCTGAAACCGGGTGGAGGCGAGCAAAAAAACTGCTCGTTCTGGGAATCTTGCCATTGAGAAAAGCGGTCTTTATGTCTAGATGATCGATATTCAGCTTAAGAGCACTGGAAATTGCTAGCACCAGTCTAAGGGTTGTGGGCTCTGCCATAGGACTGTAGACCCCTGCATGATCGTAATCTAGGCCTGCGGTCTGTCTGCGACAACACATCTAGATTTATATTTGTCTATGCTACCATCGCTGGAAACACGCCTTACGAATTTCATCTCGATGATCGAACCTATAATTCAAGCGTTGCGATCTTGGATCTGTTTCCCCGAAATATGTCTTATTAGCAATCGGCTGAAGTAGTTATTTTTATTGCTTTACTGCTGACAATTTTTTGTTCGACGCACGTACGTGAAAACTGGCCCTGGCCGGTATTTTTATTGGATTTATAATTACATTCTCCCAAGAATCATGAAATCACTCTTGGCCACGAACATATGATAATACCCTGATATATAGTAAAATGTGTTTCACAAAAACGGAATTTGTCCAATAATAAGAACTGATGGTACAACATATTCGTCACTTTTATATCCAAATTCAACTGGAGTCTACATTAGACTGAAATGTGTGTACTCAGTAATCTCAGTGAAGATGCCAAGACTACCAGGCAATACTAAAAATCGGCTATCGACCCGTTCGTGGACGACCAAAGTGTGATTTTTCATTTTTGGGGCGATTTCACTTGGAGTGTTTTTTAATCTTAATTTCCAATCTCAATCTCATTGGTTTCTTTTCAACAGAACGTGGCAGAAGAGACCTGGAGAACTAGACTATTGACAGAGATTTCAGATTGAAGAAATGTTAGTCCAATGCAATGTAGGTCCTACAGCTGTGGACAAATAACTTTGAACCCTTCCGATTTTGGAAGCAGGAAGAAACAACCTAAACCAATTTGGAAATCACCGGAAACAGCAAATATTCAACAAAAACAGCAAATAATTCCAGCCAATAATTGGGGTTTCCTGCACTTGAATGTCAAAACTAAACATCCTGATTGCTTCCAAAATTATATTTGCGGTTCTCTTCATGGTTCAGATACATTCTGGGGGGAGGGAATGGTCACAAACCAACTTTGTAGAATTGTGGTCGGTATCTCGTCCCAGATTGGCCGAGATGGCCATCGAGATATGGGTGATGTGTCAACTTACGGAAAAAGTATTCAAAACCTCCTCGGTTCGATGAAACCTCCAGGTTCGAATCTTTGTGCAGATACTCGGAGATACAAGTATCTCAGAGCATTTCAGAGAGTGAAAACGGAAGGAGACCTGCATTAAGTAGAAAGAGGTGTGACATTTTGAATATTTGGCAGCAATCCTAGAATCTAGGTCGTAAATAACAATTGAAAGCAAAATTGTTTACCCACGAGAAAATAGCTGTCATACTTGATCACAGTTGAGCAGTGATAACGGCAAAATCGGCTCACGGAGTCGCCTGTACCAGCCTGAGGCGTGTGGGCCATCCGGCCCGGGCCTTGGACTGAGTACCAAGAATAATTTTTGTTTTTTACCTATTTTCCTCAGTGACCATCCACTCGCTGGGGGGTTGAGTTGAAACAACAACAACAACAGGGGTCCAAAGTTATCTTTCGATAGCTGTAGTACTCGAGTTTTGACTCGGAATCTAATAACTATCAGTAGTAGCAGTAATATTTTACTACTGACAAGTTTGTTTTTCTTGCCTGGGGAACAACTTGATTGCACATTTCAAAAACAACAATTTGACCAAATGTGGACAACAAGCTGAGTGGCACGGGCACTGCGCGCTCTCTCCCAGTGTAGACACCCTCGTCGCTGCGGTTTCGATTGGTTACCTGGGGCACAGATCATGCAGCCTGAACACACTATGCAACCTGGGCGTCTATGCCAAAAGACTATGTTACTTGAGGAGGCCCAGCAAGCTACGCGAAGCACCTACGCAAAGCACCGGACGGCGCTCGAGATGTTTTCGCGTAGCTTGAAAGGGAGCCAAGTCGAACACGAATGGCGCAGGAGGCCTTCCCAGAGACCTAGCCTGGGCGCAAAGACTATGCAGCCTGACCCGGAGACTCGGATGATGCGGCCTGAGGAGGCTCTGAAGGCGCTCGAGATGATTTCGCGTAGCATTGAGAAGGGCCAGGTCGAAACGGGCCTCGCGGCAGCATCGAGCAAGGGGCCTTCCAAAAGGCCTTCCTGGAAAGACGATGCACACGAAGAACAACGTCCACGCTTAACACGCTCGTCGTCGGAAGATGCAGGCTTCGTGCGGGCACTGAGGCACTCTGCACCTGAGAATTTGTCCGAGAATCGGTCCTCTGGTTCTGTGGCAGGGACTGGGACTCACTTGACCTTGACCCGGAGTCGTTCAAATGACCTTGATATGTACATGATGCACAACAGGTTCGCAACTTCCATCTCACCTGCTCATAAAGTGGTTTTTAGTGTGCTACAACTGTACTTTGATTCCCCACGGAACACACAACTTGAAAAAAAACTTACATTGTAGAGTCTGCACAGAGATACTGGAGGCAACTACCTGCACTCGCGAGTAACGAACAAGTACTCGAGTTCAGACTGTGGCAACTTGAAGGACTGCAAGCCTCGGACTCAGCATGAGAAGGTAAAAAACAATCTCACCAGGACCGTGACAGGGACTCGACACGCAGACGTTCAAGGGACCATGCCCCAGATTTGTTCAGATCCAAGTGGCCAAAAGCTTTTTCAGCGAGTGCAGTCGGAGTCGGCTTCTGCGGCCTTCAACGCGTCTTCCATCCAGAGGTATGTTGTTGCACATGGATCCGAATGATGTGATGTTGGAAATTTGGGTTTCAACGGCGTGTAATTATTCGAATATTTACGGTCACTCTTGGCTCATTCACACAGGGATGCGTTGTTGCTAAATCCATAGAGTTCTAGAACTCTGTGCTTTTGTTACAATACTGGTACTGGTACTGACTCCTCACCTGCCACATTTTCGTGCCCCCAGGTGCTCCTCTGTTGTGCGTACCTCTTCTGGCAGTGGTAGTCTCAGAGAAGCAGCGGCGTTCGCGCCAGGGCTCACAATGCGTGAGCTTAAAGCCAGTCAGGTGTCTGCAGCGGTGTGGCATCAAGATGATAACAGTCAAGCGGTCCAAGAGAAGAATGAAAGTGAAAAAGAAAACAAAATAAATCTCTACGAAGAGGAACGCAGCATGATACTTTTGGCCATTTTGGCAAGTACAAGTGCTGGTTGTTTTCTTATAGTGCTAATGATTTCGCTAGTCGCTGCTCAGCGTTTCGCCCTGAGTCAAGGCTGAAAGATGATTCTTTTGAAACAGTCTAGCTGCACCGGTGCTGTAGTATGTCTGTGTACAGATATATGTGACGTCAAATGAGGGGTTGAGTGGTAATGCTGGGCCAATGAAGCACATTTGTTTTGATCACCAACTATGTTGAAGAAAGCACACATTATTGATGTTACGACAATTAGCAAATCACAGTCTCTCACTTCGGTGAGAATAAAAGACTGCACCTTGAGAGTTCCAAACAAAACTACTACATTATTTCTTGCATGAGCAATAATAAAAGCGATCTTTACTTCACTGTACGAGTACAAGGGTCGCCTTGTTGTTGTAATAATGTTTTGTATAAACATGCAGACTTGGCACGCATTGCAACTTACTGATAGCATCTGAAACACAGACACTGTAGTACGGTCCACACAATACCTGAAAACCCCGCCCAAAATTGTTTGACACCGAAATTGCCGAGCCTCGTCGCTCAGTGCTCGTCATGCGCGCCTGCTATAGATCAGCTTGAATGACTCCGCACCAGCGCGAGTGAACGGATGCTGGCTGTACGGCATCACGGCTGCAATTGTGTAATGAGCCGCTGTAAATGCAGATGTTTCTGCACGACTCCTCGCGAAAAGGCACTTTGTCTTCAACACTATATTCTTCCTGAAACATGTTGAGAGCCTTGCTGGAACTTCCGGAAAACCACACCCTGAGGTGGGTGAAAACAGGATGAGTAGTGGGTGAATTTGTCGACGTTAAGAAAATGTGGATGAATTTGTTCCATTTTTTTTGAAGGTGGGTGAGTGTATTTTGGAGGTGAATAAATTTTTCATTTCACCCACTTCCTTTTTCAGATTTTCCGTTTTCACCGACCTCCTTTGTCTGTTTCACCTAGTTGCAGATTTCAACTACTCGCAGATTGAATCAACCTGCACTTGTCTGGCGTTATGACTAGCGTTGTCTGTGTTCGTCTACATGTCATTTTCACTCACTGTTTCCTTTCGCCTGCTGTGCCACACAAATCAATTTTCACCTACGATGCTTTGCGCCCTGGTTTCAGCCACTTGCATATCTCACCTTGTAGACTTCACCTACTTGCAGATTTCTACTTGCACTTGTCTTGTTGATTGATGTTGCTTTTATTACTTCGTACAAAATAGTCAAGTAGCTTTGCTGGAACCTCTATTTGCTCGAGTGTCATGATTAGCGTTGTCTGTGTTGTCTGCACTTGAGTGACGGATGCGCGCAAGGGTTTGACCTCTTCGGATGTGCGCAAGGGTTTGACCTCTTTGTCACATGAATGACGGATACGCGCAAAAGTTTGACCTCTTTTTACGGACGCGCGCAACGCTTCTTTGAGGAACGGATATGTGCAAGTATTACCCGGATGCGCACAACCTACATGACGGATGCGTGCAACCCCCTTAACCTGCTTGCAGAATGCAGCAGTTCCGCCCGCGGAAAGCAGCAGCTCTGCATGGGGCTGCTGCGCTCATGACTTCTCTCTCTCTCTCTCTTACCAACTCTGTTGCTCTCTCTCTCTCTCTCATTCTCTTTCTCTTTCTTTCTCACAGGAACCTTCATGACTGCCCCTGCGAACAAGAGAAACACACCTACAGCCGCACAACACGGTACCATTTACAGTGCTCACCAGTATAAGTAGTAGCTATAGACATGCAGAGACATACGGGCAGCCACATACGCACACACACGTGATCATCATGGGACATGGGGGCGCGGTGGCAAGGGACAACACGCATCAAGAAAACAATAACAACCAAAGTCGCCGCACGCCACTCTTCCCAGATCGCCAGTTTTGGCCAATTTCCTGGTTGCGACACAGATTTCTGCTGAGTTTCTGAGTGCGAGACACATGCGCACGCTCTCTCTCTCTCACACACACACACGCACACGCACACATATACAAATGTGTGAAAAACTATTGCAGATGAGCTCACAGGGGGAGAGGTAGCACATCTATCGCATGAAAGACTTTCTGGGAGTTATTTCCTAAATTCACTGAAATCAATACAGTATGGCAACATTTCTGCGTATAAGACGTGGACAAACTACTGATTTTTCCGAAACAAATCACCCCCTCAAATTCACCCATTCATTTTCACCCCCCTATCGAACCCACGCATTTTCATGCACCAATTTTCACCCAACTATTTTCACCCACGTATTTTCATCCAAAAAGGGGGTGAAAAAAAAGAGTATCACCATGAGGTGGGCAAAATGCTATTTTCACCCACGGTTGGTATTAATAGTATTTTCACCCATATGGTGGGTGAAAATGCGAATTTCACCCACCGTGGGTGAAAATTCAGAGGAAATTTTTGCTGATGTAAAGATTCGAGGTCATGAAATGCCAAAAGGTAATCTAGTTGTATTGGCACTGTTCCAATACTATTAGTATCGGCTCTTTTCCAATACAGATTTGAGCATGTCCGTAGTTGGGCGCCTTGTCGTTGCCGCCACATATCTCTTCATCTAATCTTGCCATCATTTGGAGCATTGTAGCGTATGATACATATATTGTATTTGCACTACAAACTTGACCGTTTCCATGGTCAGTTGCCTCGTCTTTCTTTCATTCTTTCTTGGGTGGTGAAAACCCAATTTATCGCTCAGGACCCAAGAGACTGTGCCGGACCATTGCCTGCCTATCAGAATCTCGAGTCGATAACCCATGAGCAAATAGAACTTCCAGCCGCAAAGCAACTAGACTATTTCTGATGGAGTAATAAGAGCAACATCAACCCATACCGACAACTTGTTGTCTGTATGTGTTACGCTGGTAGCAGGATCAATTTTTGGGGCCCGATTCTTAAGCTTTTTTCAGTAACGAGTTTTCAAGAACTAAAATACGTGTTCCACTTTACTGATATCCAACCGACATTACTTTTCTTTCCGTGGAATGGATTCATGTATCCAACTCCACCTACCCGAATTAGAACATTCGATCGAAAAAGATTTCACTATCTCTTTTCCGAAAAAGAAACCTCTAGGCAAATTCCTGCCCAGAGGGTTCGTTCAAAGTTTCTGAATTGAGGCTGAGTTCAACTTCTGCCGCACTGCTAAACTTTCCCGACGAGATTTCTTAGATTACTTTCAAAGATAAGGATAATCTAGAGGTTTGCCCGTTCTTAAAAACTCGTTAGTTAAAAAAACTCAGGAATCGTGGTACAAAATCGATCATGACCCTGCTACCATCGTTCTTGAAAGACCAACTTGGTCTTTAAAACTGGACAGGTCAATTTTCCCAAAAAACTGTCACAGACTAACATATCAAATGGACCGGACACAGAAAATTTGACAAAAACCCCGAAACAAAAACTGGACAGATTGTGTAAAAATCCAGACAGATGTTTGTCAAACATACCTGGGCACACTGCCAGTGCCAGTGCAACACACTGCAACACACAGTAACACACTTAGTATAGATTGCTCAGGCATCTTGTATTGCAATGTGTCCTGGACAGATGTTTGTCAAATTTTCTGTCCGTGTAGGTTATTGACTTTGAGATTCAATGGTGGACCCGCCCACTAGGGGGTAAGAACAGTCCACAATGTTTGTGGGTTAGTCCCTGCCAGCCCATATCTCTCCATCTGATATCCTCATTTTTTAAGCAATGTAGCGCATGCTTATTTACACATTCAATTTTTCAAAAAACAAGCGTTACAGTGAACACCATTATAACAGAAAATTGAAGGTGGTGCTGATGATGATGATTGCTTTTATTACTTTCAAAAGTAGTTTAGTACCCTTGTTGGAGGGTCTATAAAGTTCAAATTCATGAGAATTTGAGGTATCGGGTTTTTAGACGGAATCGAACCGACGACCTAGGGATTTGAATATGGTGCATGGCCAGTGCGACGTGTACGTGTAGTTGGAGTGTGTATGATGATGATGTGACAATCATCCCTCGCCTATCAACGAAAATTCCTCAGATTCACGTCCTTATTCCCTCATCTCGCGGGATGAGGCACTATGATATACATATCGAGATCATAGTGAATGCATCCACTACAGTATGATATGCACATTGCTAGTCGATGTGCACCCCACTCACGGAGGAGATCAGACTTAAAATATTTGGATCTCAGAATCCAGATCAGCACACTTTACTGTGTTTTGTTTTGAGTGACGGGGACTCCCATTTACTCCCGTGAAACCCTGTTTGAAATTTATGGGGACTTCAGTGAAAAATTTCTAATTTTTTTGTCAGTCGTAATTATTTCAAGTCCGATCTCCTCCGCCCGTGGGCTATCGCTAGTCGATATGGATATGGGGTGGCTATGATTCGTAGGCTGGGTCTCGTTTGCAAAAGAGCCCTATAAATGAGACTATATTCTAACAAAAGAGACCTATTATTTGAAGGAGCCTACTAATTGTAGCCACCCCATATGATAGTGGATGCATGCACTGTGATATGCATATCGACTATGCTGTGCGTATCGCATCCACTATGGGGTGGCTATGATTCATAGACTCTTTAAAATTACAGGTCTCTTTTGCAGAATTTAGTCTCGTTTGTAGGGCTCTTTTGCAAAAGAAACCTATGTTTTTAGAGAGCCTACTAATCGTAGCCACCCCATATGATATGCATATCGAATAGCGAGATGTGCATGCTATGTCTCATATGCCAAAGAGAGACGGAAGATATGCACATCCGAGACCTACATGGGCCGTTTGTCCAGATACAATACTACGGTATGTGTCCTTTGGGGGCCGCCATGTTCATCCTCGAAGCCTCTTTCGTCCGAAGGATTTTGGAATTTTTATCACACATCCCAAATTCTCAAATATTCAAACGTTCGAAGGAAAGTCACTTTTGGAATAAAATCCTGTCACCATTCTTCCGAATTTTGAGATAGGTGTTAAACACTGTGTTCCCTGCGTCGTGTTTTTGTTTTACCACTGGACAAGGTGCGGAAAATTTCATCACGTGCGTCCTCATGGGTGTGAAAGACCATGCCCCAATGCGATTTTCCTCCCGTCCATCTTTTGCAGGTCTCTTTTGGGCACTGCAAGCCCCTTGCGGCGTCGCAAGCATCTCCTAGATAAGACATGGAAGTGCTCCATAAATTTGCCCAATCAAGTTCTAGATCACACTCATGCACATCGAGTCATGTTCTTGATTTCCCCCTAAACACAGGCAGTTTCTTTTTGCTGCTTAAACCGTGTCACCTTGTCACAGGTCTCTTTTGGGATGCTATGGGCAGTTTCGCATGTCTCTTTGACGTATTTTACTACAGTGAAAGCACAGCAATGCTGACAATTTCGACAATTTTCGACAGCGGCCTGGACCCTGAAAATCATAAACACGCCTCTTACACAAAAGAGACATGGAATCCGTACTAAGAGACCTGTACACGAACAAAACCCCACAGACAAAAAAGGGTGGATCTAAAGCGGCCTGGAAGATGAATGTGCTGTATCGCCTGGGTATATGCGTGCCGGTACTTCTGATTGGGTTGGTCTTTCATTCATTGCAAAAGAGTGCCTCGCAGTCGTTTGCCGCCCTATATAGGGTGGCAAAGACGAATAGAATGCCTGATCTTTTTACGTCTCTTTCCGCAAAAGAGCCCTGTACTTTGTGGCTCTTTTGCGGAAAGAGACCTGCAACTTGAGGGCAATTGTCCATATAATGAAGACGCATACACATACAAGAGAGAGAAAGAGAAAGTATGTCCGTGTGTAAGAAATTGACAGTGTGTGAGAGAGAAAGAGAGTAAAGGAGTTTTTTTCCCTCTCAAAAATAACTCTGCTCGAACCCCACCCCCCCCTCCCCTAAAATCCTAAAAAATTAAATGTTATGAGTATGCGCGCCTACGTGGCTGCTTTGTAACGGGTTTGAATGTATGTGTCAGTCGTGTGCATCCGTGATGTGTAGTCGCTAGCGGAAATAAATGAATTCAAAATCGGTGTCCTGCGCCGCCCACAGCATTGTAGTGTGTTGCAGTGTGCCGAAGTGTGTAGTCATGTGTTGCAAACGCGTTGCAGTGGGCGCTGCAGTGTGCCCAAGTGTGTTGTTGCGTTGGGTTGCAGTGTGCATCCGTGCTGTGGAGCCGATGGCGAAAATGAATAAATAAATAAATCACAACAGCGGCATTCGTGTGCTCCGCATGCATCCTAGACGAAGCGCTCTTGCAGTGCGTTGCAGTGTGCTTGAGTGTGTTGTAGTCGCGTCCAGCGAGCAACCTTGAAGTGTGTCGCAGTGTGTCGCAGTGTGTTGTATTCTCCCACGCCCACGCAAGCGCCCTTGCAGTGTGTTGCGGTGTTTTGCAGTGTGTGGTATTGTGCGGCCGTGTTGCCGTGACTTGTAGTGTGCCGAATATGTTGCAGTGTATTGCAATGTGTTACTCAGCGTGTCGCCACAGCACTCTGACTCTACCACTGCGCAACATTCTTCTCCGCCTCTGCCAGAGCGCGCCCCCGCGGAGTCCCCACGTTCCTGGGCGATTTCGCGGGAGTCCTGCCCAATTTTGTGGGAGCCCTCCCCCCTCCTTCCTCCCCCGCAGACGACACGTCCTGCAGGTCACGGTCAATCCTCCTCCTCTTGTCCAAGCGTGGCGACACGACACTCCCGCCATTTTCCTTATTCCCACTGCCTGTGGGGATGTTGTCGCCGTGCCACGCGGAAGGCGTCTGCTCCGAATGCTCGAGCCAACTTTTCACGCCGCTCCCTTCATTGCTGCTGCTGCCGCTGCTGCCAACACCGCCGAGCGCGCGCTTTTGCGCCGAGT
>Ga0209390_10008878_pt1 | contig 12252 bp, 10 predicted proteins | sample BON01_FD_187212 | JGI IMG/M metagenome (GOLD analysis project Ga0209390, IMG submission 187212) | Freshwater microbial communities from Lake Bonney liftoff mats and glacier meltwater in Antarctica - BON-01 (SPAdes) (version 2) | ecosystem: Environmental > Aquatic > Freshwater > Ice > Glacier... | reverse complement strand
TTCAATTAACAATATGCTGAAAGCTTCAAAAAGCAGTGTAAATCCACTTCCTGAACGAGCCCAAGGCACAGGAACTGTTGCTGTCACCTTGCGCGGTTTTAACGGAGCGAACCTTGGCATGTAAAAAACAGTTATGTTGGAAAAAATTGAGCTGTTGCCAGGTTCGCTCGACAGTATCATGAGTTTTTCCTCCAGGAAATTTAAAGCCTTTTTCAAAGTCAAGGTAAATATCAAGCTGACCTTCGATCCCATTCAAGGGCTTGATCATGTCAATATTTTTTACCTACCATGGCTTCTCCAAGCTCAAAGCCATCTCGAATAATTGCTTGCTGTTCATTTAGCAAAAATGAACATTTTACTAATTTAGTTACATGCTACCCACTATATATCGCTTATAGCCAAAATGAAGATGTATAAGTTTAAAATAAAAAAAAAGAATGCAGGTGATGCGGCCAATAGCCCATCTTTAATTTTCAATCTGACTATTACCCCAAAAAACATCAATAAAGCTAAACCCCCTGAAGATATGAGCAAAATATAGTTAAAAAATAAGCCAACGATCAATCCAATGGCTCCTAAAATTTCTAAAATTGCAGTAAGCATTCCCAATTTCCCCAAGCCAAAGCGAATGAATTCGCTTTTCATTTTTGTAGTTGTAAAATAAGATATGCCATATGCCAAAAAAGATAGACTTGAGAAAAAAACTAAAACATCAACTAAATTCATTATGCAATTGCATTTACGGTTTCTGCAGCAATGAAAAGGCATAGTACCAAAAGAAACAGAGAGGGTACACGTTTTTTCCATGAATTGTGTGCCTTAAAATGAAAGTACTGCGCACTCAACATCAGGAAAGCCATCAAAAGCGCTGGGACTAGAATAAGAGAAGGATACCAAATACCCGCTACAAGCAATGTGGCCAATGCTATCTTAGTTGACCCAACGATCGTACGCACTAGGTCACTTATACTATATTCGTTGAATTCTTTCACAATATTATCGAAACGAAACACCCAAACAAAAACAACAGAAACAGCAACAACAAGTTGCGCGACCACTAATAGATTTACCATTTTAATTTCTCTTTAATTTCCTTACTTTTCTGGCTTTTCAGGTCCTGCCCCGTTATTTTTAGAGTGATTTCTGGTCTTCACCTATTAATTATCTATTTGATGATCTATTATGATCAAATTTAAATCTTTTTTTTCATGCTGCGCTATTTGATCGTTTATAAGGTTGGATCAGGGCATGAGAATAATTATTGTAGGATTATGTCGGATGCATTTTGCCAAAACTTGCGCATTATTCATACTATCGCACCAAACTTATGGCATCCTGTAAAACAATCTGAAGGATTTTAATTTTGATTTATCCTTGTTAAAGATTTACTGTGAAAAAAAAGATGTCGTGGCCATAATTGTTATCCTAATGTAACAGGTTTTACGGGACAATTTGGCAAAACTGAGTAAAAAAGATGTCGTTTTTTGCAGGTAGAAAAAGAGATTTATTAGCATTGGCTATTAATCTGCTTAGCCTGAGCTTCATTGGTATGTGATGTAACACATTTCCAGTTAAACTTATACTGATCTCATGAATTCAACTATGGCCTAGAAGTGACCAATACGGCCTGTAATAAACATGAATTATATTTCAACTTGATTTTAAGTAAATCAACGATTCTCGTATTTCGAATCCAGGCTGTTTATATGTAAATCCAATTATACTTGACTTTGATAAAAGATTCTATTTGTACCGCATCTAATCCATGATTTGACGATGTCAATAGGAGGCTGAATCATTTTTGGTTTAAGAATGGCTTTTACCTAAATTTTAATAAATCCTCTGGCAGTAGCACCCTCTAAATTCATTACTTTTGCGACACCAACTGTTAAAGAAATGATTTTGGATTTACTTATTGCCATGCTTTGGAGTATTTCTCCCTTTGGAGAAGCAAAAGGTGGCATTCCCTACGCCCTTTTAAATGGAGTAAACATCTATTTGGCCTTTATTTTCTGTTTTCTAGCGAATGTGCTTGTCTTTCCAATTATGACTTTTTTCCTTGATGTGGTCAATCGCTACTTCTTTAAATGGTATCACTACAAGAAAGCCGCAATATTCATCGCTCGTCGAGCCAAAGCAGGAGCTGGAAAAAACGTAAAAAAATATGGCTTTTGGGGTCTCATGATATTTGTATTGATTCCTTTTCCCGGAACCGGAGTTTATTCGGGGACAATAGCAGGATATCTTTTCGGAATGAACCGTAAAAAGGCTTTTTTGGCAAATGTAATTGGGATTTTCATTTCTTGTATCATTGTTTGGGCTACAACTTTAGCCGCAATGGAAGGTTTCATTAAGTAAATCAAGGGTTGTAAGGGCTAACTTGTGGAATCTCTAAAATTATAGCTTAAGATTAGATCTTTGCAACTTTTATTAATTCGCTCATTCTGAATACATTCTAGCTCGACTTGAATAGTTATATTTTTTAGTTCTTCGTAAGAATTAATATAATAGAGTAGTTTTGTAAAATTAAACCAATATATTAATTATAAGATTTGAATAGCTGAAATTACTGGCTTGGTACATTTCGATAAGCACTAAAATAGTATCTGATTTCATAGAAACTAATACACCCTATCTATCATTTAAATGCAGGTTTGAGATATTTAGTTGAACCTACTACGATTTTAGGATTTACGAATAGTGTTTCACTTGTAAATGAGAGTATGTCTACTAATTTGAAACTAAAAATTTGACTTACAGTGAGTTGAAAAAGTAGTTTTTCTTACGATAATTTTGCTTGGATAAAATAATACTTAGAATTTAGTCTGATAAATTACAGCTTGTAAATCCAGCGATTTTGTACACAATTATAAATGTGAAAATTCATTACTTAATTTGCCAAAAACTATTGACCGAATAGTAAACCTCCATTTTTACCAATCTGTATCATAGAATTTATTCCCGAGGCAATCAATATTAATCAGCGTTTCTTATCTTTAAAATTCCAGCCATCTGTTATAGCATAGCTAAAAGCAACGGAGAATAGTATTGTAACTATCCCCGCTAAATATGGTATAAAATCAATCATTTTTATTTATTAATCTCAAGTATATTCCAAAGCACAATATTGAAGGTACCCATAATCCAATAAAAATTGCATGATTCGGACTTCCATTAAAAAACAATATTTCAGAATAGACAAGAGAAAGCAACGCAGATGCAATTAACAGCTTATCGGTTAGGTTAAATTTTTTGAGCATTTTAAATAATATTTTTCTCTTACTCGTTAGGCTTTTCAGAATACGCCCCGTTTTTTTAGCAGTTACTGGTCTCTACTTTTTTGTTTTTTATTGCACCCGCTAATCAACTCCATGACCTATGAAGACTAAATTTGGATGGCTTTGACCACTCATTGAACTAGAAATTACACCCTTTTAATCATCTGACTCAGTATTTCCCAAGCATGAGACATCCTAATTCATAGCTTACTAAGCTTTTATTTTGAGAAAAATTTTGATATTTTTCCAGATTTAATGACAATTTTCTCCTTGGATTTCAGTATTTTCAATGAGGGTGTCTCAATACATAAATGAATTTAACATAAATTTTTGCCACTTCATCCATGCCTTATTAATATGTGCAATTATAAGTCTGTTATTATGGATCACGAAAAATTTCAGCAATCTGCTGTATGTGCCCTTATTCTAACAATTATTATGTCACGAGCAATCGTTTTTGAATTTACTTGTCAATCGTATCATATTATTTATTGAATCGTATAAATAGCATTTAAGCGAGAATTAAAATTTCATCATCGAATATCTATTCAAATTTTATTTTTTCAATATTTTATTTTAAAAATTTATTAATATACTATATTTAATTTGGTATAATTAGTTATTAACCCAACCATTAATTATTTTTATCTCAATTATTTTATCCCGTCATGGGAGTAATTATTTAATATGATTATCCGTAAGTGTACCACTAACCTAATTCTCTTTGCTCAACTGGCGGGCCTGCCTCGCCTTGGCGGGTATTCTACAGTTAAGCGTAGAAAGAGACGTAATTGGCTTCATTGCGGATAGTCACATTGGACTATTTGTCTGAGTTTGATTATTACTTGAATATGGTACTGACAAGTGTAGATATCTCTTAAATCACCAGTTTATCCAACTGACTATTTATTTTATTCCTTGATAGCTATGTTAGTGATCCCAATAGCTATTGAGATATTATGCTTGGAAGTCTATCATACCTTTTGAATTTTGATTTACTCCATATCAGCTTGGTTTTCCAATAGCTAGTTTGCCAGTGTAGTCAGTATAATCTATCCCTGAAAGATGATTAGATTTACTTATTTTTTAGATACAATGAAAAAGGCAAATTCATATTTTTTAGTTAATTCTATTCTAAAATCGCCCATCTTTGGGTTTCCCATCACTCAAACATGAAAATATTTCAATGCGGATACTGTCAGTATCCTTTATTTTTTGAGAACTATACATGCGCAAATTGTTATCATCTATCTGGTTACCGTGATTCTGATCGGCAGATGCTCACGTTTGATTCAAATTCAGATCGGTTAATTTCAGATCGAGAGCAGATCGAGTATAAGTATTGTAAAAATCACCAGCACGACGTCTGCAATTGGTTGATCCCAATAGAGTCCTCTGTCAACTTTTGTACAGCCTGTCAGCTTAATCGTACGATTCCTGATCTTTCTGACCAGAAGAATTTCCCTAAATGGAAAAATCTAGAAGTAGCTAAACATCGCTTGATCTATCAATTGCAAAAGATCGGATTAGCCCTTCCCAGCAAGTTGAAGAATGTGAATGGGCTTTGTTTTGACTTTGTGGCTCGGCAAGCCAATTCCCAATTGATGACCGGACATGCAAATGGAGTGATCACCATTCTCCTTCGTGAAGCGGACTCTGTACTTCGAGAGCAGATGCGAAAGCAACTTATGGAGCCTTATCGCACCTTGATCGGGCACTTGCGACATGAGGTAGGACATTACTTTTGGGATCGATTGGTGTATACGGATGCTGGAATCTTAGCTGAGTTTAGGGCAATTTTCGGCGATGAGCGTGCTTCCTACAAGGAAGCTCTTAAAAGCTATTATAAAAATGGCGCTCCTGATGACTGGCAAGAAACTTTTATCAGTAAATATGCCACCGCGCATGCTTGGGAGGATTGGGCAGAAACTTGGGCACACTACCTACACATTATGGATATGGTGGAGACTGCGCACTTTTTTGGGTTGAAAGTTGATCCCTCGGCAACATTGGAAGGCATGGCTGCCAATGTGAGTTTTGATCCTTATACACAATCTGATTTTCAGGCCATAGTTCGTACTTGTGTGCCACTATCCTTTGCCGTGAACAGCATCAATCGCGCCATGGGAGTGCCGGATGTTTATCCTTTTGTGATCAGCGATGGCGTGGTGGAGAAGATGAAGTTTATCCATCAGCTGGTAAATAAAAATTGATATAATCCCCGGTACGTAAAAGGATCCTGAAGCCATTAAAGGGTGCTAGATTAATTTTTACCAGTGAATTTCACTGATTTAAAATATTAGTTTAATTTAGCTGAATTATGAGTTTGCCATGCTAAGTTTAGTAAACTGGATCCTTCTCAAGGGTTAGATCAATCAAAAAGAGTGTGGGGAAATTCCCGATTTCTTACTCTATTTCCTGCATAATTGTTTTAATCAATAAGACTAGATTTTTCATATCACGGTAATCCATGATTTCTACCGGAGAATGAGAATATCTTCCCGGCCAAGATAATGGGATAGCTGGGATTCCATATCCAAGAAAAGCTTGCCCATCTGTACCTCCAGCAGTCATTCCATATTGCACTTTGATTTCATTGCGTGCAGCTAGTCGTTGGATATGTTTTAGATTTTCCCTGCTTATGAAATTTATACTTTCCAGCACCCTGATCACCGCACCATTACCCAAGGGACTGTACGCAAAGGTCTCATCAGTGTAAGGATCATCCGAAGAAACATAGGTATCAATAGGGAATACTGTATTGGCATCTTGGAGGCTTTTTGCGGAAAAAGCAGCCCCTACTAATCCAATTTCTTCAGCTATTGACCAGACAAAGGTTATCTTATTTTTTAGCAGGTTAGGATCTAACTCATCTAAACTCATCAATAATGCCGCACAACCAACCCGATCATCAAACCCACGAGCGGTCGCTCTATTTTGACTGAGACGAATCATTTCTTTTGGCATAGTCACAGTAGTGCTCCCTATCTTAATTCCGGCAGCTAGTGCATCACTCTTTGTGTCAAACCCGGCGAATACGGTAAGAGGATCAGAAAGTGTTCTGCTTGAGGCTATTTTATAAGCTGCTCGGGGTTCAAAAACTCCTTGAATGGGGCTTTCCCCAACATGAATCAGTGCGGGCTGAGCTTCCCATAACCAGGGAAGCATTCCGCCTCTGCTCTCTAATATCAATTTGCCATCATCTCTTATGGAGTCGATCACATACCCAGTCTCATCCATGTGGGCGACGAATACAAGATGATCATCCCCTTGGCCGAATGTCAGGACTATATTCCCGATGGAATCGATTTTTGGTTTTGCCCAATTGGGTAATTTTGTCAGGATAAGTTCTCGCACTTTTTCTTCATTCAAACTCACTCCGTATTGACCTACAAGTCCAGATACCAGCTCATGCTCGGCATTGAAGGTGCTATATCGGGGTTTAGAAGTATCAGACTTTATCTTAGGTAAATCAGCAACTTTGCTTTCCCCATCAAGCATATTTAACCAATGATCAATCAGGTTTTCAATATCAGAAATAGCGACTAACTCAACCGGGGTATCGGGATAGAGACTAGGCAATCCAATTTCATAAATAGTTTGGTTATCAAAATCAATCGTAGCACTAGGATTTCGAAATGAATAAGTAGGCTTAACATTCAAGTAGTTCGTACCATTATCCAGCGATTTTCCATTAGCCAATAGTGTCTGCTTGTCAATGTGATCAGATTCCAAAAAACGATTGAATCGATGAATTTCATTAAATGGACCACACTCATTTATCACAGCTTCTATTCCTTTTCCATTAATCAGTTCAAGCATTGTCCAAGCTATCACAAGTGTACCATCAATTTCCTTTTCTGCAATACTTTTTCCAACCACAGCTAAGGCAATTGCAGCAGCTTTTGACTTCATAGCTGGAGCTGATATCATGGAGCCACTTATGATTGTAATCTTTTTATTGAGCGTTACCGGGTCTAAAAGTTGAATATTTTTTTGACCTACTTCTGAAGCTGTCGCTTCTCCTACATCAATAAAAACTTCGTGCCATGAGAAAGGAGGTTTTGCACGTTCCGGTATGATTCTCAGTCCTTCATAGTGCGATGATCGAACCGTTGAAACGCCGATAATAGGTCTATTTTCTGTATTTATTTGGACTTCGTGGCCTTGGAAAAATTGATGGTAAAGATTTCCCAGATATCCAAAACCAAGGGGATTGATTTTTAAGTACCCATCTTCTTGAATTTGGCTAATGACATAGCCAGGTTCGTCAAGAGGTGCCGTGATCAGTCGTCTTGGCTGTCCAGAGCCAATCGTCAAGATGAGGTTTCCCAGTTTGTCTTTTTTCAACTCTCCATTTGGAAACAGTGATTGAATATGGGAAGCAGCTTCTTCTTCTCTTCCTGTTACTGAGGAGGTTTTTGAAAATTCATATAGCTGATTGATTAAACCCGAATTGTCCTTATTGGCTTGCGCAAAAACTAATTGAGTATTAAAAACAACTACTATAATTAATATAAAATTAAACTTTAGTTTAATCATGGTATCGGTGTTGAAATTCCTACTGATGGTGGTTTAGATGATTTAGCGTTTTTATAGTCCACCTTGTTTGAGAGCAATTAATGGCGATAATAAATTTTACAGATATGCTAATTCTAAATTCAACCTTTTTCCTGAAAGATTGAAGACCAGCGCTAAAAAAATATTACGGTGAATAATATCCAATTTTTGGACTTTTTTACTTTGTTTCTTGTCTTTTCATTTCAAGAGTTGACACTATCCCGAAAAGTATGTGAGTGAATTTTTAGGTTAGTTAGAATTTTATTGGGTTTTAAAATCTAACTATAAATTGGTTTGAGATAACCACCCCGTGTCGACGACAATATTCAGAGCAAGATAAGCCAGTTGACTACCAATCTTCAACAATAAAGGCCTTTTGTGTGAGTTGAGCAACTTACGACCACTTGATGAAAGTTGCACATTTTTGATTGGTTCTTTGATCATTTTGTTCCTAGTTTAGGCAATAAAACCAGTTCAGTTATTTAAGCAGTTAGCAACACTTAGAGGTAGCAGGGATACTCGAAATTAAAGCCTCAGTTTATTACAGAACTTTCAAAAAAGCGAATACTTATTTTCAATAAATACCAATAATTGCATTTAGATCTTCCCTACTCAAAGGTTTGTGAAAGAATTTACTTACAAACTTATACTGATTGGCCTTTAAAATATCACTTTCATCAGTTGAGGAAGAAACAATATGAATTGAAAGCTGATGCAGGTTGTAAAAATTAGATTTCTCAATCTGGTCCAAAAAGCCCCAACCATCAAGAATTGGCATATTAATATCTAAAAGCACAATAATCTTTTGATTAGAATTTTTATGCTGTTCCAGCATAGCTAGTCCTATCTTGCTATTTTCGCATTCGTTAATCGATATACTAGGATAAATGATTTTTATCATTTTTGACACGATCATTCTTTGAATTAGATCGTCATCGATAACAAATATTTCCATTTTAATAAAACTAGTTCTCCTTAAGGCTATTAGTTTCGTTTATTATCTTTTTTACAATTGTATCCATTTCTTCAGTTGAAATCCGCAATTGCTTGACCCAATACAAGATTTCTTCTAGGTTATCCGTTTTTTGTTCGATCAAATTTACTATTCCTAAGATTCTTGAAAGTGGTGCCCGTACTACATGAGATTGTGTCCATGCAATACTTCTCAATTTTTCATTTTGTACTTCAATTGTGTTTATACGCGTCAATGTTTTTGATATATCGTTTGATTGTACAATCAGTCCCCTATCCAAATTGATTTGTATTTCCTTAAAATAAATCTCTACTTTAATTTCTTGTCCATTACTCAACAAATGCGTGAAGTGATTCTTGGATTCTTCATCTTCGGTTGAATTGAATTTGTTTGCTATCAGTAATTCTTCCCCGAGAGGATGCAACTTTGTAAATGATATCTTCAAAAAATCATCTAAAGAATATCCATATTTCTTTTGTGCAGCAATATTTGCGTGGATTATTTTAAAAGATTCAAGATCTAAAAGCCAAGTAGGCTGTGGATTAAAGTTGAAAAGATTTTCATAATTGAGTTTTTCGGCTTCTATCTGATTAATGAAACTACTTCTATTTAACGAGAAAATAATAGTTTTAAAAAGTATATCTGGATTTATTTCATCTTTCAATAAGTAATCATAAACCCCGATTTGAAGACTAATTTTGGCCATGGCCAAGTCTGAATATCCAGTTAGAATAATGATGGGTACTTGAGCACTTTTGGCTAACACACTGTTGATCAAATCAATTCCTCCCAAATCCGGTAAGTTTAAATCCAATAATATCACAGAAAATTTTTCTTTTGAATTTTTCATGTAATCGACTGACGTTGTATAATCTTGACAGTGCACTAGCGTGATTTTCTCAAATTTTTCTTGCAAATAATCTTCAATTAGAATGAAATCTCCCAGATTGTCTTCAATTATAAGAGCAGAAAAATTTTCCGAAAAGTCTTGCATACGATTTATCATATTAATTTGCCAAGGTTGTTAACTGCAACCAGAACTCCTCAATTTTTAATATAACATTAAAAAATTCTTTTATTTCGGGCGGTTTTATTATGTAACTGTTACAATGGTATTCATATGCCTTATCCAAGTCTCTTTGATGAGAAGAGGTAGTGAGCACAATTACTGGAATTTTTTTTAAATTTGAATCAGACTTAATTCGCGCTAAAACTTCGTAGCCATTAAATATTGGGATGTTAATATCAAGAAGGATGAGGTCAGGTTTTTTCTCGTTTATAAATGCTCCGTTTTGAAATAGAAAATCAAGAGCCTCCTTACCGTTTCTAGCAACGCTGATTTCTATTTTAACCTGGCATTCTTCAAAAGCTTCCAGTGTGAGCAAAATATCCCCTTCGTTATCTTCCACCAGAAGGATATGAGCAGGTTTCATTGATTTACTTTCCATATTAGTTGATTTTCGGGATAGTAAAATAAAAGGTTGTGCCTTTTCCAGGTACAGATTCTAGCCAGATTCGTCCCCCTAAAAATTCCACTTGTCTTTTGGTAATAGAAAGACCAATTCCTGTTCCGCTATACTTTTCCTTATTGTGAAGTCTTTGAAAAATGACAAATACTTTAGTATGAAATTGAGGGTCTATTCCTATTCCATTGTCTTTGACTGAGAACTCCCACTCTTTCTTATTTTCTGTAGCTTCAATTTCTATAACCGGTGGGATACCTGCTTCGGTATAGGTGAGTGCATTGTCTAGTAGACAATGCAGGATCTGCATGATAGCTACTTTATAGGTTGTTATAACTGGCAGACCAGCTGTTTTAAGTACAGCTAATTTCTCGGAAATTGTTTTTCGTCTCAACTGTACAAATTCAGATAGTAACTCATTCACATCAACGTCTTCTTTTTCGTCTGTTGATTTACTTGCTCTGGAATAATCCAACAAATCAAGAATAATCTGCTTCATACGTTTTGCACCATCGGTCGCAAAATAAATATACTGACGGGCTTTTTCATCAAGTTGCTGCCCATATTTTCGCTCCAATAGATCCATGAAGCTGGTAATCATTCGTAAAGGCTCCTGTAAATCATGAGAGGCAACAAATGCAAATCGCTCTAATTCTTCATTTGAGCGTTCAAGTTCGTACATATACTGCTCAATAAGTGCTTCATTAGCCGCTTCTCTTGTCACATCCAATATGACAGTGTTGAAGAGCACCGTCCCGTCTGCTAGAAAACTAGGTGACCCACATCCCAAATGGGTTCTTTTTTCGCCATTTGGCATCACATATTTCCATCGGGCAGTCCACTTTGTTCTGGTTGCTACGCTATCGGCAACACTTTTTTTAAGTTTTTCGACTTCACCATCTTGAGTTATCCCATCCCAAATCAATTTAATATTTTGCACTACTTCCTTTGCAGAAAACCCCCATATTTCTTGTGCCCCTTCAGTAACATATTTTATGGTATGTAGGCCATCAGGATAAATCAAGTATTGCAGGACTACTCCAGGTATATTGTCTGCGAAAGACTGTAATCTAATTTCCGATTCTTTACGGTCGTCAATATCCTGAAAACTACCGTAAATTCTTTTGCACTCGCCGTTGATAAATTCAGCATTTCCAATGGAACGTACCCAGATTTCCTTCTTTTTGGCAGTAATCAAAACAGCTTCAAAATCATACTGCTCTCCAGTCAAAATACATTTTCCAACATTGGCACGAACAGATTGACGAAAATCCGTTCGATAAGAATTTATGGCACTTTCAAAATCTGGGACAAATGAGTTTGGATCTGTTTCATGAATTTGATGAACCTCATCTGACCAAAAAACGGTTTGATTTTCTACATCAATCTCCCAACTTCCTATTTTTGCCAGACTTCTTACTATGCGATTTAATTCTCTTGATTTATTTTCTTCTGTAATATTCTTGGCTGTTGCATATATAATAGTCTCTCTGAGACTAGGGTCACAATGCCAGCTTAGCCAAATAATATCATTACTACTTGTAATGTAGCGAAGATCAAATTTGAATGTACTTTCATCGCTTTTAGGGCCAAAAAGCTGATTTGAAAAGATTTCTTTATCATCGGGGTGAACAAATTCATCAAAGGCATGGTAAAGAATATTCTCCTCGCTGTAACCCAACAAGTCACAACCAGATTTATTTATTTTGAGAAATCTTCCTTGAAAATCCAATACACAAATGATGTCCGGAACCGCATTGAATAAATGACTCAAGTCATTTTCTAGTTTTTTTCGATTGAGTTCAGAACCTATGAATTTCTCCAACAACTTAAATATTTGGATATATTTTCTCAAATAATCAGCATCTTTCTTCGTCCCAATTTTTAATACACCGATTACTTCATCATTGGAGACTAGAGGAATACCCAAAACTGATTTTAATCCTATTTTTTTCGCCGCATCTTTTCTTATAAAATC